>Ga0137371_10000442_pt1 | contig 30586 bp, 26 predicted proteins | sample SagtaG_7_FD_104919 | JGI IMG/M metagenome (GOLD analysis project Ga0137371, IMG submission 104919) | Vadose zone soil microbial communities from Sagehorn Ranch, Mendocino, California, USA - Sage1_R_40_16 metaG | ecosystem: Environmental > Terrestrial > Soil > Vadose zone | place: USA...
CGTGTAGGGCAGATGACCAACTTTGACAAAATTATTCTTGAGATTACGACGGACGGAACCATCACGCCGGATGAAGCTTTGCGGCAGAGCGCAGATATACTGGTACGACATTTCACCCAGTTGTCCAACTATCGCGCTATTGCTGTTGAGCAGGAGAAGCCGCCACTGAGCAGCTTACCTATACCGCAGAAGATTTACGATACACCCATTGAAGAACTTGACCTCTCGGTGCGGGCCTATAACTGCCTCAAGCGCAGCAACATCACCAAAGTTGGTCAGGTTCTCTCCATGAACGAGGAAGACCTCCTTGGTGTGCGTAACTTTGGAGAAAAGAGTTTGATTGAATTGCGTGAGCGTTTGCTCCAGCGCAATTTCCTCCCCAATCCGCGTACCAGCACCGTCGGAGCCGACATGGACGGCGATCACGAAATGGAGGAGTAAGGTGAGGCATCGAGTTGCAGGAAATAGTATGAGCATGCCAGAGCCACGACGCCGTGCAGCGCGTCGTAGCTTAATGGCTGGACTCATTCGTTACGATAGAATTAATACCACGGAAGCCCGTGCGCGTGCCATCCGTGGCGAAGCTGAAAAGCTTATTGATAAGGCTGTTAAGGGGCGTAAAGCAGCTCAGGAATATCTGCATTCCGTTGTGGACGACGAGGACAAAGCTGCCCAGGTCCTGGCTTTTGCCCGGCGCGGTCGCTTCTCCCTGCAAGACAAAGTCGCTTCCAACGAAGAGCGTCTCGAACAGGGCAAAGCACCTTTGACCTCTGAGGGTCGCAAATTCCTTGAGAACAAGCTCAAAGCCCGTCGTGAAGAGCTATTGCGTATCTTCCCTAAAGAAGAAGAAGCTGAACGTGCTCTCCAGGCTGCCTACAAGGCTATGGTCATCGAACTGCATGCCCGACGCCAGATTCTCAGCGCACTGCCCGATGAACTGGTCGTCAAGAAAATGTTCGATGAACTAGCCCCGCGCTACACGGGGCGTCCAGGTGGCTACACTCGCATCACCAAACTTGGCAAACGCAAAGGTGACGCCGCCGACATGGCCCAGATCGCCCTTGTATAATTTGTGAACATGTAACAACAAAATCGGAGAAATGAATATCGCATGTGGTATTGAGTACGATGGCACCGACTATCACGGCTTTCAACGTCAGCCCAATGTACATGGGCCGACTATCCAGGGAGAACTGGAAACAGCCATTGCAAATATCTCCCAGATACCTTCGGTCGTGAACGGAGCCGGACGCACAGATACAGGAGTGCATGCCAGTGGACAGGTTATCCACTTCCGCACATCCTCCCATCTTGCTCCGCACGTCTGGGTGCGTGCTCTCAACGCTGTCTTACCCGATACCGTAGTGGTACGCTGGGCCAAAGAGGTGCCGGAACGTTTTCATGCACGCTTCAGTGCCAGAAGTCGCTCCTATCGCTACACTATCTGGAATGATAGCGCACCAACAGCTCTGTATGCACGTTATAGCTACTATTGTCCATACTCTCTAGATGTGGAGTATATGGAGGCGGCGTGCCAGTTCCTGTTAGGGCGCAAGGACTTTGGAGCTTTTGGGCGTAGCCCGGACGAGACCAATCCGAGAAAGCCAGGACCACATTCCTGTGTCCGTACCATGCTCGAGGCCCGCTGCTTTCGTCCAGATGCACCTTTGCCACATGCGCAGGGATATATCTACTGTGATTTTACTGCCGATGGCTTTCTCACCGGCATGGTTCGCAGAATCGTTGGCACACTGTTGCTGGTAGGGCAAAAACGCCTCAGCCTCGACGAGTTTGCCGTTATCGTGCAACATGCGGATAAAACGCACCCTGGTGCGGCGGCCCCACCACATGGCCTGTGCCTGGTGCGGGTAAATTATCCTGAAGAGTTTGGAGTGAACGAACAATGGTAAAAACATACAGTGCCAAAGCTTCCGAGCTGCAACCGCAATGGTATCTCATTGATGCCGAAGGTCAGGTACTCGGTCGTTTGGCCTCACAGATCGCGCAAATCTTGCGTGGGAAACATAAACCAACCTTTACGCCACATCTGCAAAGTGGCGACTTCGTGGTAGTCATTAACGCCGATAAGATTGCCGTTACAGGTAAACGCTTGGATCAAAAAGTCTACTATCGTCACAGCCAGTATCCAGGTGGTCTGAAGAAGACGACCCTGCGCCAGACCCTGGAAGGGCGTTTCCCAGAGCGTGCCTTAATTCATGCGGTGAAGGGCATGGTCATGCACAACCGTCTTGGGGCCGAAATCATGTCGCACCTCAAAGTCTATACAGGCCCCAGTCATCCACATCAGGCGCAGCAGCCCGTTCCTTGGACAGGTCCACAGGCATTATTGAAGCAGCCGACTCAGGCTGTTGAAGCAGAGTAAAGGAGAACCTACCTTGGCCGACACTCCCAAAGGTGAATACTACTATGGTATGGGACGGCGCAAGACGGCTGTAGCCCGCGTGCGCCTGTTCCCCAACGGTGATGGCAGTATCACCATCAATGGCAAACCCGCCAGCGCCTATTTCGGCCCTCGCGAGACATCGGTGGCAACCATGAAAGCCCCCTTGCGCGTACTCGAACTCGGCGATACCTATGATATGTCCATTCGTGTTATCGGTGGTGGTGTCACTGGACAGGCTGGAGCCATCCGCCATGCCGTCGCCCGTGCCCTCCTGCGGGTCAATCCTGAGTGGAAGCTGGCCCTCCGCAAAGCTGGCTACCTCACTCGTGACCCTCGCATGAAAGAGCGTAAAAAACCCGGTCTCAAGCGTGCTCGTAAGGCTCCACAGTACACGAAACGCTAATTCTTGTAAACAACAAGCTATAAAAATACCACAGCGTATTACACTGTGGTATTTTTATAGCTTGCGTTGTATTATGTGCATATCGGAACCTACAAGCGATAGCCTACAGTTCTTAAAGGCAAAAAAACATCTTGTTGACGTTAACCTATTGATGGTGAAGCGACAGTTATTCTCTCATGCTATACTGTTTTCTGCATGGACTATGCTTACAATTTTCGAATGGAAGGAGAGATATATCATGTCAATCAACACAGAAAACCAAAAGAAGAGCCTTGATCATTGTGATCTTGTAATGGTTGGAGGTATTGCGAGTGGCATTGTCTACCCCGCTGCTATTGTGAAACTCAAAGACAATTACCGCTTTCGCAATATTGGTGGTACTTCAGCGGGGGCGATTGCCGCCTCAGCAACGGCTGCGGCAGAGTACTACCGGCAAACAGTTGGTTCGCCTACACAACAGGAAGAGGATAAACACGGCTTTGCAGCACTAGGGAAGTTGAGTACGCGCTTCTCGGAGAAGGATTTCTTACTCCAACTTTTCCAGGCACCGCCGGACATCCAACCACTGTTGAAGACTTTAATTGCTCTTGTTACTCCAGGTGACGTAACTGCCTCAGATAATACAGCCCTGGAAGACGACTATGGTTTTATAAATATATTCGCCCGTACCCTTCCTACTCCCGTTTTGCGCTTTGTACGCAGCAATCTGCCTCTCTTGCAGTCGAATAACCCCACAGTCTTTGCACAAGGCGAGCAAATTGGGGCTAGAAGAGGCATACTGGTTGGCCTTATCTTGGCACTTCCCCTTCCTTTTGTTGCGCTTGGTATTGCAAGTCTGTTCTTGCAGATGACCAGAGTACAAACCTTCCAGATTTTCATTGAGGGTCTCATCATCTTCCTTTTGCTGGGAGTTCTGCTGGGTTGCTACTACGGAGCGAAACTTGGTGGGCCTCTCCAATCCCTCTTTAATCTTCTCCAGATTGCCCTCGTAAAGGTTCCTGGTAGAAAAAGAGGAGTAGAGCCAGGCAACTACTATGGACTCTGTACTGGACATGCTGCTGAGGCAGCGAATAGGTCACCCGCTGCGGATGCTCTCACTCCCTCTCCACTCACCGATTGGTTACATGCGACATTCAACAACTTAGCGGGACTGCAAGATCCACAGGATGTGCTCACATTTAGAATGCTGAAACATCCCAGCGGACAGGTTCGTTACCCCCATGCTATCGCCTTACAGATGGTGACAACCAACTTGAGTCATTCACAACCTTACACATTGCCCGATGACCTTAATGGATTCATTTTCAATGAAGATGATATGAACGCCTTCTTTCCGGTAGAAGTGGTGCAGCATCTAAAGTGCAATGCTTCCCCTGACCAGCAAATTCCTGTTTCGGTAAATACGACTGCTCGCATTGGCACATTGTCTATCTCTAGCTCACAGCTACCTGATGGTTTCTACTTCTTACCACAGCCCGATGATCTGCCTGTAGTGTTCGCAACACGCATGAGCCTCAGCTTTCCTATCCTCCTTAGTGCGGTGCCTCTCTATACGATCAACTATGAGGTAGTTGATCGGCTCTATAATAACCAGGAGAACAAGACTCAGCAGAAGCTGACAGAGAGCGACCTGCAAGTGAACTGGTTTAGTGATGGTGGCATTTCAAGCAATTTCCCCATTCACTTCTTCGATAAGTGGTTACCAAAATGTCCTACGTTTGGTATCAACTTCACAAGTATGCCTACTACGTCTTTCGCTCCATCAGCCAGTAGCTCTAGCAGCACGCAAGCCCAACTGATCAGGAAAAGTGCCTTAACCGCTCTTCCCATAAAAGCGAAATCAGAGCAAGCAGCAGTTTTGCAAGCTCCCCTCACCACCGCTGGGGCGAGCTCGGAGAACATGATAAAGGATGTCTATCTACCAAGGGCAGGGGATATCCTGCGACCAGATTGGAAAGATATTCCAGAAAAAGACTACATTCGCTTCTTCTCTGCCATTTTTACTACCGGAATGAGTTATCGGGATGCCATGCAATCTCAACTCCCAAGCTATAGCGATCGCATTGTGCAGATCCGCTTTAAGGACGACGAGGGTGGCCTGAACTTGAATATGACACCACAGATGATTGAAGGTCTCATAAGGAAGGGTAGTGATGCTGGCGAAGCCCTTCAGGGCTTCGACTTTGAAATTCATCGCTGGGTACGTTTCCAGATATTGATGGCACTCCTTCAGCAAAATCTGGAGTCTATGAAGGCGGCCTTAGGTGCTGATGAGGATGTGTCACAACTCCTCACTCCTCGTACCTTTCCCTACGGGCGTTCTAAAGATTGGTGTCAAGAAGCGCAAAATCGCATTGAATGCCTGCAAAAAATGATTCATGAGTGGCAAGTGGCTGACGAGCAGTGGCCGCATCCTCCTCTCTTTGACTTTAATGCTCTAGAGTCTCCATCGATGATACTTCGTGTCACTCCAGAATTGTAGTATGCTTGCTCGTGGCCTTGTAGTCATGAGACTTGTCGTACTTTTCTATCATATGGTCTCTATTGACGAAGCAGTTTGAGAGGCTGCTTCATCATTGCCCCCTTACATATAGGTATTATTTTTCCCCGGAAAGACGGAGACCCAAAAAAAGCCCAGGTACTCAACGTACCTGGGCTTTTTTGTCTAAAGACTTCTAAACACTAATACACTATAATCGACGTATTCCAGTCCGTATTGGCGTAAAGCCATGCAGCCTCGTCCTCTTGCATGTTGATACAGCCGTGACTACCATCGTAGTTGAAGGAGTCAGTACCGGCAGAGTCATTGTGTGGGAACTGCGTGCCGGGGCCAAAGTCGTTGCGCCACCATGCATCGTGGATGAAGAAGCCACCCCAGTGATAAAGGATCGCATAGTTAATAGGCGTATCAGGATACCAGTAGGGTGAGCCGGGTGGCTCGGTAGACTTGAAGACGGTCGGAGCCTGGCGATTCTGTACCGTCCAGTAGCCAGGGAGTGAGGGGCGTTCGACACGACCAGTGGTGACATAGAAGGAGCGCACTAGTTTTCCATCCTGATAGAGACGCAGAGCCTGCTCAACCATAGAGACGACGATGATTTGACCGGACAGGTTGTAGTGATGAATCAACTGCATGTCGGTGGCATGTGGCTTGTTGTAGGGCGTGGTGTCGTTATAGTCCTGCTCCATCAGGTGCAGGTTGTAGAACTCGTTATTCTCATCATCGACAACGGACTGGAAATCATCGGGAGTATAGGCCCAGCCAAGCTCGCGGTTTAGCCAGTAGCCGATGCCATCGCTCGTGTAGCCAGGGTCGAGGATATAGTTGTTGCCATCAACCTTGTCATGATAGAGATGTGCGTTACCCCAGGCACGAGCCTCGCGGTCGAGTGATCCGATCAGATAGCTGGACACGCCCTGTACCAGATCATCGTGCATAGAAGCAATGTCAGCATCGATCTTGTTGGAGAAGACGAGGAAGTCATGGATAGTATGAGCCTTGCTCATCATCGCCTGATCATCTGTATACAACTTGAGATAGGCACTGTTGTCCATGCCATAGGTCTTGAGTAGATTGATCTGCGTTTTGAAATCGTTCAGTTTGATGGCACTGACATAGGGCAGGGCCGCAATAGAGGTGACTACAGCCTGCTGATACTGTGCATTGATCATCGTATCGAGGTTGCGGAAATCAGCAGACAGTGTGGAGTTATTGAAGAGCTGCACATCAGCCTGATACTGCGTCTGCATAGCTGTCACATCGATATGTGCCTGCTGCATCTGTCCAATTGTGGTTTTGAACTGGGTCAGCTGTGTATACGTCAGCCCCATCAGACCCAGTGCTTCGGTGGCTATCTGGGCTTGCTGGCTAATCAAGGTATAGTCTTTGGGATATTTCGCCTTTGAAAGAAGCAACTGATCATTATTGTACTCATCAGTGAAGGGTTGTAGATTGCCAATCTTTTGCGAAGTACGGCGTGTCAGGGCATTCTGAAAGACCTGCATGTCGTTCTCGGCCTGCAATTGCATTTGATCGGTAGTATTGGTAATCAAGGCCTGTGTCTGGCTTAAAAGGTTGGCATAATGGTTGGCTAGATTCTTATAGTAGTCTGTAATCGGTTGATCATTAAAGGGTGAGAGTGGAGCACCGGAACTGCTCAGTTGCTTTTCTTGTTTAATAATAGGATTAAGCCCTGAGGCGGGTACGCCGATCTGTTGCGCATGCTGGATTGTTTGATCCAGTTGTGCTTTGTTGTGGTTAGCCTGCTGTTGCGCCTGTGGGTCTCCTCCACAGGCAGCAAGCATAAAAGTCAAGCTGAGCAAGAGCATGACAAGCGTCGTCTGAGTAACTCGTTGTGGTATATGTACAATATGTGTTTTGTACATAGAGTATTTACCTCCGTCCACTTTTTGCTTTGTGTTTACGTTTTTCCTTGCGTGCAGCCTTGCCAGTCTTCTTACCACTTCCCCCACCTGGTCGAGGCAACTTAGGCATATTTGGCATATCGGGCATGCCGGGAATACCCGCTCCGCCGCCCGCGCCAGCATACTGGCGTGCCAGTTGGGCCCATTTGCCCTTGCCCGTACTCATCTGGCGAATCATTGTGCGCATTTCGCTAAACTGCTCAAGGAGCTGGTTAAGTTCCTGTACGGTGGTACCACTACCACGAGCAATACGCTTGCGTCGACTGCCGTTGATGATATCTGGGTTGCGGCGTTCTTCAAGAGTCATCGAGAGGATCATCGCTTCAATATATTTGAGCTGATCCCCTTCCAGGGCCTCTTCCATTTCGGGCGTAGCTGCCAGTTTGTTGAAGCCGGGAATCATCTCCATCACCTGCCGCAATGGTCCCATACGTTTCAATTGACGCATGGAGTTGAGAAAATCTTCCAGATCGAACTTGCCCTGCTGTAGTTTGGCCTGGGCCTTGAGTGCCTCTTCCTCGTCGATGGTTTCTTGCGCCCGTTCGATAAGGGAGAGAACGTCGCCCATGCCCAGGATACGCGAGGCGAGGCGGTCTGGATAGAACGGCTCCAGAGCATCGGTTTTTTCGCCGACGCCCATAAATTTGATAGGTACGCCTGTAACGGAACGAATGGAGAGGGCGGCACCGCCCCTGGCGTCACCATCCATTTTGGTCAGGATCATGCCGGTGAGCGAGACGGCTTTGTTAAAGTCGTCGGCTACGCGCACTGCTTCCTGACCTGTCATGGCATCAGCCACCAGTAATACCTCGCGTGGCTGGACACGCTGGCGAATACTGATTACCTCGTTCATCATGCGTTCGTCAATATTGAGTCGGCCTGCCGTATCAAGAATGATCACAGAGGCGGCCTGTTCCCGTGCATAGCCGATAGAGTTGACACAGATATTCACCGGGTCTGCACCCATTGGCTCTGCATAAACCGGTATCGAGAGCTGCTTGCCGAGTGTCTGGAGCTGGCGCACAGCAGCAGGACGATACATATCGGCTGCGACCATCACGGGACGTTGTCCTTGCTTGCGGAGATAGTTAGCCAACTTGGCCGCGGTCGTGGTTTTACCGGAGCCTTGCAAGCCAACGAGCATAATAATATTGGGCGGTGTGCCACCGAGGTCAAGCTTGTTGGTGCCATCGGTCCCACCTAGCATTTCTATAAGTTCGTCATTGACGATTGAGAGTACTTGCTGTGCCGGAGACAGACTACCAAGTACATCAGCACCGATAGCCTTCTGTTTGACCCGGTCGACAAATTGGCGCACGACCTTAAGGCTGACGTCGGCTTCAAGCAGAGCGAGGCGCACTTCGCGCATTGCCTCATTGACATCAGCTTCGGTGATCTTGCCTTTACCGCTCAGATCGGTAAATACTCCCTCAAGACGCTTCGATAAACTTTCAAACATTGCCATAATAGCGTAAGTTCCTCTCCTGTCCACCAGTCAACAATACGTGGCCCCATTATACCACGTTTCAGTGTCTATTTTAGCTCAATTTTCAGGGCGGCGAGACAGTTTGTGAGTGGGCTTCCAATAATATTATGCCAGATGGGTATATAGGAGCCTATGAATGTGTTCATACATATTATGACGTGCCAGAACAATGTTTGGTTGCACCTGATTTTAAGCTTGGGGGTGTGTTGCATTTTTTGGCAAAGCATGATGACCGCAAGGGTCATCCCTACTATACACGCCTGAGTCGGCCTGTGGAGCCATCGTGTATAGTAGGGATGACCCTGGCGGTCATCATGGGGGGAGGCATTCTGCACAAAAATGAAACGCACCCTAAGCTTGGTGTGTTGTTGCATTGCCAGGTCTGCTGTGCTATGATGACTCAGTATTAATTATAATACGTATACCGTTAAATTTAATGATTTATGAAAACCTTTTAACCATTCTTAGGGCTATACGACAATCTGAAGTATATGCTGCCTCTTGCCCTGTTGGCAGGTCAGTGCTGACTAACTGCACAGTATAATAGAGCCCTCACTAGAACAGGAGCTATTATGACTACTCACCCACAGCATCTTGGCAAATATGAACTGCACGAGCGTTTGGGACGGGGAGGTATGGCAGAAGTATGGAAGGCGTTCGATACGCAACTACATCGCTACGTTGCCATCAAACTTCTGCATGCAGACCTGCAGCATGACCCGGAATTTCTGACCCGCTTTATCCGTGAAGCACGCGCTATTGCCTCTCTCCATCATCCCAATATCGTTCAGGTCTATGACTTCCAGACCGCCAATACCTCCGAGGGAGAGAGCCCTGTCGCCTACATGGTTATGAATTATGTTGAAGGACAGACTTTGGCTGATTACATAGCCTATACTTCTCACCTTGGTCAGTTTCCGTCTCCTGTTGAGATCGTTCGTCTCTTCGCAGCCCTTGGCAGAGCCGTTGATTATGCCCATAAGCACGGTGTCTTGCATCGTGATATCAAACCGGCTAATATTCTGCTTGAGAAACGCGACACAGACAGCAGTTCCATGGGTGAACCCATTCTTTCGGACTTTGGTATTGTCAAATTGATAGGTGTTGCTACCGGTACCGCAGCTGGTATGTGGATTGGTACTCCCCTATACGTCTCACCTGAGCAACTTCAGGGCATACCTGGGACGGTACTGAGCGATATCTACTCGTTGGGCGTTGTACTTTACGAAGTCTGTACAGGTGTACGACCATTTGCAGGTGACACCTCCTCGTCTATTCTGGTGCAGCAAGTTACCGCTACACCCATTCCGCCCGAGCAGGCCAATCCTCATATTTCACCTACTCTGGCAGGCGTAATTATGCGGTGCCTTGCCAAAAATCCTGCTGATCGCTTTCAAAGTGCGTCTGCCCTGGCTGTAGCAGTGGCTCAAGCTCTCAATGTGCCTGTCCCTGAGGATTTGGCGGACATCTCCTCACCAGTCCGCAGCGCAGATGGAGAGGAAATGCCTACTATACTACCACGTAATACAGCCAGTGCCGCAATTGAAGCTTTGGCAAGGGAGACTCCCATTCCTCCATTTGATGAAGCACTTTTCCTGAGCGCAGAAAACTCTACCCCTCAAGCGGTACCGCAACCGGTGGCTAAACAAAGCTTCCCGGAAACACCTGCGAAACCTACACCACCTGTTCCTGTGCCATCGCCTGCACCCGCAACAGGGGGAAGACGCAAGAGTCTGCTTTTCATCTTGATTCCCCTTGCACTGCTCGTCATACTTGGCTCAGTGCTGGGAGGTGGGTACTGGCTTACTCATAACATGCATACCTCTCCCACTTCCACTCAGCAACTGCTAGGATATGTCTTCTTCCTCAGTACTGGTTCGATAGATACACAAAGCAACAATGGCATCAACGATCAATTGCAGATCAATCTCAAAAATCTGACTAATCCCGCTGCCGGTAAAGCCTTCTACGCCTGGCTGCTCGAGGATAAAAAAGTGACTGAGCCAAACTCAATCTTAGTGGCAACCTTTAAGACTATAGCTGACGGTACGATGCAGACTACGTACACTGGCGATGCTGATCATACTAATCTGCTGGCATCCTATAGCCGTTTTCTCATCACTGAAGAGGATGCCAGCTCAACCCCGCTTACCCCTTCTCTCGATCAGAAAACGTGGCGTTACTATGCTGAGCTTGCCCAGACCCCCAACCCTGCCGATAACTTGAGCCTGGTCGATCATCTCCGTCACCTGCTCGCTAAAGACCCAATCCTCGATTCACTGCACTTACCTGGGGGCCTGGATATCTGGCTGCTCCGCAATACACAGAGCGTCACGCAGCAGGCTACCGATGCCAGAGAATGTGCGCAAAGTGACAATACGGGCTGTATGCGTCGCGATCTCATCCGTGTGCTGGATTTTCTGGATGGTCCGAAATATGTGCAAGCAGATGTACCTGCCAACACGCCTTTCCTGACCGATCCCAAATTTACTTCTGTCGCCTTGCTTGAGTTTGACCAACAAAACCAGAATCCACCTGGTTATCTGTATCACATCAATAAACACCTGCAGGGCATCATTAATGCTCCTGGCGTTACACCAGAGCAAAAGCAACTGGCTACCCAGATCGATAAAGACATCAACAATCTATCAAGCTGGCTAGAGAAGGTACGGAGCGATGCTAAACAGCTCGTCAGCATGTCTGATTCACAACTACTGTCACAAAACTCCCTGGCCATCTTGAATGATCTGGAGAACTATGCAGGCTATACCTCCAACGGCCAATTTGACCCTAACACCAACCAGACCATGGGAGGCGTCCTGCGTATTCACCAGAATATCCAACGCCTCGCCACTTTTGACGTGACCGTTTGGTAAAAAAGTGAAACGTATGACAGATCAATCATCTCTCTTCGGTTCGGATATAACACTACCCGTACAAAAGAATACGCCACCCCCTACCTCAGAGGAGCCTTTGGCCGCACGCATGCGCCCCCGCACCTTGGACGAGATTGTCGGACAAGAGCATCTGCTGGGGTCTGATAAAGTACTGCGTCGCAACATTGAGGCAGACACTATTACGTCCATGATCCTCTGGGGGCCACCAGGAAGTGGTAAGACAACTTTAGCTGAGGTGATTGCGCGTCAGACACATGCACATTTTGTTAGGCTCAGTGCTGTCTCTGCTGGCGTTGCCGATTTGAGAAAAGTGGTGGAGGAAGCTAAGAAGTTGCGGCAGTTCTCAAAGCAGCGCACTATTCTGTTTATCGATGAAATTCATCGCTTCAATAAGGCACAACAGGATGCGGTTCTTCCTCATGTCGAGCATGGTGTGGTAACACTCATTGGTGCCACCACCGAGAACCCAAGTTTCGAGGTGATCGCCGCCCTGCTGTCGCGTTCACGCACCTTCGTGCTGCGTGGGCTCAGCGAAGAACATATTTTGACTCTTCTCCAACGTGCCTTGTATGATCGAGAACGTGGCTTGGGTCGATTGAATATAACGATAGATGGGGAGGCACTCCAACAGATTGCCGTCTTTGCCAATGGTGATGCACGCACCGCTTTAAACGTGCTGGAACTTGCAGCACAAAGCAGCAAAGAAACATCAAAAGAGAATGAGCTCGTACATATTACTCTGGCGGTGATTGAAGATGTGATGCAGCACCGTGCCCTACTCTATGACAAGGGCGGCGACCAGCACTATGATACCATTTCGGCATTGCATAAGTCCTTGCGTGGCTCTGATCCCGATGCCAGTCTCTACTGGCTGGCACGGATGCTTGAGGCGGGAGAAGACCCACTCTATATCGTGCGTCGTCTGATCCGCTTTGCGTCAGAAGATGTGGGTATGGCTGATCCACAGGCGTTGGGAGTATGCGTGGCAGCGCAGCAGGCAGTGCATTTTGTGGGCTTGCCAGAGGGCAACCTTGCCTTGGCACAAGCCGTGGTCTACCTGGCAACAGCTCCCAAGAGCAATGCACTTTATGAAGCATACAGCCGGGTACAGGAGGATGTGCAGAAGACACGCAACGATCCCGTTCCTCTCCAAATTCGCAATGCTCCCACGCAGTTGATGAAGGACCTGGATTACGGCAAAGATTATAAGTACGCGCACGAGTACTATAAAGAGATGCAGATCGAGGATCCAGACAGACCACCAGCAGCGCAACTTCAGGAGTATTTACCCGAGGGTCTCAAAGGACGTCACTATTACGAACCTGGGCACCAGGGCAAAGAAGCCAGCATTAAGAAGTGGTTGGAGAAGCGACGAGACGAGCAGCTTTAAGGTCTCTCCCTATAGTGGTGGAAATTCAGTTTTGTGGAGTTGTGTCTCCAGTGTAACTGACGTTATAGGCGAAGGAAAACATTGCGGTTTCCAAGCCGGCTCGTACGGCACCCAGCAAAGCGGGATGGGTCCCTGCTGATTCCCCTGCCTTCCACGCATACACCCTGCTTCCATCGACATGGGTATGTGGCGTGATGAGAATGGCAACTGGACAAAGCTGGCTGAGCGTGGTGAGCAGTTCTTGCTCTGAGATGGTGTTGTGTTGTTCTATGCCTATCATGATGGTGACTCACTTTCTAGCGGAAACTGTCCAGAAAGAACAGGTGTCTAGACGGGATACAAAGGACTGGAGAGAAGCAATTTCCTATATGCTTTTCCTCAAGGAGTTTATATTCATACGCAGCTCTGTCGCCATGAGCATCTTCGTTATCTGGAGTTTCATCTGTTCTCGCTATGCGCTCAATGCGCCAAGCCTTCAACATGCCTTCAGCGTTGATAGAAGATTGGCATATGCTGCTTCATTGCTATCAACGCTGAAGAGTCTCTACAAACTGTACTATATGCACAAATAACTGTGATGAATAGAGTGTAACATTCAGGCACCTCGATGTAAATGAGCGAAGTGCACAAAATCTTCCTGCATTAAATTGTAAATAATATACAAAATTCTTTGATGAGCTGGTGTTTTCTATAACGAAATTGATGAGATAAGACAAGTAAAGACGGATTATTTGGAAATTCCCCCTCTTTTATTAGTCATAGTGCACAAAATCTATATCGTACTTACCGGATCAATATCCACTTCCCAACCGGGGGTATCTAGTATGCGCAACAATGGGTGCAGGTCGGGACCACGCACAATCATCTGCCAGTGATACTTGTTGCGTACCCGCTCCATTAAGGCGGGTGCCGGGCCGACCACATCCGTATCTGTCAGACCCAGCCGGTCAATCCACTCGTCTATCCGTTCGCGCAGCAACAATGCCTCATTCTGTGAACGACGACGGTTCTCATGACTGTAGGTGAACTTGACGAAGCGTCGGAAGGGTGGGTAGCCATAGCGACGGCGTACCTCGATCTCGGCGGCGTAGAACTCGTGATAGTCGTGGCGCGAGGCAGCGTCAATGCAAAAATGCTGCGGATTAAAGGTCTGGATAATTACTCTGCCTGCCTCTTCTCCTCGTCCGGCACGTCCTGCCACCTGGGTGAGTAGCGTAAATGCTCGTTCTGCCGCCGCAAAATCCGGTAGATTGAGGGCAATATCTGCTGAGACGACCCCTACCAGCGTCACCCCCGGCAGGTCAAGCCCCTTGGCAATCATCTGCGTTCCCACCAGGATATCCGCCTCACGCTGGGCAAAGCGATCGAGCAAAGCCTGGTGTGCTCGGTGATTACTCGCTGTATCACGATCCCAACGCAGCAAGCGTGCAGCCGGAAAAGTGCGCTGGATGGTATCCATCACCTTCTCCGTTCCCAGTCCAAAGTAGCGTATCCCCTCACTGCCGCACTGTGGGCAGATATGTAAAACCTTGCTCTGGCGATTGCAGTAGTGACAGAGCAGAATGCGCTCGGTCGAATGATAAGTCAACGGTACATCGCACCGGTCACACATCGCTACATAGCCACAGTCACGGCAGAGTACACAACTGGCTGCACCGCGCCGGTTGAGAAAGAGAATAGCCTGTTGCCCTGTGCGTAGTACACGCTCAAGCTCACTCTGCAATCTGCGACTGATAATACTCGTGTTACCAGCATGCAATTCGTTACGGAGATCGATCACTTCAACTGGTGGCAGGTCTGCTCCAATACGTCCCGGCAGTTCGACCAGTGTATACATCTCTCGCTCAGCGCGGTAAAACGACTCTATAGCTGGCGTGGCACTACCCAGTACGACAGGGATATGCAGAATGCGTCCCAACATAATCGCCGTCTCGCGTGCGTGATAGGTCGGCCTACGCTCGCTCTGTTTATAGGCTGGCTCATGCTCTTCATCCAGAATGAGTATGCCCAGGTCTGGTAATGGTGCAAACAGGGCCGAGCGCGAGCCAATCACCACATCCACTTCACCGTCACGAATGCGCCGCCACTCATCATAGCGTTCTCCTCGAAACAGATCGCCATGAATAATCGCCACCCGTCCAGGAAAACGACTCGCAAAGCGTGCAATGGCCTGCGTCGTCAGCACAATCTCCGGCACCAGCACAATACCCCGTTTTCCCTGTGCAATGATCGCCGCCAATGCCTGTAGGTACACCTCTGTCTTACCACTACCGGTTACGCCATGTAATAAAATGGGTGGGATGACGTCCGGTGGATTGGGGCTTTCCGTATTTCTCGTAGGGGCGGGGGTGGTGTTAGGTGTAGAGGGGGCCCTTGTGGCCGCGCGCCGTGCCTCGGTGGTATGTTGCCATTCTGACCCTTCCACCCCAACGGGCGGCCACAAGGGCCCCTGTCCCTCGTCCGCGCCACCCCCGCCCCTACGCGGGATGTCTTCTCGAGCCGCAATTGCTTCCGTAACGGGCGGCCACAAGGGCCCCCGCCCTACATCCGCGCCGCCCCCGCCCCTACGCGATGGAGCAATTGCTTCCGTAACGGGCGGCCACAAGGGCCCCCTCCCCTCGTCCGCGCCACCCCCGCCCCTACGCGATGGAGGATAGGCTAGAATGCATTCTAACGCATGTTGTTGAGCGGGAGTTAGTGGCAACGGTGAACTGGCAGGAAAAACGCGCCCCTGTAGAGGGTCGCGCTGGATCTCGATCTCTTCGATCTCCACGATGTGTTCACGTATCAGGGACTGTAGCTGGGTCGCTGTTAGCTTACTGGCTTTGCAGAGCCTGGTTGGGACCCAGTAGTTGCCGTTACCGGCTTCACGCGAGCCGTAGAGTAGCAGGTCAATCGCCGCCAGTTGTCTCTGGGCTAGCAAACCTTCCTCGTCCTGCGGCGTCAGGCTCAATGCATCTGCCGGAACAGGCATGGCCCATGGATCGGGCAGACCTTTCTGCGGACGCCGCCGTACATTATCAGGTGCTATGGGCACGGCCATCAGTGGGGGCAAGCTACGCTGCAATTTTTCCTCAGTGCGCTGCCGCCACTCAGCCAGTGCTTCGCCTTCGGCCACCAGGCGCACTACCCGTTTCACGCGCTTTTTCGTAAGTGGACTCGCCAGTTGAGCCTCGCGCTCAACCAGCCCACTTGCCAATGCCTCTTTCAAGACATCCTTCGCTTTCCTGGCTCCCAACATTTTCTTCAACTGCTCTACATCCAGTTCGCCATCTGCCAGTAACAGACCTATTAAGGCTTGCAAACGCAAAGAAGTGGCTTGCGATAACTCTTCTCCTTCACCCTGCTCGCTCTTTGCCAGATGTAATACCACCTGCGAACGCTGCATCAGTCCAGGCGGCAGCATCATCATGGCAATCTGTGCCAGAGGTGTCACATAATAATCCGCCATCCACTCTGCCAATGCCATCTGATGTGGCAATAGGGCAGGCTCCCTATCCAAAATCGCTGCGATGGGCCGTAATTGATAATTCCGCTCGTCCTCCCCTATTTGATCGTCACCCACCTTCCACACGATACCCTCAACCAGGCGTTCTCCATAGGGAATGGCCACCAGTTGTCCTGGACGCAGCTGCTCTTGCAACTCGCCCGGAACTGTGTAGGTGAGCATGGGCTGCTCATCGTGCCAGCTCGCGGCAGAAGTCAATACATCGACAAGCACGTTCGTTACCTTCTCCCAAACTCACGCTCTAAAGCAGATAAGCTGAAATGCATCATTGTCGGTCGCCCATGACAACAGCTGTATGGTGCTGCGGTACGCTCTAACTGCTCTATCATCTCGCGCATCTCGCTCACCGTCAGGAAGTAATTCTGCTTGATCGCTGCTTTACATGCCACATTCGCCAGGGCATGCTCTTCCCATGTGCTGGTATGTCCCTTTTGTTCCACTGCGATCAGGTCAGCCAGCAATTCATGCAGCGAACGCGCATTCATCTGCTTAACCAACACATTCGGTACTGCTCGTACCATCAGCACATGACTATCCTCTATTTCCAGCGTAAAGCCGATACTCTCCAGTTGAGATCGCGCCTCTTCAATGGCCTCCACTTCTGCAGGTGCAAGTTCCAACTGCATCGGCGTCAATAACATTTGAGCTAGGGGAGTATGAGCCTGAAGAGCCGCCACCATCCGCTCCAACAGAATACGCTCATGGGCGGCATGCTGATCAATCAGGTACATGCCATCTGTACCCTCAGCCACAATATAGCTCTGCGATAATTGACCAATCACACGCAAAGAGGGCAGGCGACCTCCTGGTTGAGGCGTAAGGGGTTGTTGATAGGCGTCAATGGGTTTGGCGTCGGTCCCCGCCGCAGTACCGCCCCTGACCCCCACAAGGGGGGTCACTACAGGTTGGTCAGATGGAGAATCGGGTTGGGTGGGCCTGACCCCCACAAGGGGGGTCACTACAGGTTGTTTCGTCTCTCCAGTAGAAGATGTAGTGACCCCCCTTGTGGGGGTCAGGCTATCTTGGGTATTTGTCAGGCTTTTTTCCCGGCGTTGTGGATCGGTCTGCTCCTGGCGTTGTGGGTCGGCCTGTTCCTCCCTCTGTACATGACTCTGCCATAAGCGAGACAGCAGAGGCGGTTTTGTTCCCGTCTCCTCCTCAGTAACGGTGAGCCAGGGGTTATCCTGGGGGAAAGTTGGTGTAGGGGAATCATTATCAATGATGTCATCATCAAATGTATCGCTAGCGGGTATTTCGTTATTGGGTGTGTCATTGTCACGTGGAACATTGCTCGGCGAGGTGTTATCAGAGGGCGCAATGAATTGGTGGGCCCTGCGTGCGGCCCCTACATGCTCATCCGTTGGTTTAGCTGCTGCAACCTTGTTGCCACTTCCCCACGTTGGCATTTCTGCCTCGACCAGCAAGGCACGGCGCACGGATCGCAGAACGGCAGCATAGACACGCCGCTCTTTGAGGAAACGAATCTCTGTCTTGGCCGGATGGACATTGACATCGAGCAGACTTGGATCAAGGGTAATATTCACAACCGCGATGGGATGCCTTCCGGGCAGTAATAACGAATGATATGCTTCTTCTACCGCCGTCGTCAGCATACGGCTCAGCACCCAGCGACGATTGACAAAGAACGAGATATGCTGACGTGTACTCTTATAACAGGCTGGCAAACTGGTATAGCCACTTACCACCGGTCGCCCGGCATCCTCATCGCGCTCATCGCCATCGCGACTGGTGATCGCAACCATCTGCTCGGTAACCTGCAAGCCATACATCTCAAGCAAAACGCTGGAAAGCTGACCGTCACCTGGAGTGGCAAAGATCTGTCGTCCCTCACTGAAGATGTTGAAACGAATCTCGGGGTAGGCCAGCGCGTACTGTTCCAGCATATGCAAGCAATGGCTGACCTCCGTATTACGGCTCTTCAAAAACTTAAGGCGAGCCGGTACTGCACTGAATAAGTTGCGTACCGTTAGCGTCGTCCCTTCTGGCGAAGCTGCCGCACTCACCTCACTGACCTGCCCATTGCTAGCACTCACTTGCGCTCCCTGTTCAGCCCCTCGATGACGACTCAGCAATGTCACCTCTGCCACTGCCGCAATACTCGCCAGAGCCTCACCTCGGAAGCCCAATGAGCGAATATGTTCCAGATCATCGATCTGTGTCACTTTACTTGTTGCATGCCGGGCCAACGCTAATTGTAACTCATCAATAGGGATACCAGAGCCATTATCGATAACTCGAATGAGTTGCAAGCCTCCATTTATGAGATCAACACGAATCTGGCTAGCTTCCGCATCAATACTATTTTCGATCAGTTCCTTGACAACAGAGGCGGGACGTTCAACGACTTCGCCTGCGGCGATTTTGGCGGCGACGTCGGGTGCGAGTTGACGTATGGGCATAGGTGAGTTCTCCGAGTGATAAAGAAAGGGTTAAGGTTTTCTATTAGTAAGAACGAGTGTTCTGGACTCGTTCACTCATTGTACCATAAGCTAGCCAAATTGGCCTATAAAACGGGACATCACCGACGTTTGGAACGTATCCAGAACATCAACCGGCACCTTCACCAACAAACGCTCAAGCCCTAAACAGAATCTAAAGTTCTCCAGCACTCTCGAGGACCTGTCTATAGAGTTGCTCATCAATCCAGAACCCTGCTACCCTCGTAAGTGCACCGAGTAAGGGTTTGACTGCTACCAAATGCCCATGCTGTTTCCCCACCAGGAGCACGCCTAGCAATCCCGTCACAGTCACGCCTAACTGCCTAGCAATTGCTCGTCCACGGCGTTCATCAAGGAGGAGCAGATCGGCCCGCATCTCAATTGCCAGGGCGATAGCTTCTGCCTCACCTGCATCCAATTGTTGCTCTAAGCGTCTGACCAATGCTCTATCTTGCGCCAGACGAGATTCAAACCACTGCCACGTCTGAATCTCGGCGGCTCCGGCCTGTTTGTCACCTTTTACCGCCACTTCATGATAGACCGCGTGGGGAATGATGATAGTCCCATAGAGGTGACGGAGGAGTTCAAGCTGCCCAATAGCTGCAAGGTTGATAATAGGCGAAGTATTACTTACAACGATCACAGTTGCCCCAACTTATGAAGGGTGTCCAAATCATCTCTGAATTCCTGCACATCGTAATGGACTGGAATCTGGCGATTCGCAAGGAGCTGCTGAAACTCCAATTGGCTCATCTGAGCAAATGCGCTGGCCTGCCCGAGTGTGAGCTTATCTTGTTGGAAAAGTAGAAGCGCAATTTCCTGCTGGAGTTGAGCAGCAGACATATTGGCAGCGCGGAGAATCTCATCCGGAATCATCAGGCTCATAGCTATACTCCTTCTCGTAGTGAGCGAACTTCTTGTTCCTCATTATACCATAGGGCATGGTTCAAAAAGAGCCTGAACCACTGTGACAATTGAGGAAAAGGGGACTTGCCAAACGGTGTCAAACCCAGTAAAGTAAGGGCATGACGATTGAAGAAGAACTGGTCTCTGTGCGAGAACAGAAGAAGGCTCTGCGGGAGCAACTGGCGCAGCGAGACGAACTCATCATGAGTGAAGGCACCGTCTGGAGTCTGATCAAACGCTGCGCGGAAGAGTTGGCCCCGGTAGAGCAGCAGATCAAAGAGGCCCTCATTGAGAGCGAGGTGATCCATCAAGATGAAACCGGGCTGCATGTGGAGGGCTTTCGCCACTGGATGCACGTGACGTGCACGCCGACTCTCACTCACTATCACGTGGATAAGAGTCGAGGTCAGAGAGCACTCTCCGCCATCGGGATCTTGGCGCATTTCAGCGGGATCTCGATTGCTCGCATTCGCGGCTATTTGTCGACGCTGTGCAAACAAGGTATGCCTTTGTTGTCGTCTTTGCAAGCCACTCTTTGTGGTCATCCTGTCCTTCCCTCTCTCTAGCGGACCTAGGCAGTAACGATTCTTCATGAAAATGCTGGTAAAGTGACATCAATAACGTAGAACGGGCGTAACAATATGATTGAGTATGAGCAAATGACTTTATACACTCCCTGGAAGGATGTGGACATCCCAAAACCCACCAGGCTCCCCTCCCTTCTCAAATGGGCCGGAGGCAAAGAGCAAGAACTTAAATACATCCTACCCTTAATTCCATCCTTCAACAACTACTATGAACCTTTCGTTGGTGGTGGAGCCGTCTTTTTTGCCATCCCATCTTCCCAAAAATTTATCAACGACAAATCTCCTGAACTATTCACTTTCTATAGAATGGTTGCCGAACAAAATCCCGCCTTCTTCTCCGTTTTAGATGCCCTTCTCCATAGCTGGCAATGCATCAGCAACATTGTAGATCGTAGAGCTGTAGACCTTATTCACTTATATACGGCCTATTCCAGGGATGAATACTCAGTTGCACAAATGCAGAACCAGCTTATTACCTTTATCTCATCTCACACCGAGGAATTTCACCAATTATGTGCTACCCTTCTTGACAACACTACTGAGTATTTTATACAAGAGATTCGCCGCAACCTGTTCAGCAAAACCCGGCGCATGAAGGAGATCGAACATAAAAAAGGCCAGTTGCCTGAAGTTGATATCGTAGCGAATATAGAAAGTGCCTTAAAAAGTGCCTTCTATATGCATCTTCGCCATCTCTATAATAAAATAGATGCCTATAACATACCACCTGAACTGGCATCAGCAATCTTTTTCTTTGTGCGCGAAAACGCCTATGCCTCCATGTTCCGTTATAACAGTCGCGGCGAATTCAATGTTCCCTACGGAGGCATATCTTACAATCGCAAAGACCTGGCACGTAAGATCGCCTATATGCGCTCACCTGCTGTGCGCCTCCACTTCGAGCATACGGTGATCGAGAATATGGATTTTGAAGCTTTTCTCTGCAAACACGTTGCGCAGGCCAATGATTTCATCTTCTTAGACCCGCCCTACGATAGCGAATTTAGTACTTACGCCCAAAATAAGTTTGGCAAACACGATCAAGAACGCCTGGCTGATTATCTATCAGATCACTGCCAGGCGCAATTCATGCTGGTCATTAAAAACACGCCCACCATCCTCAACCTGTATGCTCACAAGGGATTAACCATCAGAGCCTTTGATAAGAAATATTTGGTTAGCTTTCAAGATCGCAATAATAGAGATGCAGAACACCTGATCATCACCAACTATTAATGTAAGAAGTAATAGAAGCACAACCTCAGTATGCCTTTTTCATCCCACCACTTACAAAAAATAAGGTAATCACCTGATATTGTCAAGTCGATTACATTTGCTATAGTATGAGGAGGAACATATTGGAATTCTTAGATTTATGCCTGTCTATCTTAGAGGAAACGCTGCTAATGCAGGATGTTGCCCCTTTGCACATACAAGAAGCTGAAGAGCTTGTGTCTATTGCCGATGCCTGCCTCGGGGGACTCAGTGGTCGCTCGGCTCTATTGATTGGGCCGGAAGAGCAGCGACAACCCTACCGGTATTTGCTGCAACGAGCTGCTATGAAACAGATTTATCAGGAAGATACACCTCGTCATGCTTCTGCAACTATCCCATATGTCCAACTTTTGATCAGTATACCGCCACCCTCATTGCCCGTGCCGGTGATAACTGCGGCTACCATTGCTCAAGGATGTATTGGTCGGCGTACTCCCTTGCTCATCTTTGATTTATCGCAAGCCGAGCCCTCTGTCGAAGAACTGGCTGGACTCCTCCCCGCTGTCTGTCTCTACACACCTGAAGACTTGCACTATATTTTTGCCAAATTTCGACCAGGACTTTGCCCGTTATAATAATTTTTGGTAACGCAGCCTTTCAAAGAAGGCGTTGCAAAAAACAGTAGACAAGATGCAAAAACAACCCCATTTATGGTAAACTACAGAGGATAGATTTTCTCCGTGCAGATAGATGTAACGGAGTTTATAGGAGTTGCACGCTCCTATGTCGACGTGTGAGTATCCTCACCTTCGCAATAAAACTTTCTATGGATAGAGTATATTAGAGGAACTGATGGAAGTTATTAAAATCTCACCACGTGGCTATTGCTACGGCGTAGTTGATGCATTGCAAATAGTTCGTAAAACTGCTAAAGATCCTACTGTACCACGGCCTATCTATATTATTGGGCAGATCGTCCACAATCGCCATGCCATTACTGAACTCAGCAATCTCGGTGTGATTACCCTCGATGGCCCCGATCGTGCTAGCATCCTGGAACAAGTCACCGAGGGTACGGTTATCTTTACCGCTCATGGCGTCTCACCCCTTGTCAAACAACGCGCACGCGAGCGTGGCCTCTATTGTATTGACGCCACCTGTCCCGATGTGACTGTTACTCATGATCTCGTGCATGATCTCGTCAGCAAGGGCTACTACATTCTCTATATTGGCAAAAAGGGCCATCCTGAACCGGAAGGCGTGCTGGGCGAAGTGCCGGGCCATATCAGTCTGGTCGAAAGTGAAGCTGACGTCGAGGCCCTGGCACTTACGCCTGAGCAGACAAAGAAACTGGCCGTCTCTACCCAAACCACATTGTCTCAGTGGGATACCCGCCGCGTCATTGCCTACATCAAGACGCGTTATCCGCACGCCGAGGTGCATATAGATATTTGTGCCGCCACCCAGACGCGCCAGGAAGCGGTGGCAGACCAGGCCAAGGGAGCTGACCTTACTATCGTCGTTGGCGACCCGCGCAGCAACAATACTAATCGCCTCGTGCAGGTATCTCAGGAACTGGCCGGGGTACCGGCAGTACGTATTGAAGACCTTTCTCAACTGAACACCGACTGGCTCAAAGGCAAAAAGCGCGTCGCTGTTACCGCCGGTGCCTCAACGCCAAGTCAGTTAACACGTGAGGTGATCCACTACCTCGAACAATATTCGGCTGAATAACTGTGCTCAGGGCGACCACCAGGGTCGCCCCTACATTTAGCATTCCAGGGGATCCTCGTGGTCACCCTGGAATTCTTGAAACAGAACATCATGAAAACATTTCGACAAGAATTAGTACTTTGTACGCCTCAACAACTTGAGGAAGTATATCGTCTCTGGGGTATGCGTGGGCTGACTGACACCCGCTCCTCCTCGCGTCAGGATATCCTGTTCCAACGTATTAAAGACCCTATCGCAGCCCGTTTTGTCTGGGAATATCTTTCCGAGAATGAGCGCGACATCTTATATCAACTGTTGCATCACTCTGCCCGCGGTGGCACACGACGCGACGTAATCCAGCAGAAAGCGCAGATTTCGCCGGCGCAACTGGCAGTAGCTATTGCCAACCTTGAACACTATCTTCTCATTCAGGAGCAAACGACGACTGTGCGTGTACAGCCGACGGCTGTGCGTAGCACCAAAAATAAGGTCGTCTCCATAAGTGAGCAGGTCATCTTGCTGGCCGCCTATCCAGAAAATGCCGATGCCCTCTACACTGCCGGAAAGGAGTTTTTCTCACCCAAGTCTGATCGCTCCCAGATGACGCTCGATAAAATCATGAACCAGTTTTATTATGGCAATCTGGACCTCGTTGCCACTCACTACAACCTGCCCAACGTTGGCTACTACAACACAACCCAACTGCGTCAGATGATCGAGACGGAACTGTTAGACCCGCAGGCCGCTTTTGAAGTGTTGCAACAGCTTGATCCGCCCCTGCATGATCTCTTCAAATGGCTCTGTGAGCAGAGAGGCAGCGTGAGCATGCAAGCGGTACGTCAACACACGGGCTATGATGATACAAAACTGCTCAACGCCCTGCATACCTTCGATGAATACGCTATTGCTTTCGACACGTTCTCCGGGCAACAGCGCGTACTTTTTATACCCTCGAATATCTATAACAATCTGCGCCAGGCAGCTCTCCATCCAATCCAGGCAGAAGTACCTTTGGCCTTTGTCCCTCTCGCTTCTCCGCCTGAAGTCATACATGCTGGCCATACCTCTGCCATCTATGATCTGGCGATTATTCTCGGTGCTGTCTACCAGCAAAATATCGAACCAACCCAGGCAGGTACTGTTCCCAAACGTATCGCCAACAAGATGATCCTGCCACTCCTGCATGGCAAGCCGCGCTACCGCTTCATGGGTGACAATAATGAATATCTCGAGATGATCTTTCAAATAGCTAAGGAACTCGGCCTGATCCAGCTCTCCAAAAACACAATGGATGGCATGAAACAACGCTACGAGCCCGGCGCACAGTTAGAACAGTGGGCACAATTGCACCTTGAGGAGCAGGCCCGCAAACTGGTGCAGTGTTGGACGAAAAGCTTTCACTGGCTGGATATCAATGGCGCAAACTTTCACCAGTGGGACCCCTACTACTGGAATCCGATTGTGGCCCGTGCTTCGCTAGTTGAACACCTCAAAGATTGTATAGCAGGGCAATGGTACAGCGTCGCTTCGCTGCTACAAAAAATCTGGGATAAGGACCCCTTTGAGCTACGCCCCCCCCATTATAGCCAGCGTAGCGCCAATCGTCGTACCACTGCAGCTATGCGAGCTAAGTGGAATAGCTGCGAAGGTGAAGTCTACACGGGGATGCTAGCATCTACGCTCTATGAGTTTGGTCTGGTGACTCTCGGCTACCAGCAAGCCTCACAACCCGAAGCTGGCAAACCTGTCAATCCTGAGTTCTTCATGCTCACCGATGTAGGGGCTGCCGTTCTCTCGACTAAAGAGAAGCTTCCTTCCACAATGACATCTGGCTCTCAAGGACTGATCGTGCAGCCCAATTTTGAACTGCTCTTGCTGCAACCCGATATACCTACGTTGTACAGCATCTTACCATTTGCTCAGGTGAATCAAGTTGAAATGGTCAGTCGCCTGACGATGACCAAGGCTTCGCTGTTGCGCGGCGTCGAAGCTGGTTATGATATAGAGGAGATATTGGAAATCCTCGCCGAACGCAGCCAGAAAGAGATACCACAAAATGTCGCCTATACCCTGCGTGATTGGGTAAAGCTCTACAAAGACATCAAAATCTCCCAAGTCCTGCTGCTCGAAGTCTCCAGCGAAGCCGCGGCTGACGAACTTTCTTCGTCCAGCAAGTTTAAAGAGTTTAACCTGCGTAAAATCGCTCCCCGTATGCTTCTAGTTAGTAACGATGTTAATGTGCAAACATTGAGGAATAACCTCAATAAAGAAGGTGTCATCGTACGTATAAACGGTGAAATCTTCACCCGTCAAAACCGCTATGCGTATTCCGGCTATTGATAAAAGGTGTTTTGATGCTGGGCCGTTTGGCAGTCGGCGACTGCCAAACGGCCCAGCATCAAAACACCTTTTGCGAACCACCGCGAGTGGTGAGGAGTCCTAAAGAGTTACCATCTTTTTACTTTTGGCATGCCTCAATAATCTGCAATGCCTGCTCACGTGCATCCAGCGAAATAAGCGTCAGCACTTGCTGGAAGATGACATGGCGCATCAGGCTACGTCGAAACTCCTGCTCATCCATTTCTCCCCTTCCTGCTGTCTCCTGCCCACCGCCTATACGTTGTTCGAGCTTACGCAGCTTCAACACAAAAAAGGCTAAGCGGAGCAACTCAAAGCGGCGTATCTGCTCCATCGTTTCTAAAAGGCCATTCTCTGGGAACAAGTTGTTATATAACCTATTTAAATCGGACATCTGTCGCTCGCTGTTTCTGCTTATGCTAGGAACCATAGTCTATTCTCCTAATCGAAACGATGCATAGTTGTTGTGGGAAGAAAGTGGGAACGCAACACATTGATACGTGCTGCTTGCAGTCCCTACATTTGGTCCCTTTAGGGCAGTCCATCCATACAGTCACATTTCTCTCTACATCTGCAATTCTACCAGCTAGAAGCTGAGTCTGTGTGGAGAACAAGTAAGGGATCGGTTAAGAAACAAGCGAACGTCGTTGAGATTCTGTAACATATTGTTGTGATTCTGTAACATGTGCGAGGGACATGGCAGCGCGGGGCATGGCAGCGCGGGACATGGCAGCGCGGGACATGGCAGGGGCAAGCCCTGCCACTACTATACTACGGCTTCGCCAGCCGACGGATTCGTATATAGTAGTGGCAGGGCTTGCCCCTGCCATGGAAAGCTTGCTCTTGCTCCTGCCAGGGGCAGCATGCTCTAAGTACATAGAAATATATCCACCCAAAATGGCTATATTTCATCCCTTTTTTTATGCTAGAGGATTTCGCTCGTTGGAAAAAAGTGGAACCTATCATGGTTCAGCATGAACAACATATTTTGAGGGAGGAATTTAGAGCGTATGAAAAAGACCCTATTTTACGCTGGTATTGCCGCTGCTATTCTTTGCATCATTCTAGGTATCTACTACCTGATTCCAGGAATCTACCACTTCGTGGGTTATAGTAACCATCGTGCCGTTACGATGACTGCTCATAAGCTCTACGCCGGTGCATTTTTTGTACTGGCCGTGATTGGTGCTGCTATCGCCTTTTTCACGCGTCCCAACCAAGTCAGACAAGCATAAACTGCCACAAACAGGTACAGGTCGGTTGCCTGTGCAGCCGATCCGTATCTGTCAGCGGTCTTATTGTGGCCCCATGAGGGTGTGGCGAATAAGCATGAGGTGTGTTAGTGGACCGAGGCCACCAGGAACAGGAGTCACAAAAGAAGCTACCTCTTGTACATCGGCTTGCTGCACATCCCCCACTACCTTACCATCAAGCGCATTAATGCCGGCATCGAATACAATTGCCCCCGGCTTTATCATATCCGCCGTGATCAGAGCTGGGCGTCCCGCGCTCACCACGAGAATATCAGCCGTACGTGTGATACTCGCCAAATTCGGCGTATATGAATGGCAGATGGTCACCGTTGCATCTTGTTGCATTAAGACCAGGGCTGCGGGCTTACCGCCAATATTACTTCGTCCAACAATTACCACGTGCCGACCGGCTACGTTAATCTTGGCATCCTGCACTACCGCTAAAATGGTATCAGCCGTTGAAGGAATGAAGCTGGGGAAGCCCAGCAGCAAGTTACCAGCGTTGCGTGAGCCAAGCCCATCAACATCCTTTTCTGGCCGCAGCACATCGGTCACAATACGCTGGCGGATATGTGCTGGCAAGGGCAACAACAGCACTACACCATCAGTGGTCGCATCATCATTGAGCGTAGCCACTTCGTTGCGTAACTTTTCCTCGGTAATCTCGAATGGATATGCCCGTATTACACAGTCTACACCAATCATCTGGCAAGAACGTGCCAGCTGTCGGCTATAGACCGCGGCAGCCGCATCATGTCCCGCCACCAACTGGGCCAAGCGCACCGGACGCTGATGTTGCTCACGAAACTTTTCTGCCTCCTCACGTAACGCTTCCGTCATACGCTTCACAAGAGGTTTGCTATCATAAATAACTGCTGGCATTTAGGCGTACCTTTCAAGTAGATCGCGTCTGATCATAGCTTCTCGCTGAGTATGGACTCTGCTCTTTCTCTTGTCAAGGCTAGTCACCCCCATGACGACCGCAAGGGTCGTCACTACTATATACGGCGGGCACAGCGGGCATGAGACGTAGTATAGTAGTGACGACCCTTGCGGTCGTCATGTGGCGGGGCGGTCGTCATGTGGCGGGGCGGTCGTCATGTGGCGGTCGTCATGTGGCGGGGCGGTAGCCATACTGTCGTTTCTCGCCTCGTGTGGACTTTTCAATCGCCCTGCCGTAAGTCTCTTTCCCTTGCCCTCTCGTCTATTATCCGCTATACTATCTTTAGCTTTTCCGCTTGCTCTGTCTAGTAACCACTGATGCTGGCTCATAAAGAGAGAGCAGCAACGAGCACCGCCGGTCACAAGCAAAGACGTCTATAGTAAGCTCTATTTTTCTGCAAGAAAAGGAGTACGATCATGGCTGACAATAAGATCTCTGATTCTGCCTCGACACTGCTCACATCCTTTCATGAGGCAAACGAAGCTGTGGTAAAGCACATGGTAGGGGCCCAGGAGCGTAATCGGAAAATAGCGGAAAGCTTCTTTATCGAAGGGATGGGAGTACTCACCGCTAACCAGAAAGCAGTCGAGGATATGGTAGCCGCGCAAGAGCGTAGCGTCCAGTATACCCAACGCTTTTTCACAGAAGGCATGGAGGTTCTCAAGGCCAATCAGGCTGCCGCGCAGAGTCTACAAGCTGCGCAAGAGCACAACATGCAGTATGTCCAGCGCTTCTTTACGCAAGGGATCGAGGCACTCAAGAGCCAGACGGATAGTATGCGTGCGTTGATGCAGGATCTGGAGCAGCAGTTAAACAAGCAGCGCGAAGCACTTCAAACGCTAACACGAGCACCGATGGAAATGACCCTTGATATTCTCTATGCCCCGCTCGCTGCCTATCAGAAAGCACTGGATGCTGCAGAGACCGTTACCCGAGAGAGCTTCAAGCAGGTTCAGCAGATGACGGATCAGATGTGGCAAGCAGCCCCGCCTCCCGATGAGCCGCATGGTAAGTAAATCCACATGTAGCCATTTTGTACTATTTATACCACAAAGAGAGGATTTCCATGGCCGCAGACTGTTCATTTGATATAGTTTCACAGTTTGATGAACAAGAGCTCGTCAATGCCCTTGACCAGACACGTAGAGAGGTGCAGACCCGTTATGACTTGAAGGACACCAAAACCGAGATCGCACGCAGCCAGGATGCTATCACCATCTTGACCGATAGTTCGCTCACCCTTAAAAATGTGCGCGACATCCTGGAATCGAAAGCGATACGGCGTCAGCTCTCACTCAAAATTTTTAAGCCTGGCAAGGAAGAGAATGCTGCTGGTGGCAAAGTACGCCAGATCATCCAATTACAGCAGGGGCTCTCGCCGGAGCTTGCCAAAGAAATGAGCAAGTACATCCGCGAGAACTTCCCTAAAGTGCGACCCCAGATTCAAGGAGACGCTATCCGCGTCACTGCCAAAAGCCGTGACGAACTTCAGGCTGTAATTTCTCTGCTCAAACAGAAAGACTATCCCGTCGCACTCCAATTCATTAACTACAGGGGGTAATTCTGCTCTCAGGATATAAGGTACTTTAGTACCAAAAAGTGAGTCCTGGCAGAGTTTTGTAGTAACCTAGTTCTAACCGGACTGGTTGGTCCTGTTGGTGCGATACGTTGCACCTCTCTAATATGGATTCAATCGACTATATGAGAAAGTGAACCTTTCATGCCTGGGAACCGACAAGTTTTTAGTACGGCCATGAATACCGCCGATCGTTATCGCTGGGATAGTCAATGGGAACAGGCAGCCCAGGAATACCAGCGAGCGTTGGCGGAGTTCCCAGATGATGCTATGGCGCGTGGTGGGCTAGGTTTCTGCTATATGCAGACCAAGAAGTGGCAGAAGGCACTGAATGAGTACGAATATACTCTAAAGCGTGACCCTAGCAACGTTATTGCTTTAAGTAAAACAGCTGAACTCTATGGTATACTTAACCGGCGCGATGATGCCTATAATGCATATCTTCATCTCGCAGATTTGTACTCACAGGCAGGTCAGGGAGCGCGTGCCGAAGCCGCCTGGCAAAAAGCCGTCCAGCTCTCTCCTGGCGATCCTGAGCCTCATGAACGTCTCGCCGCATATTATTTTGGGAAAAAAGATATCGCTTTTATGATCCAGGAGCGTCTGGCCGCCGCTCAGGGATATTTACAACGTAATGATTCCGCATCTGCGCGTACACAATGTGAAGAGGTGCTACGTGCAGACGCACATAATATACAGGCGCAACAGATGCTCGCCATGATCAAAGGACAATCAGCATCTGGCCCCCTTCCACAAGGAGCGGGTGCAACGTTTTCATCGGCAACGGGTACATCGTCTGGCCCGTTGACCTATACAGGAAACCCGGCGGTTTCAATGGGTAATATAAGCGGAGGTAATACAAGCGTCATGAACATGGGCAACTTTGGTGGAGGAGGGAATAATTCTGGACCGTCTCTTGCCACAACAGGCATGGTTGGCGGAGGTATGAACCCTAATTCACATAAACGAGTTACTGCCAGTCAGGTCACAGGTATTTTGAGGCAAGCTCAAACATATCAAACCCAGGGGCGTTTTAATGATGCTATCGACCTCTGTGAACAGA
>Ga0137371_10000454_pt1 | contig 30392 bp, 27 predicted proteins | sample SagtaG_7_FD_104919 | JGI IMG/M metagenome (GOLD analysis project Ga0137371, IMG submission 104919) | Vadose zone soil microbial communities from Sagehorn Ranch, Mendocino, California, USA - Sage1_R_40_16 metaG | ecosystem: Environmental > Terrestrial > Soil > Vadose zone | place: USA...
CCTCTGAGTCGATAAGTGAATATCATCGACTTTTGAATAGCTGTCAGCGAGTATATCGGTTGCCTAATCAGGACTGTTCTGATGATGCTTTTCTTGCCGCAGGTCAGTGGATTGTTGATAATAGCGACGTTGTGATACTGGCATGGAATGGCTATCCGGCTGGTGGTAGAGGTGGGACTGCGGATATAGCTACTTATGCGAGGTTCTCAGGTTGCCCGTTTGTTCATGTCCATACTCGCCTTCATACCGTGAAGCAATACGGAGAGTTGGCTTCTGGATCGAGAAAAATCCACGTGACTGCTAGCCGTAAGTTCGCTGTTGAGAAGCAGACTGTCTATCAGGGTTCGGTGTTGGCTGTGAATCAGTATCGTTTACGTATGCCTGATGGTAAGGAAATTGTACGGGATATTGTTGAGCGGCCTGAGAGTGTGCTGGTACTGCCTGTTGGTCAAAAACAGACAGTTTTGCTTATTGAGGAGTACGATTTAGGCGCTGAGTCTTGGCAGCTTACCTTACCAGGGGGAAAAGTTGACGATGTTTCGGCTGAAGGAATGGTGAGACGGGCAGAGATGGAACTGCGTGAGGAGACTGGTTATAGGGCTGGTAGGATGGAGAAGCTTCTGGATTTTTATAATCATCCGGGCTATATTGCTCACAAGGTTCATCTGTTTGCTGCGTATGATCTAGAATGGGACCCATTGGAAATGGAGGATGAGGAGTTGATACGTGTGCAAACATTTACCTGGGAGGAGGCTTTGGGTGCTACTCGGCTTGACTATCGTTTTGATCCTGAAGCTGCTTTAGCTCTCTGGTTGTATGTAGGTGATCGGCTAAAGCTAACTGAATAGCTTTGATGCTTGTGTTGGTGGTAGGGTAGATATTTTCTTCCGCTTGAGTTTTCCTCACTGTTGGGCTTTTCCTCTCTGGAGAACTTTTGTTAGTGTGCTTGTTGCACTCTCAACGAGTATCAGATATCATTGTTATGTTCATTCCACAGGGGGGAGCAGTGTTTGCATGTTTTTGCGGTAGCGGGTCCAGATCTGTTTTCTCCTCTTCGCTACTGCTTCAAGCACTTCTCTTCGTTTTCCTTTGCCTCTTGTAATGTTTCTTCTACTGCTTTTGATGGGAGTGTTGTTCGTTGTAGGTTGTACTCACTCCTAGGTGAGGCGCGTAGAACAGCATGTCATTGGGGGCATGATTGAAGACCCTCAGACCATTGACGAAGGAGGGAGTCACCTATGTATATAACGGTACGACGCAGCACGCATGTTGGCGGGATGGATGAGATCGTCCGACGGGCCAGGGAGGGCTTGCTCCCCACCCTCACCGCGCAGCCAGGCTTTGTGTCCTACAGCATTTTTCAGCTTGGAGAATAACGTGGTGATGGCCATTACTCTCTTTGACAACCAGACAGCCGCCGCCGCCGCCGACAAGTCCTTTGTGGTCTGGGCGTGTGAGCAAGAACTGCAAACGCTTCTTACAGGGCCACACGAAGTGTTATCGGGGGAGGTAGTCGTTCATGTCATAGAACCGAGTGCGCCCTTTGAAACAGGGGGAGGCTATGGCGCGTGAGTGTGGAGTAACACGACAGGTTCTTGTGAGCGGCCTGCCATGTCCTCGATGCGGCTCACGCTAGCTTGCTGTCAGGAAGTTCTGCGCGTTCAGAACCTTTCTGTCGGCTCTTGCCCGTGCCGTGTTGCCGGACTACCTTTCTGTGTACCGGATTCTCGTACTGCACTGAGATGTTGTGCTCTTCGTTTGACGAGCACGGGTTAAGCAGAGCATGGGTATGGTCATTTGGTCAAGGAAGGCTGCCAGGGCGACTGCGAGGGTCGCCCTGGTTCGCTTATACGGTTTGGCTCACCTCATTTCGGCATTTCCAGCCCCCGATTTTGATGCCATACCGAATTTGTGTAATGGCGTGAATTGAGAAGGCGTCAAAGCCAGTTTAGACATAGCTTCCGGGCATTTCTGCTTTGTACCGCTACACAAAATTCGGTATGGCCTATGAGCAAGGAGAATATGATGAAAGGCTTGTCTCGAGTTTTGTTGTTTGCAGTAATGCCTTCACTCGCAGTGCTACTTCCCGCATGTGGAGGTTCGACAGCGAGTCCAACTGCAAACCCAAGCGCCACACGTCCCGCGCCGATGGCTGTCACTGTAACGCTGACCGATTTTAAAATTGCGTCTGACCTGACGCAGTTTAAGGTAGGGGTTCCCTATCATTTTGTAGTCGTCAACAAGGGCGCCACCGAGCATGAGCTCATGATTGCACCGCCGATGACCGCGGGGATGACGTTGGAGCAAATTGATGATGCCCAGTTGTTTGAGGCCCCAGATATAGAGGTCGGACAGACAAAGACCGTTGATTACATCTTTAAGGCGAGTGCCCTGAATGGCAAATGGGAATTTGCTTGCCACGAACCAGGCCACTATGAAGCCGGGATGAAGCTTCCTGTGACTATCGTAGCATAAGCAGTTTTTCAGAGGATTCGCGACGGCATCCCGATTTTAGGTGGAACCCTTTCGTTTTTTCCCTCTTGCAATGAGTTGAGGGTGTGCTATAATTTTCTCTGTAGTGAACAAACAGCTATTTAGAGTTGTGAACAACCGGCTGTTTTGAGCTTGTTAAAACTTCTCATTGTGTGAACTGGCTTCTAAGGCTGTTTCATGACAAGCAGTCCTTGTTGTTGTGGGCAATCGGCTGTTAACCGATGGGTTACAGGTTCGAATCCTGTTCGAGGAGCCAGATCGTGAGGACCACCAATGCAGGTGGTCCTTTATTTTTTAAGAAAAGGGTGGCCCCTTTTGACTGTCTCTACAAACTATAAACATCTCTTTAAAAGCCTCCTTGATACGGTCTCCTCGCCCGTATTCATTGTCGACCGCGCGCTCACCATCTGCTACAGCAATCAGCTCGCTTCGCGTTTTTGGACTTCGCCCTCTAAAGGTGATAAGCTCGACCGAGTGATCTCCGATACCGCCATCGTACAGCTTGCGCAAGAAGTGATCAGTACCGGGAGTCTGCGCAAGGAGAACTATGAGCGCAACGGCATCTCGTGGAGAGTTTCGGTGACGCCTCTCGTTGAACGCTCGAAGCGCAAGCGGAGTTCGGATAGCTCACCTGAGGGCGAGTTTTTCGCCGTGGTCATCGAAGATATGGCCGAGTTGCGCCGCCTGGAACGTGTGCAGCATGATTTCCTTGCCAACGTTTCGCATGAACTGAGCACGCCGCTCACCTCGGTGCGTCTGCTCGCCGAGACGTTAGAGGACGTGATCGATACCGACCCCGATCGGGCACAGCAATTTGTAGAGAAGATCGAAAAAGAAGTACAATATCTTACAGGAATGGTTGCAGAACTGCTCGAACTATCGCGCATCGAATCCGGCCAGCTCCCAATGACAATCGAACCGGTCGAGGCGGCCCAGATGGTGCGCGAGGTGATGGCGCGTATGCTCCCACTGGCCCAACGTCATCGCGTACGCTTGCTTACCGATATACAGCAGGGCAAGACGCTTGTTGCCGCTGACAGTAAACTGATCACGCGTGTGCTTGTTAACCTGGTACATAATGCCATCAAGTTTACGCCATCTGGCGGCAAGATTGTTATAGGAACAGCTTTACAGAAGGGCCAGTCTGTTCAGCGCTTTTTTGTTCGCGATACAGGAGCAGGCATTCGCGAGGAAGACCTTCCGCGTGTCTTTGAGCGGTTCTTTAAGACCGATCGCGCTCGCTCAAAGGCGGATTTTATAGGCCCCGGCGGCGGTGGAACCGGGCTGGGTCTGGCCATTGCCCGGCAGGTAGTAGAGGCACACGGAGGGCGCATCACGGCTGAGAGTGTGGTTGGAGAAGGCAGTACCTTTACCTTTATCCTCCCGGCAGCAGTGCGTGATGAGGCATAATTCGATGTATGAGATTGGTCATGGATGATCTTACCTGGGAGGTTGCTGTCATGGAGCCAGAGCTGGAACGTCGTTTACATCGTGCTACTAAAGAGCAACTCGTTCTCCTTTTGCAAGGACTCTCTGTACGTCACCCGGTATTGCTCGCGGAGATGACCGGCATCCTCGCACAATTCAGCGATGAGGCCCAGGATGCGAGCGCTTCTGAGATCGATAGCGAGGCAACCGAAGACTGGGATTTTAGTGGCGATGACGATGATCTGGTGACATTTCACCCGACCTCTCGCCCGGCTTTGCCTTCTCTAGATCTTGAGAAAAGAAGCCAGCAGATCAATAGCTATAAAGAGCGCCTGCAACATGGTGAGTCTGAGCAATCCCTTGACAGCGATCTGCTGCATCTTCTACAAGAGGCTGAGGTGCGCGCCGATCAACACGACTATCAGGGTGCACTGGACCTTTACGCTCTGGTGCTCGATAAACGCCTGCTTGAACAAGATGCTACACTGGCTGCCATCTTTGATAAGGCCCTGGATGAGGTGATGCCGTTTCTGGAAACGCTGCTCAGTGAGGCCAGTAGCAGTATTATGTTCGATACCTCTCTCTCTCTCTCCCCGTTGCTGACGCCTGTTATGCGGCGCTCCTGGCTAGAGCGGCTCTTTTCCCTGTGGCTCAAACGCCTGGACCTCCGTCGGGTGGAGGAAGACATCCCGGAGATAATGCTCGATATGGCCTGGAATGAGGATGTCGCGCTGCTGCATACATTGGTACAGGAGGAGCTGCAACAACTGCGCCAGGGCGACCATTCCAATATCGTAGATTTTTCACGCCAATATCGCGTGCGAGCACTGGAAAAACTTCTTAAAGAGTTGCCGCACCTCTAGTGTTTCAACATAGTAATATGCATTGCAGGAATGTTGCAACTCAACGCGTTTGTATGGTAACATGGCCTATCGGAACTCATCCTTTTTTTAAAGAATCTCTATAGCTGTGAGTCTGGTATCGCTTAGTTGCTGTAAACTATTGGTTCTATAGTATCTGGTCTTGTGTGTTGATACAAATCTCGGGTACAATGGGTAGTGAGGACGAGAGAAAGAGGGATACACTGATGAGCAAACTGGTCATGGTAATCGACGATTCTGCAACGGTTCGCAAAATTATCGAGACATGTCTTGGTCGGGAAGGTTTTGAGGTCAAGAGCTTTGGCGACGGCGTGGAGGCGGTAAAATGGTTGACGGAGCCAGAGGCACCGGTGCCCGATCTGGTTCTACTTGATATCGAGCTTCCCAAAATGGATGGCTACGAGGTCGCGCGCCGTCTGAAGACGAAGCCACGCTTTCATAGCACCGTGATTGTGATGCTCTCGCGTAGAGATGGCGTGATCGATCGCCTGAAAGGCCGCCTCGCAGGCGCCAGAGACTACATCCCCAAACCATTTAAGACACAGGATATCATTGCCGTTACGCAGGCACACCTGGGAGTATCCGCGTCGGGTCAGGGATAATTCACATGGACGAGCAAGCGGCTCTTACTCCTGTTTCATTAAGTCGTTCCCAGGCACATCTCCTTGAACGATTGAACGATGAGGAGTTCTGGCGCTACGCAACTGAGATGGCGGCTACTTCTTCCACGATTCAGCATCAGGTCGAAAGCTATCTGCTCTGCGATCTCGGAAAAAGACGCTGTATATTTCCACCCGGACTCGCTGGAGAGATTGTTCCTCCTCCTCACCAGCTGACCCTGCTGCCCGCTACTCCACCGTGGATGCCTGGTTTGACTGTGTGGCGCGATGAGATAATAGCTCTGGTCGATTTAAGGGCGTACCTCTGGAATGACGGTGACATAAACAGTACGTCGCCAACAGTTCAGGAAGATCTGTTGCTCGTGGTACAATTCCACGGTCTCATCCTTGGCTTGCTGGTGACGGCGGTCGCTACGACGATGAGCTATGACGAAGGACACATGGTGCCATTCGAACTCGCTCCCGATTGGTGCTCTGAATTGCGTTCGGGAACGATAAGAGGGATACTGGATGACGCGCTGGTACTCGACATCCCCTTCATCTTCAACGATATAGTACAGCAGGTGAAAGAATATTCGCCCCAATGACTGAAGAACGACCAGACTTTGATGAGAATGAACTAACCGATGAGGATCGTGCGGTGCTACTGGCATTCGACGCAATGGAAGGCTGGCCTGAGCAACCACCCTCTATAACATCGCCGCTTCAGCCCCGGCAGGAAACCGGCCCGTACTCCTCAGAAGATATGCTCCTGGTCTTCGTAGCGGAGGTCGAGGAAGATATTGCCAGTATGTGGCGTATGCTGAACCAGCTCGAGCGGGAGGACCAGATCAAGCCTGAGCGCTTTATGACGTTTCGGCGGCTCGGTCACAAGATGCGCGGCTCCGCTGCGGCCATCGAATGTCACTCCGTCACGAGGATCGCCGAGCACATAGAAGAAATTGCCAATCAGATCATGCGTGGAGCGGTCTTTCCGGTCATCGGCGTGAGTGCTCTCGCGTATACCGTCTCTGCCCTGGAAACCGCGCTGCAAAACGTTGTGGCGAATGAGGAAGCGCAGTTCGCTCCTCTGGTTGAACTTGAGAGAGAACTGGCGAGTCTTCTCGCGCATGACGCGCTGGCTACGACGGCTCGCCTGTCCACCGAGTTGGAGGAACAGCCCACCACCGAAGCGAGTGCGCTCTCAGACGATATTTCATCTACCCTATTTGCACGTGTGGATACGCAGCGCCTCGAACGCCTGTTTTTGGACTCCGAGCGGCTCGCGGAACTGCATACCCCTCTTGAGAGCGCTCAGGCGCAGGTGGACGCTGCGATACAGGAGTTGCATGCCGCGCAGGCGCGCTTAGCTCAACTTGAACCGATGGTCTTCAACCTGCTGACCGCTACCAGACTCCCACCTTTACTGGATGAACTGCCCAGGTCATCGCTGGCGGCCCGTATTCTCAATAACGCCGGGCAGGGGAACGACGTCCCCCGTTCCGCGCGCAGAAATCGGCCCCGTCCTCGTCTTGCTCAGGCGACCGAGGCCGCAATGTGGGATGAGCTAGATATTGAGCGCTATACAGAGCAGGATCTCTTGCTGACCTCGCTGCGCGAAGCTATTGCGGCTGTGAATGGAGCTTCTGCTTGTGTAAATGTCGCGTTTGAACGTTTGCGGCTGGTTACGCAGGATTATAGCGCGCAAGCAAACACTATGCGCAACAGCACGCTCGTATTGCGCATGGTTCCACTGAGCGTACTCGTTCCACGCTTGCGCAAGGCGATCACTACAGCCCACACGCAATTCGAGGTCATGGGCGAGTCTATCGAGATCGATCAGCAGATTCTGATGTCACTCTCCTCTCCCTTGCTTCACCTGTTGCAAACGTGCGTGCTGGCTAATGCTACAGAGCAAGAAACCGTTCGCATCTGGCTTCGAGCGCAGGAGATAGGGAATGAGATCGCTCTAGAAATCGGCTTCTCGGCACCGGTCAGCGGCGGGGTCGTGGAGCCACTGCACGAGGTTATCCAGCACTTGAATGGGACGCTCTCGTTGCAGCGCAACGAGGCTAATGGCGTTAGCATTCATCTTCGCGTTGCTCGTTCGCGGGGGACCATAAACTGCCTGCTGGTGCGTGTAAATGATCAGCAGATCATCGTGCCGTTTTCGCAGGTGCAGCGTATAGGTGATAGTAGACGCGAGCAGTTCGACAGGCTGTATAGCCTGCATGATCTCCTCCTCAGTCCGCCAGGACCTGTATCCATCGGGCGCGTGCGGCCTGTGCTGGTCCTCTTACAGGGCGCTTCTCCTGTGTCAGTAGCGGTAGAGGTAGATGAGGTGGCGGATGAAGTTGAGCTGGTAGTGAAGCCGCTCGCGCCCCATTTACGGCGTCCAGGCATCACCAATGCCGCTATCAATGGACAGGGCCGTGTGGTGTTGATGGCCGATCTGCCTGAGCTGGTCCGGCATTATATACAGGCGCAGCAGACAATGGGTGGAATGGAGAGGGGCGCGCTCGTCAATATGGGGCAGGCTACACCTAAAATTCTGCTCGCCGATGACTCTGTGTACCTGAGACACGTAGTGGCCCAAATGCTGAGTCACGCGAACTATGTGGTTATGGAGGCGCGCGACGGCCTGGAGGCGCTTGAACAGTTGATACAGCACACGCCTGATGTATTCCTGCTGGATGTAGAGATGCCCAATCTAAACGGCTACGATCTGCTGGGCATCATGCGCCTCTATCCCTCATTGGCAAGCGTGAAGATTATTATGTTGACCTCTCGCTCAACAGAGAAGCATATGCAGCACGCTCTGGACCTGGGCGCCCACGCTTACCTGACCAAGCCCTGCCCCCAGGAGACGCTGCTGGCGACGATCCAGAGCATGCTCCAGACCCACTAATTAGCGATACGAAGCGGGCGCCGCATCGATCGCGCCGGTCTCGATCATGATCTCGCGCAACTGCCTGGCATCGACCGTCTCGTGCAGGCGCAGAGCGTGCGCAATGCGGTCCAGCGTCTCGCGATGCGCGGTCAGCAGACCGACCGCGCGATCGTGGGCCCACGTCACAAGGCGGTTGACCTCTTCATCGATGATCGCCGCCGTCTTCTCGCTGTACTCGCGTGATCCGGTAGCCAGAGCGGTGCCGGCGAAAGGATCTTCGCGGTCGCTGAAGGAGATGGTGCCGAGCCGTTCACTCATGCCCCACTTCGTGACCATCTGGCGCGCGATCGCCGTTACGCGCTGGAGATCGTTCTCAGCGCCGGTCGTGATATGGCCTATCGCCACCTCTTCGGCGGCTCGCCCGCCAAGGGCGGTGACAAGTTGGGCCTGCAGGTAGTCCTGCGAGTAGTTGTAGCGATCGTCGATCGGTGTATACTGCGTGACGCCGAGAGCCTGGCCGCGCGGCACGATCGTGACCTTCGTGACCGGGTCGACGTTCTCCTGCAAGAGGCCCGTCAAGGCGTGGCCGCCTTCATGGTAGGCGATGACGTTCAGATCCTCGTCGCTCAGGATCAGCGGTCGCTCGGCACCGATAAGAATCTTATCCAGAGACTCTTCAAAGCAGTTCTGATTGACGGCATCCAGGTTACGGCGCGCCGCCAGCAGAGCCGCTTCGTTGACGAGGTTTGCCAGATCCGCGCCGACCATGCCAGGTGTGCTTCTCGCAATGGTGATCAGGTCGACGTCCCTTGCCAGGGGAACGTCGTGCGTATGGATCTTGAGGATCGCCAGGCGTCCATTCCAGTCGGGACGGTCCACGGTCACGCGCCGATCGAAGCGTCCGGGACGCAGCAGCGCCTTATCCAGGCCGTCGGGCCGGTTGGTGGCGCCGATCACGACGACCGCTTGGCGGGTATCGAAGCCGTCCATCTCGACGAGCAACTGGTTCAACGTCTGCTCGCGCTCGTCGTTGCTGTTGATGCTGGAGCCGCGCTGGCGGCCAACGGCGTCGATCTCGTCGATAAAGATGATGCTGGGCGCTGCTTTCTTGGCCTGTTCAAACAGGTCGCGCACGCGGCTGGCACCGACGCCAACCAGCACTTCGACAAACTCGGAGCCGCTCATCGAGAAGAAGGGAACGCTCGCCTCACCTGCCACGGCGCGCGCCAGCAGCGTCTTACCAGTTCCCGGCGGTCCCACCAGCAACACGCCACGCGGAATCTTGCCACCCAGGCGCTGGAATTTCCCCGGCGTCTTGAGGAACTCGACGACCTCCACCAGATCGTTCTTCGCTTCATCGACGCCTGCGACATCGGCGAATGTTGTGCTGGGTCGATCCTCCAGGATCAGCTTTGCCTTGCTCTTGCCGAAGCTGAAGATATTCTGCTGGCTGCGTGAGGCATTGCGGAAGATCAGGAAGAAGAAACCAATCAGCAGTATCCAGGGTAAGAAATTAAAAATGATGTTCAGCAGAACATTATTGTCCGAAACTGGCTTCGCCGAGAAGTTTACCCCCTTCTGAATCAGGAGATTCGTGAGTTGAGGATCACCATTTGGCAACTGGGTAAAGTGGAATTGATTACCCGTTTTCGTGTTTCCACTGGCGTCGGTGACCGTGATGGCGCTCTTCAACTGGCCGGTTGCGTCCTGGCTCTGGAAGACCACCGATTGGACGTTGCCATCTTCGACTTGCTGGTAGAAGGTGCTGTAGGGTATCTCGATAACATTGCTGGCGCTCGTGCTGCTACTACTTTGCGTAAAAAACTGGAAGAGATACCAGCCAATCAGCAGCACAACAACTATAATGATCGAGCGGATAAGCAAGGAGGCGCCATTACCAGGGCCGCCCGCGTTGCCACCGCTCCCTCCGTTATCGGGTCGCTGTGGTCCCCGCGAAGCCGGGTCGTTCGGGTTGTTCTGAAACATATATATAGCCTGAGCGTCCATTGGTTCAGACCTGCTTTCTTCGTCTGTCGAGGCTTCCACAGGGAATGTTCCTAACAGAGAGTGATAGTTGCGATACGGAATAGTCTGTGTACATATTACACTTTGTGGTTCGCTTTCGTCTACTTTTCCCTGCATTTCCTATCTACCAGGGTTAGTATGTATGATAACACATATCCCGAGATGGAGGACTGTAGAGATATACGCTATAAATACGTTCTGGCGTCACGAAAGTTACAGCACCAGGAAGCGAACGCTCCTCTACTATCACATATTTGACGTCACAAGGTCGCGCTTCGTCTACTGCGGAAGCGTGTTTTTCGCCCAGGCGACCTCTGCCGAACGTGCAGGAGCCAGTCTAGAAGAGGATGTACACAATCTGCTCATTGTCGTGCTTGACAGGACGCAAAGAATGTAGTATCCTAGGAAACGTCGACGCGGGGTGGAGCAGTGGTTAGCTCGTTGGGCTCATAACCCAAAGGTCGGAGGTTCGAGTCCTCCCCCCGCTACCAGTTACGTCGACATACGACGCGGGATAGAGCAGTGGTTAGCTCGTCGGGCTCATAACCCGGAGGTCGCAGGTTCGAATCCTGTTCCCGCTACTTCCAGAAATCCTAAAAACGCCCGAAGCCAGTATAGAAGCGGCTTCAGGCGTTTCTTTCTTGCTGAAATTTGTCGTTGTGTAGCAACCAGCTCGTTTAACCGTCCTCGTTCTCGATTTCTGGCGGCTGTATCGTCGCTTTGATCAGGCTTCGACTCCGCGGTGGCGGTTGCCTGTACCGACTGCCACACGGGTTGCTTCGACATCGCTGCGCTTGAGGAGTTCCGTTCCTCCATGCAAGGATCGTGAGCCAATCTTGCCTCTCTGGACAAGCGTCTGGATATGCTGAGGGCTCACCGGGTGATGGCTATGCTTGCTGATAATCGTTACCGCTGCTGCTGTTGTCATCCAATTGTTGCTCATGGTATTGTCTCCTTCTCTCTAGCACAAAGTTCAGTCCTCATGTTGTGTGTGTGATTGCCTCAGCCTCTGGAGTGACCAATTCGATGTAGGCATCCTCATCCACATAAGCTTCAAAGAGCCTGGTCTCATTGGTGCCATCCATGAGTACATACACGACACCTCCATCAGTGGCATTGATTCTCCCGGTCTCTCCTGTGCGCTTGATACGCACCTGATCACCTTCCTGAAAATAGGTTCCTTCTGCATGTGTCTTCATCGCTGTGCCTGCCTTTCTCAATGTGTTGGTTGCTGCGCAAGGGCGACGGCCAGTTCCGTGTGTTCTACCATTATAAACATCTCCCTTTCAGTATTTTCTGTGTACTATCATACAATGTTTTTCATAATTTAGCGAATCTCTCTGTATTTTTGATATACGTTGCATTTTTATAAAAAGTAATGTATACTTAAAGAGTCTCATAAGTATTCTTCATGAGCCATACCCTTCGAGCCATGTCCTGCGTATGAGATGGCGCTCAGAGCACATCTCCATCATGAGAGCGTGATTTCTGGATGGTCTTGTTCGCGCTCTGGCTTGTTTCTCCTCCTAACATTACCTGTTTCTCCTCCGAACGAACAGGTTTGCTGGTAAAAGTCCAGCGGCTCTGCACCAGGGAGAAGCGGTTCTTACTGAATATTCCTGTGTCTCTCTCTACCAGTCACTATGAACAAGGAAGGACGTGAACTGTATGACAAATCAGAAGCAGCTTGATCTTCTTTCATCAGGAAAAACGGCGTGGAACAGGTGGCGACGAGCCTCTCCTGATGTGCAGGCTTTAGAGCCAGACCTCCACGTAGCCGATCTCCATGGGGTTGATCTCCATGGAATTGACCTCCACGGAGCCGATCTTACTGAGGCGAATCTGCAGGAAGCGGACCTGCGCGATGCGGACCTGCGCGATGCGGACCTGCGCAATGCCAATCTGAGCGGCGCCAATCTGAGCGACGCTACCCTCTTGAAGGCACGCCTCCACGGGGCAAACCTACGAGGTGCCACCCTCTGTCGCGCGAACCTGAAGGGAGCCGATCTCAGCAACGCCGATCTGCGTGGAGCCGATCTACGTGGAGCCGATCTGAAGAGAGCCATCCTTGATCATGCGATATTCGATGAGGCGAACGTGTCCAGGGGAGACCTCAGTGAGACAGATCTCAGCAAACACCTGGAAGCAAAAGAACGAAGACCGGCGGGGGCCGTCGTCCAGGGTAACGATGCTGCCTGACTCCACTGGCGGCGCACCGGCCCTTTTCTCTGCCACGCCGCCAGCCAGGACGATCAGTATCATTGTAGCAATAGGAAGTGAGCAAGCAACAAATGAATAAGCCAGAACCACTGAAGCCCCCTTGCTGGGTAACCTCGGAGGGATCACGATGACGAATGACCGCTACTATGTCCAACGCCTCACTGCGCAGGTTTTTTTGATCCGCGAGCGCATATCTGCGGATGGGAAGCCAGGACTCGGTGATCGCCTTGTCCGAGCGTTCGACATTCGCCATGATGCAGATCTGTATGCCAACGCTGTGAACGAGAAGCAGAGGATGCTTGATGAACAATACGGCCACTGGGCACAGCAGGCTCTCGGAGAAAGGCAGGACGCCGGCATACCTATTCCATGACAAAGCACTGGAGTTCATCAACGATGCGAGTACGACAGTGCCGAGAAGAGTGGGGAATGAGGTCTCGCACAAAGCTCATCAGCAAGAGGGAGTGAGCTCCCTTTCTCCTCATGTGGGCAAGCCTTTACGACATTGCTGTTTATAGGTTTCCCACATGCTTTTTCTCGCGTTGAGCATATCTTTCAGCAAGGAAAGCTCAGCTTGAGAGAGGTCTTCTTCGGCCTGGTAGCACAGTTTGCCTGTTTCTCGTTCCTTCATAACACGGAGGGCTTGTGTGATCTTCTCAGGGCCTTCTAACCGCTTCAACTGAGCAAGGGTTTCGAGGAAGCTTGCTCTCGTCTGGGCAAATGTTTTCATCGCTTTTTTCTTTCTGGTGCTATTGAGCTCCGAGCAGTACGCATATGATGTACTCTCAATTCTCGCTATAGGGGTCCAGGCCACCCATCCTCTTTTTCAAAAACGATGGTGTATGGGAGACACAAAAGCGAGAGAGCGAATGAGGTCGTCCCAGAAAGCACACTTCTATGGAGAGAAAATGTGCAGGTGAAGACGTGCGAGTCACAGTACACCCGAGATAGGGGTGCGCTCTGAGTGCCAGTTCATACTAAAGAACATGGCTCATAAGAATATGTATGAGACACCCTGAGTATACACTATTTTTCAGGAAATTACAATATTCATCAAATTCACTGAATGGTTCAGTTAAATTATTGCTACGATTTGGAGGCCCGGTCTGCGCGTATTTTTATCAAGTGCGATGATGGCGCGCCGTCACCTGCCGCTAACCATCACCCATCGGCCCGTTTTGATGAGAAGAGGGAAGGCGAAAGCTTCGCAAGGACATATCCCATGTGATATGCTGAAGAACCCATAGATAGATACTTCCACCGGTAGGTATTACGCGCGCACCAAAGGAGGTGTGTTCTTGAATATCCAGAAGCAGAACCAACCAGGTCAGGCATCCCAGGCGAGCTATAGTCCGCTCATCCTCCCTTTGAGCGCTATCGAGGCCAGTTTATTGCCAGTTGTCGGAGGCAAAGCAGCCAACTTAGGCGAACTCATACGGGCAGGGCTGCCCGTGCCGGATGGCTTCTGCATCACCACGGCAGCGTATGAACTCGCGAGTCAACAGGCGAATCTTGAACCGCTCCTCGACGCGCTCGCTGCTACAAACACAGGCGATGCCGCTCGTCTACAGGAATATGCCGCCGCCGCTCGCGACGCCCTGCTGACCGCCCCCATTCCCGTGCCCATCGTCGAGGCCATTCGGGAAGCCTACCGCGAACCGCTTCCCGTGGCTGTGCGCTCCTCTGCTACCGCCGAAGACCTGCCGTTCGCGAGCTTCGCCGGTCAGCAGGAAACCTATCTCAACATCATCGGGAGTGAGGCATTGCTCGACGCGGTGCGCCGCTGCTGGGCCTCCCTGTGGACAGATCGCGCCGTCAGTTACCGCGCAAGCAACCAGATCGATCCCCGTGATGTGCGCCTCGCGGTCGTGGTAGAGCATATGGTGAATGCCACCGTCGCGGGCGTCCTCTTTACGGCCAACCCCCTCACCGGTCGCCGTCACCAGGCCGTCATCGACGCGAATCCCGGCCTGGGGGAAGCAGTTGTCTCCGGCGCCGTCAATCCCGATCACTTTGTGGTGAACGCGGGAAGCTTCGATATCGTCGAGCGTCACCTGGGCGAGAAACAGGTGCTTGTTCGCGCGCTATCTGGCGGCGGGACGGAGCGCGTAGAGTCGGCGGAGCAAAGCAAGCGCTCTAGCCTCACAGATGAACAGGTCGTTGCTCTGGCTAAGCTGGGGATGCAGGTGGAGGCGCACTTTGGGACGCCACAGGATACCGAATGGGCAATTGACGATTCCGGCAAGCTCTGGCTGACGCAGGCACGACCGATTACGACGCTTTTTCCGCTGCCTGCCGATGCACCCGCTCCAGAAGAGGGTGTGCGCGCGTATTTCTCGGTCAATGTCGCCCAGGGGGTCTATGGTCCGCTCACACCAATGGGCCTGGGCTTCTTCCGTTTGCTGATGGCTTCCGGTGCGACCCTGTTCGGCTTCCCTCCCGCTAACTTTCTGGACGGCCCTGCCTTTGCTAAGGAGGCGGCCCATCGTCTCTTTTTCGATCTCACACCCATGTTGCGCAGCACCACCTGGCGTCCCATGCTAATCCAGTTGATGGGACACATGGAGGCCCGCTCCGGGGTCATTCTGGAGCAGCTTGCCTCCGATCCTCGCTTCGCGCTCATTCACACGCCGCGCCGCGCCGTCTTCAGTAAAGTGCTCGCCCTGATGGTACGTCTCCGTGCCGCGCCCTTGCGCTATTTCGTCCAGGCTCTGTTCAAACCTGAGAAGACGCGCCTTCGTCTGGTGCGCCTGCAGGAGCAAGTACGCACGATGTTGAGCGAGCTACCGCAAAATGCGAGTGCTGAGGAACGCCTGAGAGCGCTTGAGCACCGCATACGAGAGTTTCTCCCCGCACTATTGTCAAGTGTCATGCCGGTAATATGGCTGGTATTCGGCTTACCGACTGCGGCACGCAAATTACTAAACGGCCTGGCAACCGCAGATGAGCTACAAATGGTGTTACGCAGCCTGCCCTATAATCCAACTACGGAGATGGGCCTGGACCTCTGGCAACTGGCTCACCGTTTACGAGGAGAGACGGCGATCGTCGCGCTGTTCCGTGAGCGGGGACCGGAGCAACTGGCGCAGGCATACCAGGAAGGAACCTTGCCGCCTGCCTTACAGCAAGCGCTGGCAAACTTCCTGCGCACCTATGGACACCGGAGTGTGGCCGAAATTGACCTGGGCCTGCCGCGCTGGTCGGAGAACCCGGCATATCTGCTTGGAGTGATCGCCAACTATCTACAACTCAACGATCCAGGTGCCGCGCCGGATGTCCAGTTCCAACGGGGTGAGCGGGAAGCTGAGGCGATGGTGACGGAACTGACGCGGCGAGCGCGCAAACGCGGCTGGCTGCGAGGGCAACTCGTACATTTCTGTCTGAGGCGGATGCGCGACCTGTCAGGCCTGCGCGAGGTTCCAAAATATACCATTGTCCTGCTTATGGCGCAGACCCGGCGTCTTCTCATCTCCATAGGTGAAGAGCTGTGGCGCGCCAGACGTCTGGAAGCTGCCGGGGACATTTTCTTTCTCACGCTTGCAGAGGTCCACAAAGCCCTGGCGGGCAAAGACTTACGCGCGGTAGTGGATGAGCGTCGCCAGAGCTACGAGCGCGAGTTGGGGAGGCGCCATATCCCGCGCATCTTGCTCTCCGATGGCACTGAGCCGGAAGCTGAGGTGCAGAGCATGGCAGGTGCCGCTACCGATAGTATGCTCAAAGGAACGCCAGCTTCGGCGGGTGCGATAACGGCGCCCGCGCGCGTGATCCTGGACCCGGTGGGTGCCCGTCTGGAACCAGGCGAAATCCTGGTGGCCCCTTCAACCGATCCAGGCTGGACGCCGCTTTTCCTGACGGCGAGCGGCCTGGTCATGGAAATGGGCGGCCCGATGTCGCACGGAGCGGTCGTAGCCCGCGAGTACGGCATTCCGGCGGTGGTGGGCGTAACCGGTGCGATCGAGCGCATCACGACGGGCCAGCGGATTACCGTCGATGGCTCTCAAGGAACCGTCACATTGGCGTAGCATAATGATTGTTACAGTTTCGGAGCCGTCTATATCGAACAAAAGAAAACGGCGTTTCAGCATCTCTTGACAGCTGCGCCATCAATCTCCTTCGCGTGGATGCGTTCCCGCAATGAAAGCAGGCGGCGAGATGTGAAACACACATCTCGCCGCTCTGTCTCCCAAAGTCGTTGCTTAAACGGCCTTCCCAACGTATCAAAATTCGAGACGAGTCATAGCATCTTCTGCCTCACGCATTTTCCGCTCGTCCAGGATTCTTCAACAGGAGAAAGGCTACCAGAGCCATCACTAACGACAGAGCAATACCGATAGCGAAGGTGATCTGTGCTGTGATCCAGAGGCCAACGAGCGCTTGAGTCAGCGGGCCGAGCATGATGGCGAGCGAGATGGCTGACCCACGCAGGCCCATGATCTGGCCACGATTTTCGTCGATCGTGGCACTCAGGTAGATGCTGCCCATTGCTGGCTCGACGAGGGCACTGCCCAGTCCTGCAAGAGCCGCACCAGCTATCAGAAGCGGATAGATGGGAGCCACTAACATGAACACGATCAAGGCGCTGAAGAGCAGACTGCCGATGACGATGAGCGGCTTTTTCGGCCACTTCTCTGAGAGCCGTCCCAGCAAGAGTGGGAAGATAGCCAGAGCCATGCCGTAGACACTGAACAACATGCCATATTGTGCTGCGCCGTAGTGAAGCACCTTCTCGAAGAAGAAGGGAAACTGCGGGAACACGAAGGGGTAGGTGAAGATCATCCCGAAATCGATAATGAGGAACGGAGCCATGAGCCAGATCAGACGAGCAATGCGCCATTCCTTCGGCTTTTGAGCTTTTGCCCCGTGATTGGCTTGCTGCAATCTCGCCTCAGCCCGCACGCGTTCTGGTAGGGTTTCTGGCACCATGAAGATGGCCAGCAGGGAAGCCGCCAGAGCGATAGCAGCCGAAAGCAGGAAGGGACTGGTAAAACCCAGGTTTTGATAGAGGAAGCCGCCCAGGCCCGGACCAAGTGCGAAACCAACGGCCTGTGCCGTCGTGAGAAAACCTATCCAGCGCCCCTGTTTCGCAAGCGGGATCGTATCGCCCACCATCGACATCGCGGCAGGGATCAAGCCAGAAAGCAACATGCCCTCAACAAAGCGTATGGGAACGAATAGCAGCGGCACATTGACGAACGCCAGTAGCAGGTTGGTGACGATAAAACCGGCAAGGGAGATGAAGAGGATCGGTTTGCGACCAATGCGACCAGACCATGTTCCCATTGGAGTGCTCAAGAGGAACATCCCCAGACCAAAGGCTCCTTCCATCAATGCCAGCGTCTCAGGTCCCAGCCCCAGAGCTTGCAAGCGCTGCGGGAAGACGGGAATGATCACGGCAAAGCCGGTCATCATCAAGGCAACGCAGCCAATGAGGAACGCCAGAGCAGCGTTGACAGATCGTGGTTTTTTAGCAGGAGAAGCCGCGACAGGTCTTGCTCCCAGAGGGACGGTGACCGTATCATGATCGAGGAGCCTTGTAGCCATCTGTTTCATCCTTTCCGATCTCGCCAGAAGGGAGCAACAACACCCTTGCACGCATAGCCTCTCCCATCCTTGACGCCAGTTGTTCTCTTTCCTTCTTGTCTATATAAACTTGCAATTTGCAAGCAGCATCTACATATATCTTCCTCCTGACCCTCCCAAAACCGGAAATCACCAGAAGAGCGAGCAAAAAAACAGCAGGCTCATGACGAGAGCCCTGCTGTTTTGCGTTAGCGAGGGGTAGCGATTCGCTGCGTGTCACCAGTCGCAAGAGAGCCGTGCTAGACGAATTGACCCAGAAGACTCTTCTCGCCTACAAAAACGGAGCCACCGCTTTGCACCGTTTCACGAATGAGTTGAATCATTTTCTCTCTCTCGGCCTTCATCAGCGCAATCCAGGCGGCAGGGGCAGCGGTATTGGGATCGTGCTCAGCACTCCAGTTCGCCATTTCCACCAGGACAGGGATAAGATCCAAACCTTTTTCCGTCAGGACATACTCCTCTTTTCGCTTATCTGCAGCAGAGGGTTTTTTCGCCAGAATGCCCTGCTGCTCCAGGTGAGCGAGACGGCTGGCGAGAATATTGGTCGCCATCCCTTCGTCTGACGCTAAAAACTCACTATATGTTTTCTTCCCAAAGTAGATGATGTCACGAATGATTAACAGCGACCACGGATCGCCAAATGTTTCCAGGGCGAAGTTAATTGGGCAGTCTGAGCGCCTCTGGTGTGTATGTTTCATAGTGAAATGCCTCTCTTACTTCGATGATGCCAGCGGTGATCAGCCAGATGACTCACCTCAGCAAAATGTGTAACATCTCCCGCTTTTGCTTGCTGATCTGATAATAGTATAGCGTCTTCACTTGTAAATTGCAAGTAATATGGTGGTCATGAGAAGAGAAAGGGAATCGTATCAATAAGGCACATCCTTAGCGCATTGACAGCGATACGGCACAGAGAATATGATGAGGTCACAAGTTTAGAGAAAATAGTGTCGATTTGAACACTGGCGAGAAGGAACAACCACTATGAGCCAGATACTCAACACCTCAACAGATACCTCGTGGAAAGATGCTGACACACTCATCAACATCCTCCGCACATGGGGTATCGAGTATCTGATAGGTCTTGAGCAAGCTTCCTCGCCTTCCCAAATAGAACAGTTATCCCCTGTTGAACTAATCAAACGTTTAGCACAACAGAACGAAAACTCGCGCATACGCGATGCAAGTATCTCACTGTTCTTACTTCATCCTGAAATCACAGATGCCGTATTAGAAGCCATAGAGACGAGCGAATCAGCAATTGCAGAACAAATCACCACCTCTACACTCGCTGCCCTCTACCTGCAGAGAATGTGGTCTATTCGTCTAGCACTGGCCTTTGGGCATTTACCCAACTTCCCAGAACAGCCTTTTGCTCGACTCTGGCAACAGCGTCATCTACCTCCTCCTGTTTTGTATAATGGCGAATGGGGACTGCTCGCACTACAAACGTTCGAGCAAAGACGTACAGGAATGCCATTCTCCTTTATAGGGGACTGGCAAAATCAGCTAGACCACCTCTTATGGCAGGAAGAAACTCGTCATCGTGAAAGAGCAGTCTCTCTTACTACAGAACTTTTTGCACATAAAGCAGATAATAGTAAAGCAGACAATAGTCAGGAGTTCGATATGAGTATGCGCCCCAATGTTGACAAAAAAGCTATCGAGTCCTTTCTTCAACAGTTGGGACGTACCTTTCGCAAATCGGGACGCCTGTACCTCGTAGGCGGTGCCGCTCTCGTCCATGCAGGAGTACGACCTGGCTTTACGCAAGATATTGACATACAGGTCGGCGGGGCGAACGAGGGCGATCTCATCATCAGCATACAACGACTCATACAGCAGATGCAGATCAACATCGAATTTGCATCGCCTAAGGATTTCATTCCTCTGCCATCGCAATGGGAAACTCACGCTCAATACATTGGTCGCTACGGACAGATTGAAGTCTTTTACTTTGACTTTTACAGCATTGCCCTCAGTAAAATAGAGAGAGGCACGACTCGCGATATCGAAGACGTGAAGCTGCTGGTTCAACAACAACGTATCGCTCTGGATGAGCTTGATGCAACCTACCAGGAAGTCTTAGCTCAGTTAGGCAAAGGACGCTACCCAAAAATCACACCTGAACGTTTCGCAGAGCGTTTCGCCGCTATACGACCTCTACTTTAGATTCGCTCAATCATGCAGGCTTCCGGCAGGAAGAGAATCACTTCCATTTTCCTTTGTTGCGGACTGGCACTTGGTTTACTGGCATGTCTCTCCGCTCCAGTCGTCCCTGTGCCAGGCAGTAAACCTGCTTCCAGGCAGTCGTCCCCAATCAGTACGAATGGCATTAGTGCTTCTATAGATCCTACGGTAATATCTATCGGTGACATGGAGGCCGGGGACAACTGGCCCAGTACATGGGCGAACGATGACAATGTCTATACCTATCTGAGCGACGGAACGGGATTTGGCTTATCTTCCGCGAGAAGTATGTCTCCTGCGAAAATTATTGGCAATCCTTCCACTGGAGGCATCTCTGGTCGGAACATCAGCACCAATTCCATTGGGATGAGTACGGGAGGCGGACCGAGCGGCAAGAAGGTCAGTGGTCTGATTTCGCTTTCCGATTCGGCCAGCCCATCTGGCCAGGTTTTGTATGCCTGGGTACGTAATATCACCAGGAATGGGGGTGCTTCCCTGATGTATTCCTACGATCACGCGGCAACCTGGGCATGGGCATGGGGCAATCCCAGCACGACTTCCAGCGCCATTCTCCCTCAGTTGGGGTACCCCACATGGATGCAGGCTGGCAAAAATAACTCCGCGGCGCAGGATAACTACCTGTATTTCTATTCTCAGAACGCGCCCACGGCCTATCAAGTAGCCGATACCGTCATTATGGGACGTGTAGACAAAACACATGTGAAGGAGAAAAGCGTGTATCACTATTTTGCTGGATTGGACAGCAAGGGCAACGCTCTATGGACAGCAGATATTGCACTCAGGAAGCCGATTTTCAGCGCACAGGGACAATGCTATCGCGTCTTTGTCACGTATAACCCTGTACTGAGGCGGTATTTTCTGCTGACAGCCAACGGAGATAGTCTGGATTCAAACTGGATAGCAGGACATCAAACCCACAATCTGGGCATCTATGAAGCCCTCACTCCGTGGGGGCCGTGGCATACGGTCTACTATAACGATTATTTTCAGACGAACATGAACGTGTTCGCTCCGCAAATGGTATCCAAATGGATCGCGGCGGACGGAAAATCCTTCTACCTGCTGTACTCCAGTCAGAAGGCCGGGCCGTACCGCTTCAATCTTCAGAAAGTCAACCTGAACGTACGATAGTGCTTCACCGGGCTGTGTTGCCAAAAGAAAGCTGATCTGTGAGAGTGGGAGGAAAAGAATACTAGAGGATCCGTCATGAGAGAGCAGCATCCCTTCAATATGTCCATTGGGTAGTGCTGACCGACTTCTACGGCAAACCGGGTTATACGGTATGGCGCGGCTATGGAATGTGTGGTACTGCCAGTGATCGGAAGCAATCACCTGTGTGATACACTTGAAGTGTATGTTCCCGAGTAGGAAGCATATTGGAGCGTTGGAAGAACTATGGAAAAATGATTCACCAGCCAAAGATGATTGAGGAGCATCCCATGCTCAAAGACCTCTTATCAAACTTAGATCGTGAGCAATTGCAATCGCTCGTATTGAGACTGGCAGAACGAGAGCCAGCCTTGACCAGGATGATTGAAGAACTGGTTGGATCGCCGGAGTCTGTTTCCCACGAGGTGCCTCCAAAGACTGCTACGCCTCGGCGTGCCCCGGTGGATGCCAAAGCCGTACGTCGCCAGGTCCGATCTATTTTACATAGTCTGGACCGGATGCGTGCCTCTGAAGCCTACTGGCAGGTGGGAGCGGTCGTCAATGAGGTAGGCCAGTTGCTTGATCAAGCCTGGACATTGATCCAGGAAGACGATGGTCGCAGTGCTCTCTCCTTGCTCGAAGCCATTACGGAAGCCTACGTGTCCGACTGGACCGATCTGGATGACTCGGATGGCGAGGCCAGCGGGTTCTTTCAAGACCTCGGCCCCGTCTGGACCGAAGCCCTGCTCAGCGCAGATCTTTCGCCCAGGGAACGCAAGGAATGGGCAAAAAAGCTGGAGACCTGGCAAAAGGAAATTGATGATTATGGAGTCGATGAAGCCTTTGATGCGGCACAGGAAGCAGCACTGCGGGGCTGGGACGATCCTCAACTTCAACACATTTTGCAGGGAACCCACGTCGAAAGCGACTCCTGGGATGGAGAAGTCTCTGAAATAACCGTTGCTCGCCTCCATATATTAGAGCGACGTGGGCGCTTGCAAGAGTACCTTCATCTTGCCAGAGTGCAAGGGCAGAACGAAGCTTATGTCACCATGTTGGTGCGCCTGGGCCGGACGCAAGAAGCAGCCGCCTACGGACAAGAACACCTGCAGACGGCGCAGGAGGCTCTTTCCCTCGCCAGAGCATTGTATGACCGGGGGGAACGCGAGCCAGGCTTACAAATTGCAGAGAAAGGTCTTCTTCTCCAGGGACCAAAGGCGTCTCTAGCAACGTGGTTACGGGACGTAGCAGCAGCGATAGGTGAGAAGACACGCGCTCTTGCCGCCGCCGAAGTGGCCTTTCGCGAGGAACTGAGCTTAGCCAACTATCTTCGCGTGGCAGAGATCGCTGGCGAACAGTGGCCGGAGCGGCGTGAGGGTTTGCTGGAGTATGCACGCCACACGAAGTCATACGTCCCACAAGGGCAAGTCGATATATTCCTGCACGAGGGACTCATTGATGATGCCATCGCAGCGGTCGAGCCCAGCGCCACGCATACCCTGGTCGAGCGGGTCGCAGACGCTGCCATACAGACACATCCTGCATGGGTGATTAAAGTCTCTCGACAGCAGGCGGAGCCGTTCATGGATGAAGGCAAATCACAATACTACCACGCGGCAGCGAGCTGGCTGGCAAAGGCGCGCGCAGCCTATCGCAACATGGGCCGCGAAGAGGAATGGCGAACGTACCTGTCTGAGCTGCTGGAGCGTCATCGGCGCAAGTATAAATTAGTGCCGCTGCTCGAAGCGCTGCGCCGATAGATGGGAGCAAGAGCCTGCGCTCTATTCCTTGATAAAAGTAATTGATTGCTTGATCTTGCTGTCCTTGAATGGATCTCTTATATCAATCCTTGCCGGTGGGCCAGTCCGGCGTATTTCAGGAAGCGCGCCCAGATTGCTTTTAGCAAGGGTGTATCGCGGATCAATGACAAGTGCTCGTTTCAATGCCGCCTCCGCCTCGTCGTAGCGTTCCTGCATCATCAAGGATATTCCCAGGTTGCCCCAGGGTTGTGGTAAGCAATTTTTACCTTCTTGCATAGGTTCCCACTAATTCAGCAGTAGCCATCACATGGCCTTTCATTTTTGCCAGCACGTCCTCTTTTCTCGTGCCTTCCGGTAACGCTAATCTTGTATCAAGGGCAAAGAGCTTAAAGACATAGCGGTGTGTGCCAGAAGGAGGGCATGGTCCCTTATAGCCACGTGTGCCAAAATCGTTCACCCCGTTCGTACCGCTGAGGGGAACCTCGTGTTCCGGGATGTGCTGTATTGAGGGCGGAATATCGTAGAGGAGCCAGTGCGTAAACACTTTCGTTGGTGCATCCGGGTCTTCAACCACAAGGGCTAAACCTTGCGCTTCCTCTGGAACCTGAGAAAAGGTAAGGGGCGGATGATGGTTGACTCCATCACAAGTATACCGTGCCGGGATGGCCTGGTTCTGTTCAAATGCAGTACTTGTCAGTTTCATAGCTACCTCCTTTGTTGTGTGAGATGCTCGTGATGGGATGGGTGTTCACCCCATCCCTTTGCAGAGCGCGTGGAGCCACGAGGAGTCAGAACCAGAGGTTCTGAACAGTTACACATAATCCTCTAATGAGGATACATTCCGCCATCGACCAGGAGCGTCTGGTTGGTCATGTAGGAGTTGACAACAAGCATCATAATTGCTTCAACAACGTCTTCCGGCTTGCCGAGCCTGCCAACAGGGATGCGCGACACCAGTTCTCGTTCGGCACCTGGCCCGCCTGGGAGCATGCCTGTGTCAGCAATCAAGGCGGGGGCTACTGCGTTGACTGTCACGCCGTGAGGAGCGAGCGACGCTGCCAGGGAATGCATCAGCCCGAGTAAGCCAGCTTTCGAGGCTGCGTAATGTGGTCCGACAATCCCACCTGTGAACGCCGCGACCGAGGAGACGAAGATCACACGTCCCCAGCGGCGATTCCGCATCCCTGGGGTGACCCGCTGCGCCAACAAAAAGGCGGCGCGCAGGTTGATGTGCATGGTCTCGTTCCACTCCTCCAGGCTGATCTCTTCCAGGCGCTTGCGGGTACCCGCGCCAGCGTTACTGATCAGAATATCGACAGGGCCAAGCTCAGCCTCCGTCGCATCAACCAGCGCCAGCACCTCAGTTGGCTTACGCATGTCCCCACGCAGTGGAACAGCGCGCCGCCCCATCTGGCGGATATGTTCTGCGAGTACCTGCGCTGCCTGTTCCTTTTGTCCATATCCGATCGAGAGATCGGCTCCTGCTTCTGCCAGCCACAGAGCAGTAGCATACCCGATCCCACTGCTGGCTCCTGTGACCAGTGCGATACGTCCGCGAAGATCCATGAAGACCTCCTTTCTCCTTTCAACATGTTGCTACTCTCATTATCGGCGCGCGCATCTCCGCTTTGCAAGCTGAAGTAATGGCTACCACCTCCGAATCGGCTATTCAATGATTGACTTTCAACACAGTCATCTGATAAAAATGTTCATTGGATCGACATGAATGACCAATGGCAGTTTTCTCTGGTGCATCTTGCTGTCACACTGTGGACACATCGTCCATCGCATGTCCTGATAAGGATTGAGAAAGAAGCGGTACTGCGGGGCTGTTTGCCAGGCTGTATTGTGGTTTTCTTTTTTCGATTTGGCATTATTCTCTTGTTACTCTTTGATAAAAGTGATGGATTGCTTGAGCTTACTGTGCTTAAAAGGCTCGTTCAGCGCAACCATAGTCGGCGGGCCTGTTCGCCTGGATTCGGCAAGTAATGCCAGATTGTTTTTGGCGAGGGTGTACTTCAGGTCGATCTCAAGCGCGCGTTTCAATGCCGCCTCCGCCTCATCGTAACGTTCCTGCATCATCAAGGATATTCCCAGGTTGCCCCAGGGCTGCGGCAAGCAATCGCCCATGACAATCGATGCTTGAAAAGCCTGTCCAGCTTCTTCCCATCTCTCAGCCTCCATTAATGTCAGGCCCTGCTGAAAGAGATTTTCCTGCTCGACCAGTTGCTCCAGCGTGAAGTGTGGCCCACGTAGTTTTCTCGACTCCTCCGCTACCTTACGACTGAACTGCAATTCCTTCTCGAACTTCTCGGCCAGTTCACTTGTCGTATTTAGTTCTATAGCACGCTCAATATCCTGTAGAGCTTGACCAAAGCACGAAACGAAGCGGCTTGCTATACTCCGATTGTACCAGAGATCGGCATTCTTCGGCTCTAAAGCAAGCGCTTCGGTAAAAGTTTCGTAGCTCTGCGGGAAGTTCTGGAGCATGGCCTGTGCGGTTCCAAGTTGAGCCAGCACATCAACGCGCTGCGGTGCATTCCTTGGAAGGTAGTTTAACAGGCGCTCGCAGGTAGCAACTGCCTCGGAGTAGTCTCCTTGAAAGATTTGATGTCCGATGAGGTCGAGATACTTGTCGACAGGTGATTCATGGGTGATGACACGTTTTTTCGTTTTCAGGGGTTTTGATTTTTTTGCCATATGCTCTTCACTCTCTGCTAGAATATATAACCTGAGAGCACTCGTTCTCTAGATTTCATTCCTATATGGACGCTCCTTCTCGGGCATTATAGCATGTACCAGGTGTGGAGTACTCGTTTACACTACAAAGGGGTGGTATGGTAATATAGTTGGGAGTTGTTTGAGGAAAAGGAAGCAGAGCAGTGAGAAATAAACGAAAGAAGAACAGCGGGCCTGGCAAAGTAGCCAGAGGAGTTGGCCAACCATACGATGAAGGAATGCCCTTCAATCCTCATCTGAAAGCAGCGATCCTGGAGGTTGTTGAGAACCAGCTTCGTGACGGTGATCCGCCCGAAACGCGGCAGACGCTTGAGCGGCTTTTGACCGCAGGATACTCGCGCCAGCAGGCTATAGAGATGATAGGGTCCGCCGTGGTGGGAGAAATCTGGAACGTGCTGCACGAGAACAAGTCGTTTGATCGGGCGCGCTTCACTGCGTTGCTTGCGCAATTGAGCTAAGGCTTCACAAGCGCGTGAGGTAGTAGCTAATTTGTTCGTCTGCACTCTTGAGGGCATCCATTACCTCGTAATGGCGCAATTCTTGCCACAACTGTGGAGCGATGCGCAAGACGCCCTCTTCAGGGAAGTATTCGATAAAATTCTTGATCAAGAAGCGCTCAAGAGGATTAGTAATGATGAGCCTTTTGATGGCGTGATCGCTCACCTGTGTTGGATGGACCATGAGAGAATTGCTTTGCTCTAGTGGTTGACCTCCGTTTGCTTGCTGCACATAGTAGCTTCTGAATTCAGTCACCAAGTCATCAATCTTTACTTTCCCTTCACGATCAACCAGTTTGAAAAATGCTTTGATCATCACTGGCTTATAAGACTTTGATAAGTTCCGACTCTTCGCAAAGTCGAGAAACTCTTGCTTCCATTCATCGCTCGACGCCGGAATATTCCCCAGGCCGAGACTTCTTCTGATCTGCTCTATGCGGTCACGCCGAAAGTAGTAGCTTACGCGTTCGCCGGATGCTTGAGATGCATCCTGTTGAAGTGTTCCCATTTCAACCCAGCGCCTCACTCGAGCGGGGTCAACGCGTAGCGCATAACCCAATGCGTTAAGTGAGATGAGATCTTCTTCCGGCCTGAGTTCAATGGTCTGCTCATCGGGAGAGTTATTGGAGGCTGATGCAGAAGTATTCGTACTGTAGTCCTGAGGAGCTTCTCTCACGTGGCTGATGAGAAGGCCCCTCATGGACTCGAACGTGGCGAAGTAATCAGGATCAATATCCAGCTTTTGAGCATTCAGAGAGGAAGGTTTTACCCCCAAACCGTGCTCTACCATGATCGAGACAACCTGCTCACCATTTAATGTCAGGACACGAGGGATAGATGTTGCCGCTTTTTGTAGGGCGCTTGGGGCGTAGCTTGCCGTCGTCATAAACATACCTTCAGAAAAGCGTCCAGACAAAGCTCCTATGAATCTATCGATATCGGGACGCTGGACGTTGTTGCGATGCCTCTTGACTTGTATTCCGATTGGAATACGGAAACGTCCAGCAATCAAATCTCCCAGGGCATCAATTCCTCCATCGCCGATGTAACGCGTGACAGATACTGCATCAAGGCCAACGTAGACGAGAAATTCGCCGGCGAAGAACTCAAAGCTTCTTGCCGACAAGGAAAGAAGTTGTTGCTTTAGTTCGCGCCTAAGATCTGGATTGGCTGGGGGAGGAATTGATGCAGGCATCGTGTTCTCTCTCCCTCTAGGAGGCTTAATACCTCCGTTTTTTTCTCAGAAGGTTAAGCTTATTTAAGTCTATTCAGAATTTATTGCGTTCAAGCGCACAAAAACGTGGCAGTCGTTTCATTCCTCAGCCTGTCCATCATATGGTGCATTGATGGCTACTAACTCGTAGCCTCTTACGTTCGTGATGCGTCTCTTTAACAATTCAAGCGCGACATCATTATCGGTTGTGATGCGATACAACCCGCTATTTCCTGACAGGTGAAAATCAACCGGAGGCGATGTTCTTAGCCTGCGATGTAAATCTTGATAGCCTATTCCCGCGCTTAGGTTAGTTCTTACGATCATATATGGCATTGCTTAACATCCACCCCTACACATCCAGATTCGCGCTCTTCGCATGGCTCTCAATGAAGCGTCTCCTTGGGCCGACCTCGTCGCCCATGAGCATGTTGAAGGTCTTGTCGGCCTCTATCGCCTCCTCGATCCCGACGCGCAGGATGGTCCGCTTCTCAGGGTCCATGGTGGTGTCCCAGAGGGTCTCGGGGTTCATCTCGCCCAGACCTTTGTAGCGACCGACTTCGGGCTCTTTGCCGTTGTGCGCCAGCTGGTACTCGGCAACGATGGCGTCTCGTTCCTCGTCGGTGTAGACGTACTTGACCTGCTTGCCCACTTTGATGTGGAATAGGGGCGGCTGCGCGATATATAAATGGCCATCGCTGATCAACTGCGTCATGTGACGGAAGAAGAAGGTCAGCAGCAGCGTGCGAATGTGCGCGCCATCTACATCGGCGTCGCACATGATGACGACACGACCGTAGCGCAGTTTCGTCATGTTGAAGTGTTCATCAATGCCAACACCGATGGCGGTAATGATATTCTTGACCTCCTCATTTTTGAGGATCTTGTCGAGTCCTACACGCTCAACGTTCAGGATCTTACCGCGCAATGGCAGGATGGCCTGAAAGTGGCGGTCGCGCCCCTGCTTGGCCGAGCCACCTGCGGAATCGCCCTCGACGAGGTAGAGTTCGCAACGATCGGCGCGTCTCTCGCTGCAATCGGCGAGCTTGCCGGGCAGCGTCGAGTCCAGCACGTTTTTGCGCTGGATGAGATCTTTGGCGGCACGGGCTGCCTCGCGGGCACGGGCGGAGGTGAGACATTTGTCGATGATGGCCTTGCCCTCGCTCGGCGTTCGCTCCAGGTACTGCGTGAGCATGTCGGCGGTGATCGCTTCGACGATTGGGCGCACATCGGCATTGTTGAGCTTGCTCTTGGTCTGCGCCTCGAACTGCGGATTCGCGATCTTGACGCTGACGACGGCGGTCAACCCCTGGCGCACGTCGTCGCCGGTCAGATTGCCGTCCTTCTCTTTGAGCAGGTTGACCTTGCGCGCGTAGTCGTTGAGCGTGCGCGTGAGGGCGCTGCGGAAGCCAGTGATGTGCATGCCGCCATCGACTGTATTGATGCCGTTTGCGAAGGAGTATTCGGTGCAGGACCAGCTATCGTTATATTGGAGCGCAACCTCGACCTTGACGCCATCGACTTCGCGGAGGGTGCTGACGGGACGCGCCTGCAAGGTGTTTCTGTTCTTGTTCAGGTAGCGCACAAATGAGATCAGGCCACCCTCGAAGTAGAAGGTCGCCTCGCGATCGGTGCGCTCGTCTATCAGGACGATGGTCATGCCGCGATTGAGATAGGCCATCTCGCGGAAGCGCTGCGCCAGGATGTCGAAGCTGTAGTCGCGCGTCTCCATGACGGTGAGATCAGGCAGGAATGAGGTGATTGTGCCCGTACCGTCGGCTGGCCCTACGTTGAGCAGTCCGGTGACGGGGACGCCCTTTTCGTAGCGCTGCCGCCAGAGGCGACCATCGCGCTTGACATCGACCTGACACCAGTCTGAGAGCGCATTGACGACCGAGACGCCTACTCCGTGCAGGCCGCTACTGATCTGGTAGCCGCCGCCGCCGAACTTACCGCCGGCGTGGAGCACCGTCATGACGACCTCAAGCGTTGAAAGCCCCGGTCGCTGGTGGTGCTCGTCTACAGGGATGCCGCGCCCATTGTCTTCGATAGTGACCGAGCCGTCCGCATGAATAACGACCCTCACCGTGTCGGCATAGCCAGCCATCACCTCGTCGACGCTGTTATCGACAACTTCGTAGATCAGGTGGTGCAGGCCGCGCTGATCGGTCGCCCCAATATACATTCCAGGGCGCACACGTACCGCCTCTAATCCTTCGAGAATCTGGATATTTTGCCCGGCGTAGCCATTGCTACCGTTACCATTGACCCTTCCATCCCCGTTCCTATTATCATTACTATTATCGCTAAGTAGAGCTTCGTGATTATCGTCAGGGAGCTGCTCTGTCATTATAGATTCTCGTGCCATTAAAAAACTCCAATACAATGACCTGGCCTCCAGGCTTAGGCATGCATATGTGTGTAGGGAGGTAAGTGCTTGCGGAAATGCCAGTCTACACCTGCATAAAGGTATTCCAACGGACTAAGGCAAATGCGGTCACGCGGCCACATTTAACCGCTTCATTATATCACATTTTGCCTGATACTGAAAGAAGTAAGTTGGAGTCCGTAGTAGGGATGGGGCTTACCCCATCGGTGACAATTAAATTAAAAAACGACTTGTCAAGGCAGGGAAAAAAGAAGAGAATCCATTCAAGAACAACAATCTCCATCAGAAAGGATTCTCTTCTATGCCAAAGCATACCCC
>Ga0137371_10000458_pt1 | contig 30328 bp, 26 predicted proteins | sample SagtaG_7_FD_104919 | JGI IMG/M metagenome (GOLD analysis project Ga0137371, IMG submission 104919) | Vadose zone soil microbial communities from Sagehorn Ranch, Mendocino, California, USA - Sage1_R_40_16 metaG | ecosystem: Environmental > Terrestrial > Soil > Vadose zone | place: USA...
CCGCAATTGTCGATCTTGCCGATGGCCGGCGGCGATTCGTTTTCGTTCACCGATCTGCCAAAAGGCGCGAGTAATCCGGTCTGGTCACCGGATGGAAAGACCATTGCGTTTACGAGCGAGACGAATGCCGAGGATCTGGCGAAACAGGAAAAGAAAAAGAAGAAAGAAGAAGAATTAAAGAAAGCGGTCGGCGCGACCTCACCGAGCAGTTCGCCGGAGGCGTCAAAGAGTCCGGCTGAGAAAAATGCGGCGACAAAGACCGCTTCCGACGAGGTCGCGAAAAAAGCCGAGGCGGAATCAGAACACGAGAGCGACGTGCGCGTGATCACACGCGCGGTTTATCGCGAAGACAACGAAGGCTACGCCGATCCAAAACGTCCGGCGCACATCTGGACAGTCCAGGCACCGCGCAATGCCGATGAAAAAGTGCAACCAAAGCAGCTGACATTCGGCCGCTTCGACGAAGGCAACGTCTTCTGGTCGAAGGATGGCGCGCAGATTTATTTCGTTTCGTTGCACGTCGACGAGCCGTACTACCAGCAACCGAAGAGCGAACTTTATGCGATCAGCGCGAGCGGGGGCGCCGCGACCAAGTTGAATGTGATCGACATGGACCTAGGCCAGTTGTCCCTCAGCCCGGATGGCAAACAACTCGCCTTTGTCGCTTCGGTCACGCAACCGGTGAATTCGTACACCCAGCCGGACTTGTGGATTGTCGATCTTACCCCGAACGCGAAGCCGCGAAATTTGACCGACAAATTCGACTTCGACATTGGCGACGGTCCATTCGGCGACAGCGCAGCCCCGCGCGCAGGCGGACGCAGTTCCCCGATTTGGACCGCGGACGGAAAAAATTTGATTGAGATCTACGGCAAAGAAGGAAAATCGATCCTCGCCTCTTTTGACGTGAGCAGCGGCGCAGCTACCGATCTGGTGAGCGGAAATCAAGCTGTGCTCCGAGTTCGCGCTTCGAAAGATACGTCCAAGCTCGTTTATACGATTTCCACGCCGACACGGATCAACGATTTGTTTGTGTTGGGTCGACAACCTCGAAATGGCTCGCCAGGCCTTTCGGAGTCACCCAACGCGCAGCCGCAACAGCTGACCAACATTAACAAGGAGCTTTTTTCCAAGCTCAATTTGACCGAGCCGGAAGAAATCTCCTACAAAAGTTTTGACGGGAAACCGATTCAGGCCTGGGTGCAAAAGCCGCCGGATTTTAATCCCGCAAAGAAATATCCGCTCATTTTGAACATTCACGGCGGACCGCACGCGGCTTACGGCTACATTTTCGAGCATGAGTTTCAATGGATGGCGGCGAAAGGTTACGTGGTGCTGTTTCCGAATCCGCGCGGCAGCACGACTTACGGCCAGGATTTCGGGAATGTGATCCAGTATCATTATCCCGGCGACGATTTCAAAGATTTGATGGTCGGGGTGGATGAAGTCTTGCGGCGCGGGTACATCGACGAAAAGAAACTCGGCGTGACCGGCGGAAGCGGTGGTGGATTGCTCACGAACTGGGTCGTGGGCCATACGACTCGTTTCGCAGCGGCAGTGGCGCAGCGCGACATCGCGAGCTGGACGCATTGGTGGTACACGGCGGACTTCACTTTGTTTCAACCAGCATGGTTTAAAGGACCGCCGTTCGATGAGGAACAGGATTTCAAAGCGCGCTCGCCAATCACATACATCAAAGATGTAAAGACACCGATGATGTTTATTTTGGGCGAAGTCGATTACCGCACGCCGTCCGGCGCGGGCGGCGAGGAAATGTTCCGGGCGCTTAAGTTTCGCAAAATTCCGACGGTGATGGTGCGGTTTCCGAACGAATCACACGAGCTCTCGCGATCGGGCCAGCCGTGGCATCGAGTCGAGCGGCTGCAAAACATTGTCGGCTGGTTCGATCATTGGTTGCTCGGAATGCCCAAACCCGAATACGAAGTGGCTCCGAAGGAAGAAGTTTCGATCAAACGCGAAAGCACCGAGCAGAAGCCGGCCAAACCGCCGAGATAAATCTTCCTAACCGAGAGATTTCGCGGTAGCAGTCGGTGATGGCTTCTTCGTCGCTCTGGCAGCGATTCCAGCAATACTTTTTGCGCTACGACGATCTCGGTTTTTCGATCGACATCAGCCGGATGAAATTTCCGGACGATTTCTTCGACAAAATGCGGCCGAAGATCGACAAGGCGTTCGCGGCCATGCGCGACCTGGAGGCGGGCGGAATCGCCAACCCCGATGAGAAAAGAATGGTCGGCCATTATTGGCTGCGAAAGCCGGCGCTGGCACCCAATGCTGAGTTGCGCGCCGATATCGAAAAGACGAACGCGCTGATCAAAGATTTCGCAGCTGCTGTCCATTCTGGGAAAATCAAAGGCAGTCACGGCGAAAAATTTCAACATGTTCTCTCGATTGGGATTGGCGGTTCGGCGCTTGGCCCGCAGTTCATCGCCGACGCGCTCGGGACTGCGCAGGATCCAATGGGTATTTATTTCTTCGACAACACCGATCCGGATGGATTCGACCGCGTGCTCGACAAGATCGACAACGAGCTGGCGCGCACGCTTGTCGTCGTCATTTCGAAATCGGGTGGAACGAAAGAAACACGGAACGGAATGCTGGAAGCGGAAGCGCGCTTCAAAGCTGCCGGCTTGGATTTTGCGAAACATGCGGTCGCAATCACCGGCGTCGGCAGCGATCTCGACGAGCTTGGGGAGAAAAATGGATGGCTCGCGCGGTTCCCGATGTGGGATTGGGTCGGTGGACGCACTTCGGTGATGAGCGCGGTCGGGTTGGTGCCGATGGCATTGGAAGGTTTCGACATCGACAATTTCCTCGCCGGCGCGGCGGCCATGGCCGAGCGGACAAGAGCAACCGATTTCCGGCAAAACGCTGCGATGCTGCTGGCATTAATGTGGTTTCATGCCGGCAACGGTCGCGGCGAAAAAGACATGGTGGTGCTGCCATACAAAGATCGGTTGCTGCTCTTCAGTCGATATCTTCAGCAATTGGTGATGGAATCGTTAGGCAAAGAGAAAGATCTCGACCGCAAAACCGTCAATCAAGGGATCGCCGTTTACGGAAACAAAGGATCGACTGATCAACACGCTTACGTGCAGCAACTGCGCGACGGCGTCTTGAATTTCTTTGTCACATTTATTGAAGTAGCGAAAGATCGCTATCGTGCCCCGTTCCAAGTGGAAGACGCTGTTACGAGCGGTGATTATCTCCACGGCTTTCTCCGCGGAACGCGCGCGGCGCTTTACGAGAAAGGACGTGAATCGATCACGGTGAGCATTTCTGAGGCGAATGCATTTAACATCGGAGCGTTAATCGCTCTCTACGAACGCGCGGTCGGCTTCTACGGGCCACTGGTTAACATCAACGCTTATCATCAACCAGGAGTAGAAGCGGGAAAGAAGGCGGCGACACGCTTGCTACAGTTGCAAAGCGAAGTGCGCGGAAAACTTTCGCCGGCAGCCGGAAAGACAGCGGAGGAAATTGCACGCGCGCTCGACGCCGACCCGGAGGATGTCTTCCACGTGCTGCAACACCTTGCGAGCAACGATCCAAGCGTGCAGATTTCGAAAAGTGAAGAGCCATCCGATGACAAGTTTTCCCTCGCGGAATAGCATTTGCTCGATGTCACCCTGAACTATGTCGAGCTCTTCCGAGCAAGCAGGGAACGAGCCTCCGAGCGTGCGGTGGCCGGACATGGTAAAGTTTGTCCGGCAACTAAGTCACGATATTCGAAACAATTTGAACGCAGTCGAGCTGCAATCGGCTTACCTGGCTGAGCTGGCTGACGAAACGGAAATGAAGGACAAGATTCAGCGGCTGCGCGAAATGATTTCTGAAGTCGGATCCAATTTGCAGCGGCTAACGGCCCGCCTCAGTCAGGTCAGCCCCACTGCCATTTCCTATCCAGCGGCGGATTTCATCGAAGATTTGAAGCAAAAACTGGCGAAGGATTTTGCGGATAACGCGGCCGACGTGACTTGGGAGGTGCAACTGAAGGATGCGGCGTTACAAATCGATCCGCAGTTGGCGCAGGAAACTTTTCTGGAGCTTTTCAGCAACGCTTTTCAACACGAACGCAATCCTAAGGCGATCTCGGTGAAAGCCTACCTCGGCAAAGATCGTTTCGTGTTCGAGCTGCGCGAACCGAAAGCGCGTTTCGAATTGTCGACTGAAAATTGGGGACGCGAACCGCTACAAAACGTGAGCCAGGGCCATTACGGACTCGGGCTAAACCGTGCGCGTTCGATTGCCGAAGCTCACGGTGGCGATTTCCAGGCGGAGTACGATCAAAAAACATCGACGCTCGTGACCACAGTCACGCTACCATCTTTCCCGGCGGAAAAATCTTAAGAGTGATGAAAGAGAGTCGACGCATTTTGATTATCGATGACGAGCGACCGATTTTGCTCACACTCGAAGCGTTGCTCAGCCGTCATGGATTTGAGACTGAGACCGCCGCCACGGCCGCGGCCGGAGTGAAAGCATTGAAAAATAAAGCGGCGGCGCTCGTTCTCCTTGATTTGCAATTGCCGGACGCGGAAGGATTGCAAATGCTTGATCAAATCAAAACCCAGCGACCGGAAACGCAGGTCATCATTCTGACCGCGCATGACACGCTCAACAACGCGATCGAGTCAATCAAGCGCGGCGCGTATCATTTTATCAGCAAACCATACGCGCCAGAAGAGCTGCTTAGCCTGGTGGAAAAAGCGCTGGAGAAGCAGTCGCTTCTTCGTGAAACGCAAAAGCTGCGAAAGAAAACCGAAGAACTCGAGAAGCGCCTGGAAATGGCGGAAACTCGTTTCACGCCGGTCTTCAAAAGCAAGTCGATGCAGGAAATCGAGGAACTGATCGACGCGATGGCTCCGTCGGAAGCCAATGTGTTGATCACTGGGGAGAGCGGCGTCGGCAAGGAAGTGATCGCGAATTTGATTCACCGCCGGAGCCGTCGCGCCGAACGGGCGATGGTGAAACTGAACTGCGCGTCCTTCCCGCAGACGATGATCGAGGGCGAATTGTTCGGTTATGTTAAAGGCGCGTTTACCGGCGCGATGAACGATTTTCCGGGAATGATCGGAGAAGCGAACGGCGGCACGCTGTTTCTGGACGAGATCTCGGACATGCCGCTTGATTTGCAAACGCGTTTTCTGCGAGTGCTCCAGGAGCGTGAATATCGGCCGCTCGGAAGCACCCGCGTGCTGAAGGCGGATTTCCGCGTAATCGCGGCCACGAACCGGCCGATTGCCCAGGCGCTGGCGGAAAACCGGCTTCGCTCGGATTTGTACTATCGGCTCAACACCTTTCAGATCGAGGTGCCGCCATTGCGCGAGCGAAAACAGGACATCCCGCCCCTGGTCACGTTCTTCGTAAAACAATTCGCGCAGCAACTTGGCAAATCTGAACCTGAAATTTTACCGGAAGCATTCCAAAAGTTGCTCGATTACTCGTGGCCAGGAAACGTGCGCGAATTGCAAAATGCGATGGAATACGCCGTGGTGTTGGCAAGGCAAAACACGGTCGGCGTCAAGGAATTGCCAGGAGAATTGCAATTGCCGGCGGCATTGCAACAAATCGAGCGAAGCGTCGTTCCGCAAGGCGTCCAGAGTCTGGACGACATGGAGCGAGTAACGATCCTGCAGGCGCTGGCGCAATGTCACGGGAACAAAAAGAAAGCGGCCGAGCTGCTCGGCATTCAGCGACCAACGCTTTACAACAAGCTCAGGCGCTACGCCATCGAATTGTAAAAAAGCTCCAAAATCCAACATCCAAAGAAGCCCTAATTAACAACGCCACAAATGTGCGTTCGAGCCTTTGATGATTGGAACTTGAAATTTCTCTGGATGTTGGAGCTTGGAACTTGGAATTTAAGTCGAAATGGCGACCTCGCGACATCTTGAGAAGGTCCTGGCCCACGCCGAAGACCAGCTCGCTCTCGCCGGAAAACAGCGGCCGACGGAAGTTCTGCCGACCTACAAAAAATTTCTCAAGCTGGAGGAACATCGGCTTCGTTTGAAACATCAGGCTGGCGGTGGCGGCCGGGAAATCTGCGCCCGTCGTGGCGAACTGGTCGACGTAATTTTGCGACACGTTTTTACGGCCGCTGCCAACGCGGTCGGTCAATCGGAGACTTCTTTGGCGCTGATCGCGCTCGGCGGATACGGGCGGGGCGAACTCAATCCTTTTAGCGATGTCGATGTGATGTTGTTGCACGGTGACGCTGCCGGCAAAGTTTCGCCATATGTGGAGGGGATGGCAGAACAAATTCTTTATCTGCTTTGGGATATTGGTTTCAAAGTCGGTCATTCGACACGCTCAGTCAGAGAGGCTATGGCCCAGGCCAATCGCGACATGCTCACGAAAACGGCAATGCTCGAGTCGCGGTTTCTGGCCGGAGATCGGCTGCTTGCACGAGAGTTTCGCGATCAATTCCGCACGAAATGCGTGGTTGGATCGGAACGCCAGTACGTCGAACTGCGCATGCGCGATCAGGAAGCGCGTCACCGCAAGTTTGGCGACAGCGTTTACATGCAGGAGCCAAACCTCAAGAGCGGCTGCGGCGGCCTACGCGATTATCAAAATTTACTCTGGATGTCGTATTTCAAAGAGGGTGCGCTGACTACGACGCACCTTGTTGGCAAAGATTGGCTGAGCGAATCGGACCAGCATCGAATCGAGATAGCGTACGATTTCCTGCTGCGATTGCGCACGGACTTACATTACCTCTCCAAACGCGCGGCGGACATTCTTCATTTGAACTTGCAGGAGGAAATCGCGCGGCGGTTGCGGTACCGGGAAAAGAGTGGCCAGCGCGCGAGCGAAGCGCTGATGCGCGATTATTACAAACACACTCGAAACATTTTCCGTGTAACGGAACGCATCACCGAGCAGTTTGCCAGCGGCTACGCGACCAGCGGCACCCGCGCGCTCTTCAGCTTTTTACCTCTCCGGCGCGGCACTGAAACCCGGGTGGGATCATTCTTCGTTCGGCATGGCCAGCTACAGACTGATCGGCGAGACCTCTTCAAGACCGATCCTTTAGAGATGATGACTGCCTTTCAACGCGCGCAGGAGCACAATGTCGATCTTAGCCCAGAGCTGGAGGATTTGCTCAGCCGGGCACTCGGGCAAATCACTCGCACGTATCGCTACGCCAAAGGGCCACGCGAAATTTTCAAAGCAATTTTATCAAGAAAAGGTGAGGTCGGCCGCGCTTTGCGGCTGATGCACCGGGTCGATTTTCTCGGCCGCTATGTTCCCGAGTTTGGCCAGCTGACTTGCCTGGTGCAGCACGAATTTTTTCATCGTTACACCGCGGACGAGCATACCCTGCTTTGCATCGACAAACTCGACGCGCTCATGCGAACAAACGATTCGAAATTGATCGCCTATCGTCGTCTTTTCGAGAATCTGGAAGACCCGTTCGTACTTTATCTAGCTTTGCTTCTGCACGACACGGGACGGGCAGTGGGTGCGCGCCCGCATTCCGAAGCAAGCGCTGTTTTCGCGCAAAGTGTGGCCAAGCGCCTGCAGCTTTCGCCGGAGCAAAGAAAATCGCTGATTCTTCTAGTCGACCATCACGTGACTCTCTCCAGCACCGCGCAGCAGCGAAACCTCGATGATCCAGCGACGATTGCGGAGTTTGCGAATGTCGTTCGAAACCAAAAGAATCTCCACGCACTGATGTTATTAACCCTGGCCGACGGTCAGGGCACGAGCGGACAGAGTTGGTCGGATTGGAAGGAATCACTTGTCTGGCAACTTTTTCAGGCCACTTCGCAGTACCTCGCCGACCAAAAATCTTATCACGAGCAAACCAAGATCGAGCGCGAGAGCTTGGAAGCGGCAGTGGCTGCTGAGCTGCCATCAGATTTTTGGGATGAAATCGAAGCGCACTTCGAATTTATGCCGGACAATTATTTTCGGGCATCTGATGTTCCCGAAATTGTTCAGCATCTCAATCTGGTTCGATCTTTTTTCGAGAACTCCTCGACTCAACTCGATCAGCCACTCGTGCCGGCGGTGACCTGGGAAGCGTTTCCGCAATTCGGGCATAGCATCGCTTCTTTTTGCACGTGGGACCGTCCGCATCTTTTGGCCAAAATCGCTGGATCGTTTTCGGTTGTTCCGCTCAATATTCTGAGCGCCGACATTTTCCCGCGCGAAGACCACGTCATTCTGGCCGTTTTTCGTGTTTGCGATACGAAAGGACAGGCCGTGACCGAGGCACAAGACCGCGCTCGGGTGGAAAACACGCTGGGTCACGCGCTCGAAGTTGAAACCTTTGAGTTTGCGCCGTTGCTCGAGGAAGCGCGCCATAAGATCCAGCATCGGCGCCTGCAGGAGCTGGAATTCCCGGCCGGAATTGCGATCGATAACAAAGCGCATCCGACTTACACGTTGGTTCAGATTGAGGCGCCCGATCGCGTCGGGTTGCTTTACGATTTAGTGACGGCGCTCGGACAGGAAGGAACCAACATCGTTCTCTCGCGTATCAGCACCCAAAAAGGCGCTGCCATCGACACATTTTATATCACCGACAGCAGCAGTCGCACTAAAATTACTGATTCACATCGAATCACCGCACTGCAGCGCCGTTTGCGTTCGGCGATTCTGGGCGGACCCGCGCACTGATTTGCGCGGAATGAGCTGGCGTAGACAAGTCGTCTGCTTATCGTCCCGAAATTCGAATGAACGCGCTCATTCTCGCCGCCGGGTATGCGACACGACTCTATCCGCTCACGCTGAATAAGGCGAAGCCGCTATTAGAAGTCGGCGGAAAACCGATCATTGAATGGGTTTTGGACAACCTCACCGCCGTTCCCGGCTTTGGCGCGACTTACATTGTGACGAATGACAAGTTCGCCACCGATTTCCAGAACTGGGCCAACGCTTACCAAGATCGACATCGTGGGATGCGGATCAAAATTATCAATGATGGATCAAAAAGCGATGATGATAAGTTAGGCGCGATCGGTGACATAAACCTCGTTTTAACCCGAGAGAATTTAACCAACGACGATTTGCTGGTCATCGCCGGGGACAATTTGTTCCAACAATCACTCACAGAATTCGTGAACGCGGCCAAGCGTTCGCAAGCCACAGTTGCCGTTTACGATGTCGGTGATCTCCAAGCCATGAAAAAATATGGCACCGTGACACTCGACAGACATGGTGTGATCACAAACTTCGAAGAGAAACCGGACAAACCGAAAAGCACCCTGGCCGCGGTCGCGCTCTATTTTTACTCGCGCGAAGTACTGCCGTTATTCACGACTTATCTCGCCGCCGGCAATAATCCGGACCAGCCGGGACTGTTCTTGCAATGGCTCTACACCCGCAAACCGGTCAACACTTTCGAAATCAAAGGTCGCTGGCTCGATGTCGGGAGCAAAGAGACACTCGAGAACGCAGACAAGATTTTTGCCAAGATCAAAACGTGATTGTCGATTTTACGGCATCCTAAATGACGACTGACGAAGGAGGCTCGAATGAACAAATGACGAAGGTACATAAGCCCACTTCAGTTCCGTTATTTGGATTTCGGCACTCTTTCGACGTTCGTCATTCGTGCTTCGTCATTTCAATCGGCCTTCGTCGAACTCGATCAGATCGAAGTAGCTGCGGATATCTTTGCGTCCCGCACCGCCAGATTGTTTTAGAAAATGACTGAATCGCGCCTTTTTGGCGGCGGTGTCGGGATGGCGTGAAATCATCGCCTGGTTCCAATGTTCAATATCGCCGGCGGAATGTTTTAAGCCGTTCTTTTCGATCCAGCCCAAGATCGCGTCATCGTTTTCCAAGCGATGCACCGCCTCTTCGAAAGCGTCGCCGTCGAGCTTGAGAAAGCTGAGGAGATGTTTGTCGAAGCCGACCGTCTTGTAGTTGTAACCATCGAGCAGTCCTTTGCGATGAAGCTTTGCCTTGTCGATCAAGCGCGGAAGGTGAACGTAGCCGCCGAGCTTTTCGTACGGACTGCGCGGATGCAGTCTTCGCATGGGAGAACAATTACGTTGCGTGCAACGGCTGGGCCGCGGTCAATGGCACCTCTGACTCAGACTTCTTCTCGGCTGTTTTTGTTTCGGGCAACAACTCGCCCTGAGTGAGATTGGCCTGACCGATGACAAGCTGCCCGGAAAACATTCCGCCCTTCTCGATCGCGATTGATTTCGCAGTCACGTTGCCGTCCAAGGTGCCGGTTTTGTAGATTGTCACGGACCCAGTGGCCACAATCTCACCCGACATTCGCCCCTTGATGTCGATGTTCGTCACCCTCACGCGCCGAAAGCATTGGATGTCGGATTTTCGCTCAACCGTCATGTGTTGCGCGCCGATACGGCCGGGAATTTTTCCGACCAGGCTAATCGTCATCGATTCCGCGCACTCAAGATTGCCGCGGAGTTTCCCTTCAACGATCGCCGAGCTGCAAATCACGCTGGTGCTGCTGAGATCGCCCTTGGTGGTCAAATGGAGGTCGCCGCGAGTGCGAATCGATCGGCTGAAGCTGGTGGTGATTTTGTAATCGCGCAGATCGATGTGCGCGCTGCAGCCGGGGCAATTGGTCGAGGTCGCCGCATCGCTAACTTCGTGTTTGCGTTTGCATTCGAAACAAGAGACGAGCCGATTACGTTGCCGACTCCACATCGCCTCGAGCCTTCGATGGAGCGGCAACTCCGCGGGCGCAGCCGAGTCGTCCTTGAGCTTCAGACCAGGCTTGGGCGCAGACGGGGAAAAGGAACGTCCGCACTGCCGGCAAATCGTCGTCTTCGCCGCCACATATTCCATCTGCTTAAAGCCACAGTGCGGGCATTCCACACTGGCCTTGGCAGGCGACGATTTTGTCACTAGTTCAACAGGCGAAGGTCAAAATCTTAACCGCGAGCCGCGAAGGCAGGCTTGGCTGAATCTTCGTGGCGAACAACTTCTGGCCGGCTGCCGGATGTCGCTTTAACGCTCATCCCGCTGGAAACCTCCGACTTCCCAATAAAGGTGGCGCCTTCTTCGATGATGAGGCGGGCCGCCTTCAAATCTCCCTGGAGCGTGCATTTCGATTTCAATTCGCAACGCTCGCTCACGGTAATGTTCCCCTGCACCTTGCCGTAAATTGTGATCGACTTGGTTTTGATTTCCGCGCGGATGTCTGCGTTCTCGCCGACCGTCAACGCCCCGTCGGAATTAATTTCGCCTTCGACTTTGCCATCGATCAAAAGCTCCTTTTGGAACTTGATCGTGCCTTTGATTTCGACGTCGCTGGAAAGGACGTCTTTGCCGGAATGTTCAGCCATAAACTTTTTGTAATCGTTTGTTGAGGATTTTAGTTGGTCGCCGTAGGCGGGTCGGTTGGAATCATCACCCCCTGAACTCAGCGATCCTTCTCCGATCGACGAGATCGTCTTCTGCGGGATGAATTTTTTCAACACGCGCTATTATTGTAATGGTTATTCACCTTGTCAACGAGTTCGAGAGAGAAAAGCCAACTTTTCTACAATTTATCCGCAAAACGGAACAATTTGGCGGTTTGGTTCTGGCCCGAAAGAACCAAATACGGCGGGGCCTGCCCGGGTGTCCGGTCGAGAATGCGACCGATCGCGTGGTCGGGGACGGTCGCACCGAGCAGATCGCTGGAATTTTGGGCGACCCGCCCCCAGTCGTAGGCTAAGATCCAGTCCACTCGCCGATTACGAAGGATTTCACGTGCGCTGAGGAGATCTGTCGCCAGAAAAAAGCGCGCGCTGTCGGCGATGCCATCCAAAGCTTCATGCGAACTGCCAGCAACGTCGGGTTGGTTCGACCAATATGAAATCGCCGGGGACAACCACCACGGCGCGAGACACGCGTGCGTTTGCGCGGAACGAATAGACATCGCAAGTTCGCGGAGCTGGATTGATTCGTTTCGACGCTCGATTTGAGCGGCAAGCTCCGCTTCGTTAGGCGAAATTCGCGCGTCCCAGAACTGAAGAACCGGCAGCATCGACAACGCAAACGCAATCCACACCGCCACGCGGGATTTGACCGGCGCCAGCAGAGCCGGCAGCGCGATGACGAAAACAGCCATAAAAAAGTAACTCCAACGCGCCTGCCAAACCGTCAGCAGAAACGTCGCGACAAGTAGAGCAAGAATAAACCTTGGCAGCGGGACTCGCTTGCGAATCGAATACCAAATCAGAATTGGTGCGATGGCGATGATGTAACCCGCCCAAGCGAACCAAATTCGATTCACCGGTGAGACGTGCGCCAGCTCACCAATCGTGCGCGCCCAATTTGCGAATAGCGAACTTGATTGAAAGATCGCGAATGTCGGAACACGCCGTTCAACGAGCAACGCAATCGCGACAATTGCGGCAAAAACAATCCAACCGATTTGCCGGTTCCAAGCGACGAGACGATGTCGATCTTTCGTTAGGCCAATCAAGACAACCACTGAGAGCAAGATAAGCGGCTCGTAAAACGAAACCCAAAGCGCCAGACTCGACGCGATCCCGCTGACAACCCTCCAAGGCTGCGATTCGTTGGTTGGCAAACTCCACTCAGCGCAGACGCCAATTGTCACGAGCAAGATGAGCAAGGATTGATGATCCGGCCGGCCCAGCTCCGTCCCGTGAACGAGAATCGGGCTGATTCCATAAAGAATCAGCATGGCCCAGCGATAACGGAGTTTCATTCCCCGCGACCACCACCAAAGAAACCAGCCGGCGAACAGCGCGAGAAATGGCGCGACAATTGCGCCAGCGAAATCAATTGACTGCGCTGTGAATGGCTTGAGCAAGATCGACAATGAGAAAATTAAATAATCGAGCGGCGCAGTCGTGTGTGGTGTTGTTCCTTGCGGAAAATTCTCGAAGTCGTGATGCCGCAGGATCCGCCCGGGATGTTCGACGCACATTCGCACGCGCGTCATCCGCGCGTAGCAATCGGCGTCGGTGAAATAAATATTTCCGTCGACGAAAACGTCCCGATAATTCGCGCACCGCGTTGCCACAACGAGTGCGCTCAGAATCAAGATCTCGAGAACGGCCAAGAGAACGCGGATCAATCGCTGCACAAGACCGATAATCGCAAATCCAAAATCGAAAATCGAAAATGAAATTGGGCCCGCCTGGATTCGAACCAGGGACCAAGGGATTATGAGTCCCCTGCTCTACCGCTGAGCTACAGGCCCTCCGCCTCTTCGAATTAACACAGCGAATGAGTCGTGACCAATCCCGAAAGCGATCCTTCGGAAGGCAATGCCCTACTCACCTGCCAAGTCAGCGCTTTGACTTCAACAATTCGGCGATCTTTTCTTCCAGTTTAGTAGCCGAGACCGGTTTTTTGAGATAGGCATCGCCGCAAACCGAGAGCGCGGCTTCTTGTTCCTGGTCGCTGGCGTAGGCGGAATAATAAAACACGGGAACCTTCGGCTGCAGTTGATGGATCTCTTGGCACAATTTGATCCCGCTGCCATCGGGCAGCCGCACGTCCAAAATGCAGAGGTCGAACTTGAATTGTTTGGCGAGCTCCAACGCTTCCGCGCTTGTTCCGGCTGTCGCCACGACGTAGCCAAAGTCGCGCAGCGACGCCGAGATCATCAGCCGAATATCCGGATCATCATCGACATGAAGAACGTGGGGTTTCGCGGTGCTCTCTTTCTCAGCAGACATTTCGATCAGAAGTCATGCGTCCTCACGCAAACGTTCGGCAAGATAACCATCAAAGTCAGGAGCGTCCGGCATGCGCAGCACATGTTTTTCGTTCTCGTTTCCCCAAAAATCCACGAACACGAAGGCGGCGTCGCGACCGTCATGAACACCGATAAATCCAACTCCGTAATTGTTTACTTTTTCTTTCGACAATTGGTCGCGCGCGATCTGTTTTGCCGCAAGTAACAGCGATAATCGCGGCAATTCTCCGCGACAGGCAATTCCATATAGTTTCATTCGCCAAGTAATGCCAGTGGCTCGGACCAATAGTCAGCAGTTCGATGAAACGAAAAGCGCGCGGTGCGTACGCCTGCATCGTTAGAACGACATCTTATTCCTCACTGCGCTGGCAAAATTTTTCCGCTGACTTCACCGAAGCCAACGCGGTAGCCATCGCCCTGACACCAGCCCGTGAGAGCAACAGTGTCCCCGTCTTCGAGCCATTTGCGCGTCTCGCCGTTCGGCAATTTCAATGGATTCGCACCGCGCCATGTCAGCTCGAGCAAGCAGCCGCGCGATTCTTCGGTCTCGCCGCTGATCGTTCCACTCGCGAGCAAATCACCCGGCTGAAGATTGCATCCGCCAATGGCGTGATGCGCGAGCTGCTGCGAAACACTCCAGTAAAGGTTTTGAAAATTCGTTCGCGTAATCGAGTGCGGCGATTTCATCTTCGCCGTTCGCAGTTTCGCTTCGAGTTGGATGTCGAAAGTGAAATCATTCTTCGCGCGAAGATACGGTAACGGTTCCGGATCCTGTCGCGGCAGCGGTTGCCGAAATGGTTCCAACGCTTCCAACATCACAACCCACGGGGAAATGCTCGTGCAAAAGTTTTTCGCCAGAAACGGACCGAGCGGTTGATATTCCCACGCCTGGATATCGCGCGCGCTCCAATCATTCATTAACACGAAACCAAAAATGTGATCGAGCGCACGATCGATTGGCACCGGTTGGCCTAACGAATTCCCCGGGCCAATTAAAAACGCCATTTCAAGTTCGTAATCCAAACTTTTCGTCGGACCGAACAGGGGCGCCGTTGCATCCGGTGGTTTAATTTGCCCCTGCGGCCGCCGCACGTCTGTCCCGCTCACAACCACCGAACTCGCTCGACCGTGATACGCGACCGGCAGCCACTTCCAATTCGGCATGAGCGCGTTCTCCGGACCGCGCAACATCGTTCCGACATTGTGGGCGTGATGATAGGACGAATAAAAATCCGTGTAGTTGCCGATTTTCACGGGCAGCTGCATCACAACATCGGATTGCCGATGCAACACGCGCTCACGCAGTTTCTCATCCTCGCGCAGCGTCGGCGCTTCGGCCGAAAGAAGCTTTTGCAAAAGCTCGCGAACTTTGCGCCACGCCGGTCTCCCGAGCGCAAGAAATTCATTCAACCAATCGCGCGACATAGCTGCCGAGGTCTCGGGCGGCAAATCTTTGAACAGTCCGCAGCGTTCCAGCGCGGAAAGATCGACAACGTACTCGCCCAGCGCGACGCCGATTCGAGCCGGCTTGTCCCGCGGCTTGAAAACGCCGAACGGCAGATTCTCCAGCGGAAAATGCGAGTCTTTTGCGATCTCGATGAACGAACGAAGAGCCATGCTTATGATTTAACCACCAAGATCACAAAGGACACGAAAAGTTATTTTTCCTCAAAGTTCCCTTCTTCGTGGAGACTAAAGAAGTGCCAACGCGCGCAAATCTTCGCGCGGTTCATCAAAACTACAGCTCCCGAATGAGGTTACGAATTTCCGGCGCGCCTTGATGCGATCGATGGTGACCTCCCAGTCGCGCCAGGCAAACACTGTGTCGTGAAATTCGAATGAATCGGCGCGCTGGTCTTCGAGCATTTCAATCGTTTGCGCCTCGTCCCAATGATGCTCAGCCGAAAGCACCCCCGCGCCGAGCACGTTCAAAAATCCATGCATCTCGGTTTTCACTTCATCGTGAAATTTCCGGACAGGATGATGCAATCCCGCCGTGAACTTGATCGGGACATGATGTTTCGTGGAAGAGATCAAGGCGCGCGCGATCTGCACTGAGCTCGGGAACGCATCCGCAGTGACTCCGCCGACGCGTAGTTTGTAGCCAAACGCTGGTTGCTTCGCGCGCGCGAGTAAACCGATCGTCTGCTCTGCCGATTCGGCCGGCGTCTCCCAGAAAGTTTGCAATTTCAAATCGGCGAGCGGGGCGGCCGCCTCATTCAGTCGCGCAAGATCGACATCCTGGGGAAGAAACATTTCCAGCTGAATCACCGATATGAGATCGACGTGCTGCCTTTGAAACGACCGGATTGTTTCGGCGGCATTCGTAAGCTCCGCTAGAAAATCTGCCGCGTTCTCGGCCTTGGCGCCCAAAGCGGAAACGCGCAACTGATGATGTTTGTCGAACTGCGACACCAGCGCTTTCGCGTCCGAGAATTTCGCAACCGGCAAAACAAATGCCGAGAGCACCCAGGAATCGTTTGAACGAATGTACTGCGCATGATTTTTTAGCGCCTCTTCCAATCCCAGATTGCAGGGCGGAAACATTCCCGCGTAATCAATCGACCGCGTCAGCAGGGTTCGCAGAGATGCCGCAGCCATGAAAACAATTCAGCGCAGAATTTTCTTTGGCGTCAACTCGCTAGATAATCGCTCCTTACGGGAAGAGGCCGCGCATTTTTTTCGCCTTCATTACCCGTTCAACGCCGATCGCCATAGCGGCGGTACGGTGAGAAATCTTGTGTTCTTTGGCACGACGAATCACCTGGGTAAAAGAATGTTCGAGAATGCGGAAAAGTTTGTCGGTTACTTCCGTCTCGCTCCAGAGAAACGCTTGCAAACCTTGCACCCACTCGAAATAAGAAACAATCACGCCGCCGGCATTACACAAAATGTCCGGGATCACGAAGATTTCGTCCCAGCGTTTCTCCAAAATTAAATCGGCCTCGGGTGTGGTCGGGCCGTTCGCGGCTTCGGCGAGGATGCGGCACTTTAGTTTGTCAGCGTTTGTTCCGTTAATCACGCGGTCGACTGCCGCGGGCACGAGGACATCGCACGGCATGGTGAGAAGATTTTTGGGATCGACATGCTCGTCCTCGTGAAATGCGCGCAAGTTTCCTTTTTTCAAAACATGTTGCTCGGCCGCCTGGACATCGATTCCTTTTGGATTGTAGATCGCGGCGTAGGCGTCGCTGATGCCGATGACTTTGACGCCGCTCTTGTAAGCAAGCGAAAGGGCCGCAACTGCGCCGACGTTTCCAAAACCCTGAATGATCGCGGTACACTTTTCGGGATCGATCTTCAACATGTTCAGTGCGCGCTCGATCAAATAAACGACGCCACGTCCGGTCGCTTCGCGTCGGCCTTCGGTCCCGCCGATGGCAACCGGCTTGCCGGTGACGATTTCGTTCACAGCATAACCCATGTAGACCGAGTAAGTATCCATGAACCAGGCCATGATTTGCTCGTTCGTCCCCATGTCCGGGCCCATGATATCGGTGTGCGGTCCGACAAACGAAATCATCTCCTGCATGTAACGGCGCGAAACCGCTTCGAGCTCGGTGCGCGATAATTTGGCCGGATCGCAAGCTACCCCGCCCTTCGCACCGCCATAAGGTAAATTTGCCAGCGCGCATTTCCAACTCATCCACATCGCGAGCGCGGCCGTCTCACCCATCGACAGTGACGGGGCGAAGCGTGTCCCGCCTTTAGTTGGCCCGAGGGTGAGATGATGCTGAACGCGATAACCTTGAAACGTTTTCGTGCTGCCATCGTCCATGTGGACCGGCAGCGTGACCGCGATTGCACGCTTCGGGTACATCAACCGCTCGCGATCGTTCTTGTCGATGCTGAGGTAATCGGCAATGACCTGGAACTGGTCGCAGGCCATTTTGAAAACTTCGTCGTGGTAAATCGTCATGAAACGAGAGGCGGTGTATCCGCCGGAAAAGTGCAGATGCTATTTGCCTTGGATAATCGTCGCGTCAAATGCTAAGCGGCACAAGGCTTGTCCTGCTCGCGCCGCCGTACTTTTGGCGAAGGAGCTAGCGAAGTCGAATAGATCGACAATCGCTAACGAATCCGTAACGTCTCCGCCGACACATGAAAATTGAAACTCTCGCCGTGCACGCCGGTCAGCGGATCGATCCCGCCACCGGCGCCGTTTCAGCGCCCATCCACCTTTCCACCACCTTCGAACGCGACGTGGAAGGAACTTACTCGCGCGGATTCATGTATACGCGCAACAACAATCCGAATCGGCAGGCACTCGAGGAAGGAATCAGCGCGCTCGAAGGGGGCGCGGGCGCGGCCGCGTTCGCCTCCGGAACAGGGGCGACCGGCGCAATTTTTCAAGCGCTCGCACCGGGGGATCATGTTGTCGCGCACGTCGATGCGTACTACGGAACGTCGCGATTACTACGCGAAATTTTTCTGCGATGGGGACTTGAAGCTGATTTCATCGACATGAGCGATCTAGCCGCAGTGAAAAAAGCGCTGCGCCCGAAAACGAAACTGGCCTGGATGGAAACGCCTTCCAATCCGCTACTCAAAATTGCCGATCTCGCCGAGATCTCGAAAGTTGCGCATGACGCCGGCGCCCTTTGCATTTGCGACAATACCTGGGCGCCCATTCTTCAGCGGCCGTTCGGCCTCGGCACCGATTTTATTCTTCACTCCACCACAAAATATTTCGGTGGCCATTGCGACGTTCTCGGCGGAATCGTGATCGCGAAAAGTGACAACGATCTGTTTCAGCGGATTCGCAATATTCAATATGAAGGCGGCGCGGTTCCATCGCCTTTCGATTGCTGGTTGATTCTGCGGGGAATGCGAACCCTGCCCTGGCGGATGCGCGCGCATTCGGAAAACGCAGCGAAGGTTGCAGAGTTCCTCGCCAGCCACGGCAAGATTGAGCGCGTCCATTATCCGGGCTTGCGCTCGCATCCGGGCCACAAAATCGCACAGAAGCAAATGTCGATGTTTGGCGGGATGCTCTCGTTCGAAGTGAAAGGCGGCCGCGAGCCCGCGATGAAAGTCACGAATAACACGAGAATTTTTACCCGCGCGACCAGTTTGGGCGGTGTGGAAAGCTTGATCGAACATCGTGCATCGATCGAAGGCCCGGGGACAACTTCACCGGAAGGTTTAATCCGACTGTCGATCGGCCTCGAGAACGCCGATGACCTGATCGAAGATCTCGATCAAGCGCTCGGATGACTCCTTGAGCCAGTGGATGCCTGGCTGTGTTTCCAGTAACACCGGCCTTCAGGCCGGTGCTCAGAGCGTGCACTCGAGAAAGCCGTTTAAACAGCCTTCGCCTCACATTCATCCGCGGCTTACCGGCTTAAAAGCCGGTGTTAAGCGCGACGAAAACGGCGGCGAACTAATTCAACAACGTCGTGCACTTCGGCGATGCCGAGCACGTAGGCCGCGCCGAAAAACACTCCGGCACCGACGGCAATCGTAATCATCAGCGCCAGGAAATTCTTCCACGCCGCAAGATGTACCTGGACAGAAAAGAAAAATGTGGACGCCAGCCAGCAGATGGCAGCCAGTCCGATTCCCGCGAACAAAAGTTTGGCAATTGTCTGAAACATCGCGCCAGTCTCAAGCCGGCCGGTGTAATGACGCATCATCGAGTAAAGAAATATAAAATTCGTGATCGCGACCATGCTGGTAGAGAAGGCGAGGCCGCGATGTCCCCAATGGAGATAAAAGGTAAAGAGCCAGTTGAGAGAAAAATTTATGGCGATTGAGGTGAGGGTCACGAACATCGGTACATAACGCTTGTTCAGAGCGTAAAACGCGGGCGCAAGCACTTTGTCCGCGGAATATCCCGCGAGGCCGATGGCGTAAAAGCGCAGCGCCGCCGCCGTTTGCACAGTCGCGTAGGGCGTGAATCGGCCATGTTCGTAGATCAAATGAATGATCGGCTCCGCCAAAATGATGAGACCGATGGCGGCAGGAATCGTCAGCAACAAAACAAGCCGGATGGAATGCGCGAGCGCAGAGCGAAACTCGCCGGTATTGCCAACGGCCGCACTGCGCGAAACCAACGGTAAGGTAACGGTTGCCACCGCCACGCCAAAAATTCCCAGCGGCAATTGCATGAGACGAAACGCAATGTTCAGCCATGCAATCGGCCCGTCGCCTAGTCCGGATGCGAAGATGCTGTTTACGGCCACGTTCACTTGCACTGCGCTGGCAGCGATGGTTGCCGGCCCCATCATTCCGAGAATGGTTCGCACGCCCGGATCGCGCCAGTTGAAGTCCAGACAAAATCGAAACCCGACTCGGCGAAGCGATGGGAACTGCACGATCAATTGCAAAAATCCACCGATCAATGTTGCGATCGACAAACCCACCAAACCGCGTTCGCCGAAATGCGGGTGTCGCCAATCGGGTTGCGGATCGAGCCAGTAACAAAGCGCGACGCCACCGATAATCGACCCGAGATTAAAAAAGCTCGACGCCATCGCTGGCATCCCAAAAACGTGTTTCGCGTTGAGCATTCCCATTACCAGCGCGGCCAACGACACCAGAAAGATGAATGGGAACATGATGCGCGTGAGCAAAACGGTGAGCTCCGCTTTTTCGATCGGAAAACCGGGCGCAAGAATGTTGATCAGAACCGGGGCGAAGACGACGCCGAGCAGCGAGACCGCGCTCATGAAAACGAGCGTGAGGGTGGCGACCTTGCTCGCAAGATTCCACGCGGACTTGTCGCCTTCGGTTGCGATTCGCTGTGAAAAAGTCGTGACGAACGCGGTCGAGAGAGCGCCCTCAGCAAAAAGATCGCGCAACATGTTCGGCGCGCGGAACGCAGTTAGAAACGCGTCCATGTTTCGCGACGCGCCGAAGAGCGCGGCGAAAACAACTTCGCGAATGAGACCGAGAACGCGGCTGCACAGAATGGCCACGCCAACAATTCCGGTCGCGCGCGTGCTTATTCGCTGAGTTGGCGCCAGAGCCATCGGCGAACAAAGAACAACGTCTGCGAATTTACGAAAGGAAAAACTTCACGATCATATCCACCAATCCCGGTCGCGATTAAAGTCCAGTCGGGAAATTCAGAAATTCCCAGGGCAATTGGAAACGCGCGGATAGATGCGCGGCCAGGGCTTTGACGCCGAACGTTTCGGTCGCGTAATGACCGCCGAGGACAAGATTGATTCCGAGCTCTTCCGCCGCGACCGCCGCCCAATGCGGTGCTTCGCCGGTGATGAACATGTCGATCTTCTCTTGCGCGACCCGGTAAATTTCCGAGCCAGCGCCGCCTGTTACGATACCGATCCGGGCTGTTTCTTTTGGCCCGAAATTGAATGCCTTGATCGGGCCGCGCAATACTCTTCTGAGTTTGCGGATGACTTCGGCTCGCGGTAACGCGTCTTTGACTCGCAATCCAACCAGCTCCCCTTTTTCTTCCAGGAACGGTTTCGTCGATTTGAATCCAAGCGCTGCCGCAAGCTGGGCGTTATTGCCGACATCGGGATGAACGTCGAGCGGCAGATGCGCGCTGTAGAGCGCGACATTGTTTTCAAACGCGAGTCTTAATTGCCGACGCAAACCGCCGGCGATCGGTTGTAAACCAGACCAGAATAATCCGTGATGCACGATCAGAAGATCGACATGTTGCTTAGCGGCTTTGGTTAGAACGCGCGTGGATACGTCCACTGCCACGCCAATTTTCATGACGTTGCCGGAGTTTTCGATTTGGAGACCGTTGAGCGCGTTGGGCCAATCTTCGATTTTTCGAACGCGGAGATATTTATCGGTGTATTTAACGATGTCGGACAGCGAGGCCATCTGGCAGCAATTGTAGCGGCGTTTATGTCACACGCCGGAATTAAAAACAGGCGCTCGCCACGGCGAGCGCGCGCCCCTACGACGATGTTTGCTTGACGAATTCGGCGGCTCTTGTGACGTTCAATTGCGATTCAATTCGGACATGGAATACACCGACGCGCCAACGCAGCCAGAATGGGTCAGCACCGAGATGATGCCGTGTCCTTATTGCGGCACGATGCTAACGAAGAATGCGGAATCATGTCCGAACTGCGATTGGACGCGCGAAGCCACTAAACCGGCGGAACCGAAAGCGAGCGATGCGATGGCGATTTTGCTCAGCATGATTCCCGGACTCGGCCACATTTACAAAGGCCATCGCATCGTTGGCGCGGTGTTGCTTTTTCTAGTCACCCCGATCGCTATCGTATTTGGGTTTTTGGCGGCGTTTGCCTCCGCCGGATTTGGCATCGGCCTGCTCGTGTTCTATTGGATCGGCGTCATGATCCACGCCTGGGCCATCGAAGATCGCATCACTCCGACACCGGACGAAGGCGAACAGTATTGATTTCACCTCGCGCTTTACTCACCGAGCATCCACGTCAAGGTGCCGGCACTCGGATTCACGCGTGAAACTGGAAACTGCGGATCGCCAGTAATCACGCGCTCGACCAGCTTGGCCTGCTTTGTCGCGTTCACTAAAAAGCAAACGTGTCGCGCGTGATTGATGAGCGGAAAGGTAAAGGTCAGACGCCAGGCGTTCAGTTTTGAAACGAAGTTCGCGACCACGCGCTGGGTTGTTTCGTCCAGGGCGGCGCTTTCGGGAAACAATGAAGCCGTGTGACCGTCATCGCCAAGTCCGAGCAAAATCAGATCGTGCCGGTACATTTGTTCGCCGCGCTGCGTGGCCAAAAGATCGAGATCGTCCTGATATTGCTGCGCCGCGATTTGCGGATCGATTTCGCCGCGCATTCGCATGATTGATTTTTCAGGAACGCTTGCCGGAACAAACAGAGCTTCGCGCGCCATTCGAAAATTGCTTTGCGCATCGTCCGGAAGGACACACCGCTCATCCCCGAACGTGATCAAAATGCGCTCCCACGGCAAATCGCGGCCAATGCGTGCGACTTCGGAATAAACCGGCCGCGGCGTATTTCCTCCCGACAACGCGATCCGGAACTCATGCCGCTCTGCCAGCGCTTTGTGTGCAAGATCGACAATCAAGTTGGCCGCGTCCGATACGAATTTTTTAGTCCGAACAATTTCGCGACCCATCAGAATGAATGTCGGAACCGCCTCAGCGCCGCGATCGTTTCAGAGTCGGGGCACTGAGGCCCCTTCCACGTTTGTCAGATTGCACAGTGCGATTGGCCGCGCTTTTCCAAATAGCGCTGGTGATATTCTTCAGCGCGCCAGAATTTCGGAGCGGTCTCGATCTGGGTGACGACCGGACGATTGAATTTTCCACTTCCGCTAATCTTTTGCTTCGAGGCTTCGGCCGCGGCTTTTTGTTCCGGCGAATGATAAAAGATCACTGAGCGATATTGTGTTCCAACGTCGGGCCCCTGCCGATTCACCGTAGTCGGATTGTGGTTCGACCAAAAAACATCCAGAAGCTGATCGTAACTGATTTGAGAACGGTCGAATTCCAATTGGACGACCTCTGCGTGTCCAGTCTCGTCGCTGCAAACATCTTCGTAGGTAGGGTTCTCTTTCGTGCCACCGGCATAGCCAACGGCAGTGGAGGTCACCCCTTTCAGATTGCGGAAGGTTTCTTCCACGCCCCAAAAACACCCCGCCCCGAACGTCGCTTTCTCCGTCCCCATCCCGAATGATCGAATGAATAACCCTGCGCCGCAACAGCATCAATGGTTGTCATCCTGATCCCGTAGCCGCGGGAGAAGGATCTCCCATAAGCTCTCGCGTCACACAAGGTCCAACAGCGTGATCCTGACTTCGATTGGAAGATTCCTCACTCCGTTCGGAATGACGAGATGGTCGAGTTGGCACTTGAATTCTAACCAATGCGCAACAACGATGTTTATGTCATGGCCGCACCGACCACAGTGGACCAAACTCGCGCGCCGATCCCGATTCGGTTGCTCAACCGATGCGGCGCCGCGCTGGAAAAAATTGGTATAAGATCGACATCGCCCTCTGCCGGCGAATTGATTGAGAGAGCAAAGCGCCGCTGTGATCTGGAGGACTTTGGCAGCGGCGACTTTTTCGAACCGCTCTCGCGTTTGCTGGGATCCTGCCATCGCGAGGCGCGGTTGAACGTGATTGGAAAAATGGCGCTGCGGAGCGATGCCGTGCGCATTTTGTGCAATCGCCTTCTGCTCGTGCGCGATCGCCGAATTTATTCTGAGATCGCGCATCAAAAAATCCGCGAGCCATTATTCATTGTTGGCTTGCCACGAAGCGGAACGACTCTGTTACACATTCTCCTCGCCGCCGATCCTGCGCACCGAGCGCCGCTAACCTGGGAAGTGATGTCGCCATCACCGCCGAGTTCGGAAGATCGACAACAGCGAATTCAGCAGGCGTCCCGAAATCTCGCTGTCTTGCGCTGGCTGGCGCCAACTTTCGAAAGCGTGCACGCGACCGGCGCCGAGTTGCCACAGGAATGCGTATCGCTGATTAGTCCGACCTTCATGAGCGATCAATTCGACACGATGTATAACGTGCCGTCGTATCGCGCATGGTTTTTCAACCAGGACTTACGGCCGGCGTACGAATTTCATCGCCGTTCTCTGCAACATTTACAATTCCGGCATTCGGCGGAACGATGGGTCTTGAAAGCGCCGGCGCACATGTTCGCCGCGCCCGCGTTGTTGTCGATCTATCCGGACGCGCGATTTGTCCAGATTCATCGCGACCCGATTGAAGCGGTCGCTTCGGTTTCAAGTCTCGTTACAATTTTACGGCGCGTCTTCAGCGACGCAGTTGATCCGGTGCAGATCGGTCGCGATGCGCTGACTTATTGGGCGCAAGCGCTAAAAACTTTCATGCACACGCGCGATGAGTTGTCACCTCAGCGCGTTTGCGATCTCCGTTATGACGACGTTCGACGCGATCCGATTGCGGCAGCGGGGCACGTTTACGAACATTTCGGCTGGCCGTTTTCACCAGAAGTCAAAAAGCGAATGAATGCCGTCCTTGCGCAACAAAGCTCGCAAACGAACAGCGTGCATCGCTACGACGCAGCCTACTTCCGATTGGAGGGAATGGACGGGTTCGCGGAGTACTGTGAGCGATTCGGGATTTCATCTTCGGAGGGGAGCCAAAGCGAGCCCGAAGAGGCCGTTGCTTGATTCGTTACATCACTATTCCGCGGTCCTCGACCGTGTCATCCTGATCCCGCAGTCGCGGGAGAAGGATCTCTCAAAGACTAATTGATCACACAATGTAGTCAGGGTGAGCCGGGCTTCGACTGAGATCCATATCGCTTGCACCCGGGATGACAAATCACATCGCTATTCCACCGTCCTCGCAGCCGCCTTCGCCAAAGCTATGGTGCGCCGAGGATCACATCACCGTTCCGCCATCAACACACAAGACTTGTCCGGTGATGTAACTCGCGTCGCCTGACGCGAGAAACGCAACGGCACTCGCGACATCTTCGGGCGTGCCGGTCTTGCCGAGTGCAATCTGTGACTGGATCGTTTTCTTAATCTCATCGGACAATCCCGCGGTCATGTCAGTAGTGATGAATCCCGGCGCAATTGCGTTGACGGTGATGCTGCGACTGGCCAGCTCGCGCGCGAGCGATTTCGTAAAACCAATCAGCCCGGCTTTGCTGGCAGCGTAATTGGTTTGGCCTGCATTGCCGATCAAACCGATCACCGAAGTAATGTTGATGATGCGGCCGCTACGCTGTTTGATCATCGCGCGAATGATCGCTTGAGTGAAATTGAAGGCGCCGCCCAAATTGGTGTTGATGACCGCATCCCAATCTTCGATCGACATCCGCATGGCAAGTCCATCACGCGTCACACCGGCGTTATTCACGAGAATGTCGATCTTGGTGAAGTCCTGGAAAATCTGCGCACCGATTTTTTGCACCGCGGCATGATCGGCAACGTCAACCGCGTAAGGCTTGGCCGAATCCGCGCGCAAAATGTTTATCTCATCCGCTGTGCGCTTAGCGTTGTCTTCGCTGCGACTCACACACGCGACGCGCGCGCCTTCACTCGCCAGACGGACAGCGATCGCATGTCCGATCCCCCGCCCCGCGCCAGTAACGATGGCCACCTGATTCTCAAATCGCATCATCCGGCCGCAATGCTGCGCGCTCCTCTGGAACTGTCAACAATGCATCATGACGGAGAGAGTTCGCCGGTCATCTGGCGTTAGGCTTTGCCGGCGCCAGCTTGTTCGAAAAGTTTTGCGACTGGAATTTGTAATGCACTCGCAAGTTTCTCAATGCTTTCGATGGAAGGATTTCGAGCCCCCCGCTCCAGTCCGACTCGTACCATCACCGTTACCGGCTCGTTCGAAAAGTTTTGCCACAGAAATGTGCAATGCGCGGGCAAGTTTCTCGATGCTTTGAATAGAAGGATTGCGCGTTCCGCGTTCGACGTCCGAGACGTAAGTCCGATGCAAGCCGGCACGAGACGCGAGTTCTCCTTGGGAAATCCTAAGAACGAATCTCTCGCGTCTGATTGCCGCACCTAAGCCACTCTTCAAACTCGTTTCAGTCCGGTGGTGGGCTTTCACGCTTGAGTAATCTCGACTAGATCTCCCTTCACCAGCGTATTACGATTTTTATCACGGAAAGTTCTCGGAAATCTTCTCTTCCGAGAAAATCCGGGGACCCGTCAGGAACCGAAGACTTCGAGAAACGCGACTTCGAATGCGAGCGCTTCCTGAATATTGCGGCCAAGATGATCTCGCAATTCTTCTAGACGCTGGATTCGTCGCAGCAGTTCCGGCGCGGTGAAGCGTTCCGCAAGCGCGGCGGTTTCCTTTTTTGCCGCAGGCAAATCGCGCCGGGTGACTTTGCTAGACGCTCGCAAAACATCCGACCAAAATTCAAGCAACACCTCCACCAGTGTCGCGCGACGCTGAATGTAGAGACTCTCGGTCAACGCCTTGTAGTAATCTTCGCGATCGTCCAACCAGGCGCCGTCGGTCGAGTTCCGATAACGCGCTTCCTCATTTTTTAATGCCTCAGCAGTTTGCGCTTTGATCTGTTCGCGAACTTTGCCAAGCAACAACTGCATGCCCTGCCCGACACCATATGCTTGCTGGACGCTCCAACTTTTCTCGCGCGCGGCGTCGCGAAGCAATTCCACCAGTTCGGCACGCTCCGGAATTTCGATTTCCTCGCCCTTCGCGGCCAGGGGAATCGCGATGCAACGCGACACGATCGTATCCGGCAAAGCTTCCGGTAACGCACTCAAAAGAAGCAACAACGAATTGCTTGGCGGTTCTTCCAGCGTTTTTAAAAACGCATTCGCTGCTTGCGGTTGCAAACGATCCGCTTCGGCAATGATTGCCACCTTTCGCCGGCCATCGCTGGCGCGCATCTGAAGCCCGTGCTCTAACTCGCGAATCTGCTCGATCAGAATTCTTCTCGATTTCGACTCCGGCTCGGCCACAAAAATTTCGCGCGCCTTTGACGAAAAAACATCATCGGCCTCGGTGCCGTTGACGGCGCTGGCAAGTTTCGCTGCCACTTCGCGCTTGCCGCTCCCGGCCGGCCCCGAAATCAAATAGGCGTGCGCCAAACGTTTCTGATCATGCGCGCGCCGTAGAAATCCGATCGCGGCGTTGCGAGTAAAAGCCATCGTTACATTTTAGATTTCGGATTTTCGATTTCCGATTTCGCAGCAAGCTCCGGGAACCGTTTCACGAGCGTTTCCCAAATCTGCTTCTCGATATCGTGTAGCGATTGCCAGCCCTCGATGAGCGCAATTCGATCTCGGTGCTCTCGCGCGAGTTCTTGATAACCGTCGCGGACGCGCTCGTAAAATTCGTTCGCCTGCTGCTCCATCCGGTCCGGCCGCCGCGGCTGCTGCATGCGCGATCGCGCCGTTTCTAGATCGATATCGAGCAAGAATGTAATGTCGGGCACACAATCGCCGATGGCGAAGGCGTTCAATTGTCGCACGACTTTTCGGTCCAGTTTGCGCGCCGCGCCTTGATAAACGGTTGTTGAATCGAAAAACCGGTCTGCGATCACGCAATTGCCGCTTTCCAGCGCGGGCTTGATCACTTCGCGAACGAGCTGACTTCGACTTGCCTCAAAAAGAAGCAACTCGGTTTCCGGAGTCATGCCCGCGCTCTGCGGCGCGAATTGCAAAAGTTCGCGAATCGATTCGCCAATCGCAGTCCCGCCGGGTTCACGGGTAACAAGAAAAGGAACTCCTAATATCTCGAGCCGCGTCGCCAGCAGTCGCACCTGGGTCGATTTTCCGCACCCCTCAGAGCCTTCAAAGGTGATAAATGGCAAGCGCCCCATGATTTCGATCTTCAAACAAAGATCGACAAATGTCGAACCGCGTTAAGTTGAAGCGATGAAAAATTTCTGGCTCGTAAAACAGGAACCTTCGGGTTACTCCTGGTCCGATTTTGTTGCCGACGGCGGGACGAGTTGGACCGGAGTCCGCAATTACGCTGCGCGGAATAATCTTCGCCGCATGTCCAAGGGAGATGAAGTGCTTTTTTATCATAGCGGCGAAGACAAAGCGGTCGTTGGCATCGCCAAAGTCGCGCGCACGGCTTACCGCGACTCGACCGCCAAAGAAGGCGATTGGAGCGCTGTCGACCTTGTTCCGGTGAAGCCATTGCGACGACCGGTCGCGTTGCGTGAAATTAAAGCAAAGCGAGAGCTGAAGAAGATCGTGCTCGTTCGACAATCGCGCCTGTCGGTCACGCCGCTGGGTGCTGATGAATTTCGAGAGATTCTTCGCATGGGCGGTTGATTTGTCATTCCGAGCAGAGCGAGGAATCTCACAGTCGGAGGGGTGATCACGCTCATTACATTGTGTGACGCACATGTTTGTGGAAGATCCTTCGCTATGCTCAGGATGACAGCGTAACGTCGAGATCCTGAACGGCTACATTTCCGCTTGTTCCGCCGGGTAGCGGGGTCGAAAATTTGGCAAAATGACATCGGCTGTGGCCACGCAGTTTCTGCCGGCTGTCGCGTCGGCGAATGCGACCAAAGATTTTCTAATTGTTTCCCTGCACGACGTAGCGCCGTCCACATGGCCGACAGCCGACAAAATTATTTCCGAGCTGACCCAAAAAGGAATTCGCCATTGCTCGCTCCTGGTCGTGCCCGATTACCATCATCAGGGCGCAGCGATGAAAGACCGACAATTCCTTTCATGGCTGCGCAGCTTGGAAGCAGCCGGGCACGAGATCGTGATCCACGGATATTTTCATGAACGGAGGACGCAAGCGCATGAAACTTTTCTCGAGAAATTCATCACGCAATTTTACACCCAATGCGAAGGCGAGTTTTACGATCTCGGATACGACGAGGCTTTCCGGCGAATTAAAGCCGCGCGTGACGAATTCCTCGCCAGCGGGTTGAAGCCACGCGGTTTCGTCGCGCCGGCGTGGTTGCTCAGCAGCGAAGCAGAGCGAGCAGCCCGCGATGCAAAAATGGAATACACCACACGGCTCCGGACGGTGCGCGATTTGCGGTCCGGCGAAACGTTTTCAGCAAGATCGCTGGTCTACAGCGTACGAAATGGTTGGCGAAGGGTGACGAGCCTGGCTTGGAACGCCGCGCTCAGCCAGGCGCTCAAAAGCAAACCACTGGTGCGTCTCAGTATTCATCCGCCGGACTTTTCCCATCCGACCATTTGGCGGCAGATTGTCGATCTTATCAGTGAGATGAATGACCACAGGACGCCGACGACCTATCAGGATTGGATTGCTGAGCAGCGTCTCAAGCGCGGCCTCTAGTTATATATGAGCAAATGTGATCTTCACATTCATTCACGTTTCAGCGCCCGCTCGGAAGAATGGCTCTTCCGGCGATTTGATTTTCCGGATTCCTATTCCGACCCGCGCGAGCTGCATCGACAACTGCTTGAGCACGGAATGGATTTCGTCACGATCACCGACCATGACACGATCGACGGCTGTTTGGAAATTCGCGACCTCCCCAACACCTTCATTAGCGAGCAGGTCACGACGTATTTTCCACCGGATCCTTGCAAGATTCACATTCTCGTCTGGGGCGTTACCGAAAAGCAGCACGACGACATCGTCATCATCCGGGACAACATTTTTGCGCTGCAGCGGTACTTGCAGAGCGGCAAAATCGCACACGCCGTCGCGCATCCGCTTTACAGCATCAACGGCAAGCTCGAGGCATCGCATCTCGAACGACTGATTTTGCTCTTCAAACATTTCGAGGCCATCAACGGTTTGCGCGACGCGCTTCTAAGCGAGTTGGCGCAACAGCTCTTCGCGTCGTTGACGCCGGAGAAGATCGAGAAGTTCGCGGAGCGGCACAATCTGGAGCCAACTCATCGCGAACCGTGGAAGAAAATTCTCGTCGGCGGCTCGGATGACCATGGCGGAAAATTCCTCGGATCAGCTTTCACCGAAACACCGCCCGCTGACTCGGCCGCTAAATTTCTCGCTCATGTCAGGACCGGCAATTGCGAAGCTCGCGGCGAGGGAGGCACGCCCCTCGCGCTGTCGCACGGCTTCTACAACACCGTTGCCTGTTTCATTCAGGACCATTTCCACGAAAAGCTCGGACCGAGTGCGGCACTGATTGAGCAGATGTTCTCGCGGTTCATGGAAGGCCGCGACCCGACCGAGTTCACGCTCGCGGAAAAAGCGACCTTGGCCGGGCAAGCCGTGATGTCTGGAAAAATCTTCGAACTCTTCAAG
>Ga0137371_10000467_pt1 | contig 29945 bp, 27 predicted proteins | sample SagtaG_7_FD_104919 | JGI IMG/M metagenome (GOLD analysis project Ga0137371, IMG submission 104919) | Vadose zone soil microbial communities from Sagehorn Ranch, Mendocino, California, USA - Sage1_R_40_16 metaG | ecosystem: Environmental > Terrestrial > Soil > Vadose zone | place: USA...
GTGAAGCTGCTGCTCGCGGGCAAGGACATCAACTACGAGGGTGCCTGGGGCCCGATCGACTGGGACAAGAACGGGGATCCGGGATCGGCGGTGTACGAGATCTGGAGGTATTCGAACGGCCAGATCACGACGCAGAAGACGATCACCTTCAAACCGTAGTGCGAGCAAAGGTCAGGGACGGCGGCGGCTTCGGAGAAGTCGCCGCCTACTCCCGCGCGATCCGCTTCGGTCCGCACGTAGCAGTCAGCGGGACGGCGCCGCTCGCCGACGGCGCGGTCCTCTATCCGGGCGACTCCTACCGGCAGACGCGCGCCGCAATCGAGCGCGCGCTCCAGGCGGCGGCCGAGCTCGGAGCGGAGCGCTCGGATGTTGTGCGCACGCGGCTGCTGCTCGCGCCCGAGTGCGACTGGAAGGAGGCGGCACGCGCGCACGCCGAGCTGTTCGCGGGCGTGGAGCCGGCGAACACGACGTACTACGTCGGCTCGCTCATCCCGGAAGGCGCGCTCGTCGAGGTCGAGCTCGACGCGGCCGTCGACTTGCCCAAGTAGAGCTCGGCCACCTTGGGGTCGCGCAGCAGCGTTCGCCCAGGTCCGACGTAGGCGTTGCGGCCCATGTCGAGCACGTAGCCCGTATCGGCAAGCGCGAGCGCCCGGCGGGCGTTCTGCTCGACCATCACGACTGCGATTCCACGCCGCTTCACCGCCGCGAGCTGCTCGAAGACGAGCTCGACCGCCTGCGGCGATAGCCCCGCGGACGGCTCGTCCAGAAACAGCACCTTCGGCCGGGTGACGAGCGCGCGCGCGATCGCAAGCAGCTTGCGCTGCCCGCCGGAGAGAGTGCCGGCCCGCTGACGGCGTCGCTCGGCGAGCAAGGGAAACTGCTCATACATGTCGGCGACGGCCTGCCGCCGCTCCACTCGTGGCAGCGAGACGCCGCCGACCTGGAGGTTCTCGGCAACCGACAGCGTCGGAAAGACGTTCGCAAGCTGCGGCACGTAGTTCAGCCCTCGCCGCGTCAGCTGCTCGGGTCGCACTCCGGTGACGTCTTCGCCCGCGTAACGGACGCTTCCCGCTTCCGGGCGAAGGAGCCCGTAGACGACCCTCAAGAGCGTGGACTTGCCGGCGCCGTTCGGACCGATGATCGCCACCAGCTCCCCGGCCGAGGCGGCGAGCGAGACACCCCGCAACACGAGCGCTTCGCCGTAGCCCGCCTCGATGTCGGCCACTTCGAGCAGCGGTGCGCTCATGTCGGCGGGGCCGCCCCGAGGTAAGCGTCGACAACGCGTTCGTCGGAACGCACGTCCGCCGGTGTGCCGCTCGCGATCACCCGGCCCTCGTTCATCACAATGACGCGGTCGCTGGCCTCCATCACGACGTCGAGGTCGTGCTCGACGAAGAGAAACGTCATCCCGCCCTCGGCTCGGAGCTGAAGCACGTGCTCGAGCAGTTGCCGGCCGAGCACCGGATTGACTCCGGCCATCGGCTCGTCGAGGAGGACGAGCCGAGGCTCGGTCATCAACACCCGCGCGAAATCGAGCAGCTTGCGCTGCCCGCCGGAGAGGACACCGGCGTAGTCCTGGGCGTGCTTGTCCAGCCGGACGAGCTCGAGTAGCTCGTGAGCACGGTGCCGCGTGTTGCGTTCGTAGGCGCGAGCACGGGCGGGCCGGAGCAGCAGCCCACTCAACCGTTCGCCGGGATGGCCGGAAGCGGCGAGCAGCACATTGTCGAGCACGGACAGACGAGTCAGCGCGCGCGGCACCTGAAAGGTCCGGACGAGCCCACGGCGCGCGATCCGATGAGGTGGCGCACGGTCGATGCGTCGCCCTTCGAACTGTACGGATCCTCCTTCAGCCGAGAGAAATCCGGAGACGACGTTGAACAGCGTCGACTTGCCGGCGCCGTTCGGGCCGATCAGCGCGGTGATCGAGCCTTGCTCGACGTCGAACGAGGCGCCGTCGACAGCCCGGAGCCCGCCGAAAGTGCGGACGACTTCCCGGACCGCGAGGATCGGCGTGCTCACTCGAGCACCATCTCCCTTCTGCTGCCGAAGATGCCCTGTGGGCGGAAGAGCATCAGCCCGATGATCACGAGCCCGATCACGATCAGCCGCAAATAGGCGCGTTCGGTCGAGTCGAGCAGCGAGAACGGCGGAAAGTCGAAGAAGCGCGTTCCGGCGAAGATCACGCCGAAGACGATCGCGCCGACCGGCACTGTCCAGGCTTTGCCCAGACCACCGAGGATGACGATCATCCAGGCAAAGAAGGTCAGAAGCGGCGCGAAGTCGTCAGGGCTGAAGAAGCTGAACTGCCACGCGTAGAAGAGGCCCGCGATCGCCCCGAGCGCGGCACCGACGACGAGCGCCTGGAGCTTGTAGGCGAAGACGTTCTTCCCGAGCGAAGCGGCCGCGTCCTCGTCCTCGCGGATCGATTTCAGCACCCGCCCCCAGGGCGTCTTCATCATCAACCACACGGCTACCACCGCCAGCAGCGCGACCGTCCACACGACGATCAGCATCGCGACGTCGCCCCCGACGTGGAGGTCGCGCTCCACACTGCCGAGGAAGCTCCGCCACTGATCGTCGTACTGCGCGGTCTTGCCGATCCCAGCCAGGTTGATCGTCCCCTGCGAGCCGCCGGTCAGCCGGTCCTCGTTCGTGGCGACGTAACGCAGGATCTCGCTGAATGCGATCGTCGTGATCGCGAAGTAGTCGGCGCGAAGACGCAGGGTCGGCAAGCCCAGCAGAACGCCTCCGAGCATTGCGAGCAGCACGCCGCAGCCGGCCGCCGCCCACATGTTCATGTCCTCCTTCACGACGAGGATCGCCATCGTGTACGCGCCGATTCCCATGAAGGCGACGTGACCGAAATTGAGCAGCCCGGCGAAGCCGAACTGCACCTGCACGCCGAGCGCAAACAGCGTGTAGATGCCGGCGACGATCCCGACAAACGACCAGAAGCCGAAGCTGGCGATCGTGCTCAAACGACGCGCGCCCTTCCGAATAGGCCCTGCGGGCGCAGCAGCAGGACGAGCACGAGGGCGCCGAAGGCGACGACGGGCTTGTACGTCGGGTTGACCCCGCCGGCCAGCTCGGTCCAGGTCGACAGCTCCATCGCGAGGCCGAGTGCGAGACCCCCGGCGAGCGCTCCGTAGACGTTGCCGATGCCACCGAGCACGACGGCGGCGAAGATCGGGAGCAGCAATGTGAAGCCGAGCTGTGGATCGAACGAGGTCTGCACCAGCCCGGCGAGCACACCGGCCAGTCCGGCGAGCAGCCCGGAGACGATCCAGGCGGCCACGATGACTCTGCCTGTGCGCACGCCGGCCACGGCCGCGAGCGGAAGATCATCCGCGAGGGCGCGCATCATGCGTCCGACTCCGGTGCCGGCGATGAGAAGGCCGATCAGCACGATCCCGACCGCCGAGACCACGATGGCGATTCCCTGCGCACCCGACAGCCTTGCACTGCCGATCACATAGACCTTGTACGGGTCCACCGCGTACGTCCGCGGCTGTGGTCCCGCGACGAGATAGATGACGTGGCGGAGCACGAGCGCAAGGCCTACTGAGACGAGGAAGAGGCTCATGAAGCCGGCGCTTTTCGCACGGAGACGCCGCCAGAGCACGAGCTCGAGCGCAACTGACAGGAGCGCCGTGGCAGCCATCGCGAGGACGGCCGCAAGGACGATCGGCAGCCCGAGCTTGACGTTGAAGAGGATTCCCGCGAAGGCGCCGAACGTCATGTAGTCGCCGTACGCGAAGTTGACGAGCCGCAGGATCCCGTAGACGATCGAGATGCCGGCCGCCGCGAGCGCGATCACAGACCCGGTGACGAGGCCGTTGGCCAGAAGCTGCATGAACATCCGGCCGCACTCTCGCCTAAGCATCCGCGTCGTTCAACTGGGCCCGCCGACCCGCGGTGCGCTTGCAGTGATCCGGCCGCAACTCGGCTGCTCGTGTTACCGGCGGCTCTACCGAACTGAGAGAACCCTGCTGAACCTAGCGTGGGCGACGTATCGCAAACAACCCGCAGACAAGCCGACGATGCGCTGTCGGCGTTATCGCACCCAGGAGGTCGCCGGTTCGAGTCCGGCTAGCTCCACTTCGCCGAGAAGTCCGGCCTCGCTGCGCGAGGCCGTGACGCGTTGCTCGGCGATCGTCCTCGATCCGAGCCGCCGCGGCCCGACGCCGGCGGTGCCGGCATCGGCGCGCCACAGTCCCTTCCGTTTTTGTTCGACCTGCGGCAAGCTTGAGTGACCGTGGTCGAGCTGCCCAGCGGCACTGTCACGTTCCTGTTCACGGACATCGAGGGTTCGACAGGTCTGTTGAAGGAGCTCGGGCCGCGCTACGGCGATGCGCTCGCCGAGCATCAGCGCATCCTGCGGGCCGCGTTCGCCGCCCACGGCGGCCGCGAGGTGGACACGCAGGGGGATTCCTTCTTCGTCGCCTTCGGGCGGGCGAAGGACGCGGTAGCGGCCGCCGTCGACGCGCAGCGCGATCTTGTCGCCCACTCCTGGGCCGAGGACGTGGCGCTCAGAGTGCGCATGGGCCTGCACACCGGCGAGCCGCGCGTGGGCGGCGAGCGGTACGTCGGTCTCGGCGTGCACAAGGCTGCGCGGATCGCGGCCGCCGGCCACGGGGGGCAGGTCCTCCTCTCCCGGACGACGCGCGAGCTGGTCGAGGATGAGCTGCCGACAGGAGTGACGATCCGCGACCTCGGCGAGCGCAGGCTGAAGGATCTGGATCGGCCCGAACGCCTCTCCCAACTGGTCATCGAAGGGCTGCAGAGCGACTTCGCGCGGCTCAACACCCTCGACGAGGAGCTACGTCGCAGGCGGCGGCTCATGTACGCCGGCTCGGCGCTGATCGGCGTCCTCGCCGCCGCGGTCGCGATCCCCGTCTTCGCGCTTGGTCAAGGCGGTACCGGCTCGAGCGCGAACGTCGCGCCGAACTCGCTCGCCGTAATCGATGCGCACTCGAACCGGGTCGTCGCCGCGGTGCCAGTCGGGGTCCTTCCCTCCGCCGTTGCCGCAGGCGCCGGCTCCGTGTGGGTAGCGAACATCGACGACAGAACCGTTTCGCGAGTCGATCCCGGGTCGCTTTCGGTTCAGCGGACGATTCCGGTTCCGGCGACGCCGACCGGCCTTGCGGTCGGATTCGGTGACGTCTGGGTTGTGAACGGCGTAGCCGGCACGCTCTCCCGCCTTGACCCGGGCACCGATCGCGTCCTGGCGACGACGAGGATCACGCAGCCCGCGGCAGGCGGCTCCGTTACCACCGGAGGCGGCTCCGTCTGGGCGGTCTACAGCAACTCGGTCGTGGCACGCATCGATCCAGGAACAGGAATCGTCCGGGCAACCGGTCTTGCAGGCGGAGGGCCGACGGCAGCCGCGTTCGGCGGCGGCTCCGTGTGGGTCGCGAACGCCCTCGACAACACCGTCTCCCGGATCCTGCCGACGACGGCCACCGCATATGGAGCGCAAAGTGTCGGAAGCCACCCGAGCGGGATCGCCGTCGGCGACGGGGCCGTTTGGCTCGCGGATCACGGCGACAACACGGTCACCCGCATCGATATCGCATCTCAGTCGCATGAGACCGTCACCGTCGGGCGTGGGCCGACGGCGATCGCCGTCGGCGACGGCGCGGTGTGGGTCGCGAACGCCGACGACGGCACGATCAGCAAGATTGACCCGACTCAGTACCGCGTCACGAGGACGATCCACGTGGGCGGACGGCCCGCCGGCGTCGCGGTTGCGAACGGCCGCGTCTGGATCTCCATTGAGGCGCCTACTTGAGACAGACACTGGCGAGATCGAGATACGGATTCGCGATCACGCATCGTGTGCGCGGTGAGACGAGCGTCAAGCCGTCATCAACGCCGTAGGCAACTGCCGGAGCCTCGTCCCGTGCGAGCGCGATGTCCAGTTTCCCATACGCGCGGTAACGAGCTGTACCCGTGAGTCGTGCCGCACGTGTCAACGCGCCGTTCCACTTTTTCGAATTGAAGTACGACCAGTCGGCGTTGCCGGGCGTACCGATATGCCTTCCATCGAAGAGGTCGTTGAGGACGTCTGGGTCAGGGGCGTTTGTAAGCCATCCCACCCAAGCCATGTCGAACGGTTCCTTTGGGTTGCCGATCCTGTCGAAGTAGATACCCGGCGGGAAACTGACGATCGTCACGTCGAGTCCGATGCGCTTCAAGTCCTGCTTGATGATCTGGGCCTGAGCCTGCGGCGGGGGACGCATCGGAGCGTAGAGGACGATCTTGCCGCTGCGCGTATGTCCGCGCGCGAGCGCACGCGCTCTCGCGACGTCCGGTCCTCGCAACGGGTAGATGTGTACATTCCGATAGCCCGGCATGATCGGCGCGAGGTAATGATCGACCGGCGTCTCGGCGTAGGCGCCGAACTGCGCGACCAACGCCGGCCGGTCAACGGCGAAGTTGATCGCCCGTCGCAGCTCGACATTGTCCCGGAAGAGCGGCCGCGACGTGTTCAGCACGAACATCCGTAGGAACGCGGTCGGTTCGACGAAGAATTGCTTCTTGTTCACGCCGAAGCGTCGGGCGAGGTCCGGCGCGCGCCCTGCGAAGACGGCGTTCGGCGCCCACGCATAGTCGGCGGAGCCGTTGAGGACGTCGTCGATTGCCTGTGTGTCGTCGACCGTCAGATCGAAAACGAAGCTGTCGACGTGGTGCGGCCGCGGACCGTGGTAATAGACGTTGCGCTTGAGGACGAGGCGCTGCCCTGGTGCATACTCCGATATGTAGTAGGGGGCCGCGCTCGGGACCGGCGGCGTCACACCGCTCGGCTGGAGCGGCGAGTTGGCGGGAAGCACGCAAAGGCTCGCGGCCGCGTACCCGACGAAGCCACCGTCCGGCTCGACGAGCCTGATCGTCAGCTTGCGGCCCGACGCGACGACGCCGGAAGCCCGCGTCGCCGTCCCATCGACGACCGCCTGCGCGCCGACGATCTCCGTGAACGCGGGTGTCAGCGGCGAGTGAATCCGAAGCAGGCGGTTGATGGTGAAAGCAATGTCCGTGGCCGTCACAGGGGCGCCCGTGCTGAAGCGGAGACCTCTCCGGAGGGTGAACACGTATTTCTTGCCGTCGCGTGAGATCTTGGGAAAGCCCGACGCGAGCTCCGGCGTGACGCGGAAACCGCCCGGGAGCGGCTTGTCGGCGAGGTGCGTCAAGCTCGCGCAGGCGGCGTTGACCCACGTGACGTCGCCGGCGAGATCGTACAGAGCTCCGTCGATCGAATCGATGTTCCCGGCCTCCTCCGCAACGCGGAACGTCCCTCCCGCGTCAGTGGCTGCCGAGGACAGCGGCGTGACGGCGAAGGCCGAGGCGAGCACCAGCAGCGCGCCAACCCTTCCGAGCATCATGGCAAAATAGTCTCACTGCGAGAGGCGGAGTTAAAGGGTGCGCGGGAACCAGCTACGACGCCCGACCCAGCGCTGGAGAAACTCTGTCGCGCCAAAGGGTGGGAGAGTGTGACGTCGTTAACGAAGCCCGATTGGCTCAGCAGTTACTACGAGTTGGTTTGCGCAACGTACGGTTCCGCCCATCGCTCAGAGTCTGCCCGGCGGTCTCAGCACACGGTTAGCGCTTGCCGCCGCCGGAAGGCTGGGGGACGCGGACGGCAAGCGGTGCTGTCGTCTTACGCTGTACAAACCGCCCTGGATGAGCCGAGTTTCATCCAAGTCGCTTGACCCGACGCCGTCAGTCGTTTATTCATACTGGACAGTGAGTGCCTCTCACGACCCGCGTCTCACCGTGGGGTTGGTCGGCCTCGGCAACATGGGCACGGCGATCGCAGAGCGCCTCCTCGGGGCGGGCTATTCGCTTGTGGTCCAGAACCGCACCGCGGAGAAAGCGGAACCGCTCGCGGGCCGGGGAGCTGCCGTCGCGAAGACGCCCGCGGACCTGGCGGGCGAGGTCGACGTGATCCTCACGTCGCTCGCCGACGACGACGCGCTCGAAGCCGTTGCCATGGAGCTCTTCGCCGCTGCTCGGCCGGGCACCGTCCTCGTCGACATGAGCACCGTCTCGCCGGCCGCTTCCGGACGCGTCGCGGCGCTCGCCGACGCCGCTTCGGTTGGGTATGTGCGCGCCCCGGTAAGCGGCAACCCCAGCGTCGTCCGCGCCGGAAACCTGAGCTTCATCGTCTCCGGGCGGCGCGAGACGCTCGAACGCATCGATCCGGTGCTCCGCGCGATCGGGCCTGCCGTCCACCATGTCGGCGAGGGCGAGGAGGCCCGAATCGTGAAGCTCGCGATCAACTCGATGATCGCCGGGCTCGCACAGCTGATCTCCGAGGCGCTTGTGCTCGGCGAGGCGGCCGGAGTGTCGCGTGCGGCCCTCCTCGAGGTGATGGGGAGCTCGGCCGCCGGCGCGCCGTTCGTCAAGTACAAGACAGAGCCCCTGCTGCGCGACGACTTCTCCGCGACGTTCACGACGGCGCTGATGGAGAAGGACATCGATCTCGTGCTCGACGCAGCGGACGACGCCGGTGTGGAGCTTCCGATCGCCAGAGAGATGAAGACGCTCCTGCGTGCGGCGATCGAGGCCGGCTACGCGGACGACGATTTCATCGCGCTCTTCCTGCACCTGCGGAGCGCTTCCCGTGATCGCGATCAGGAGGTGGTGCGGTGAACACGCGCAGCAGGTCCGTCGGCTCGCCGGACGCGACGCGGGCGGTGGACTGGGAGCAGCGCATCGATTTCCCGCGACTGCGGCAGGACCGTCTCGACCGCGCGAAGGCGGCACTCGAGGCGTCGGACCTCGGAGCGGTGCTCCTCTTCGACCCGAACAACATCCGCTACGTCACGAGCACGCACATCGGCGAATGGGCGCGCGACAAGAACGCGCGGTTCGCCCTCCTTGCGCGCGGTTCCGACCCGATCCTCTGGGATTTCGGCTCCGCCGCCCGGCACCACCAGCTGTTCGCGCCGTGGCTGCCGCCGGAGAACTTCCGCGCCGGAGTCGCGCCGATGCGAGGCGCGATGCCCGTCGAGACCGGCATTCCGGACCGGCTCGGCACGCGGATCGCGAACGAGTTGCGCGAGCGCAGGCTCCTGGACGAGCCGCTCGGCGTCGACATGGCGGACCTCGTCACGGTTGAGGCGCTCCAGCGCGCCGCCGTGCACGTCACCGACGGATCGCAGGTGTTGCTCGAGGCGCGCAAGATCAAGACGGCAGAGGAGATCGCGCTGCTCGACCAGTCGGCAGGTCTGGTCGACGCCGTCTACGACGAGATCTATCGGATGTTGCGGCCCGGGGTGTACGAGCACGAGATCGTCGCGCGTGCGCATCAGCTGCTGTTCGAGATGGGATCGGAGCAGGTCGAGGCGGTCAACGCCGTCTCGGGAGACCGTTGCAATCCGCATCCGCACGTGTTCTCCGACCGGCTCCTGCGGCCCGGCGACCAGGCCTTCTTCGACATCATCCACTCGTTCATGGGCTACCGGACGTGCTACTACCGCACGTTCAACGTCGGCGGCGTGAGCGCCGCACAGCTCGACGCTTACAAGCAGTGCCGGGAGTGGCTGGACGCGGCCATCGTGCTCGTTCGTCCCGGTATGACGACAGACCGCATCGCCGAGGTCTGGCCGACCGCCGACGAGCTCGGTTTCCCTGACGAGGAGACGTGCTTCGGCCTGCAGTTCGGGCACGGCATCGGCGTGGGGCTCTACGAGTCGCCGATGATCTCGCGTGTCCATTCGCTCGACCACCCGGTCGAGCTCGAGGAGGGAATGGTTTTCGCGCTCGAGACGTACTGCGCCGCCACCGACGGCCGCTCGGCCGCGCGGATCGAGGAGGAGGTGGTCGTGACCGCAACCGGCTGCGACATCATCACGCGCTTCCCCGCCGAGGAGCTGCTGGTTGCCGGGCGGACGTACGTACGGGGCGCAGATCTCGTCAAGAGCGGCGGCGATGGCGGCCACGACGGCGCTCCGGGGCTGGCCGACGCAGTCGCAGCTTCTGCCGTCGTTGAGCCGGCCCGCGTGCCGCAATGAGCGGCGACACCGGGACGCGCGAGCTCGCAGACGGGCGGCCGGGCTACCGGCTCGTTCGCCGCGAGGACGTCGAGCTCGCCGAGGCCCTGCCGGCCCGCTCGGGCGGCTTGACCACCTGCCGCCTCATCGGCGGCGCGCTCGGCTCGACACACATGGCACTGACGTTGGTCTCGCTTGTCGAGGGGCACGTCGACACGCACGTGCACTCGTACGAGACGAGCTTCTACGTGCTCGAGGGAGAGCCGCTGCTGTACCTGGATGGGCGCGGTGTGCAGCTCGTGCCCGGCGCGTGCGGGGTGGTGCCCGTGGGAGTCCCTCATGCGTTTCGCTGCGACGGCCGCGCGCTGTGGATCGAGATGGCCGCGCCGCGGCCGCGGGCCGACGGCAGCGACACCTTCTTCCTCGGGCCTGCGCCGGACATTCCCGCCGAGCTGCTCGACGTTCGCGACCCGCGTAACCGCAACCTCTTCCTCCTCACGGAAGGCGAGCTGGATCTCGATCGCCTGAAGCGCGGTGCAGCGGCCGGCGCGCCGACGGTGTCGGCGAGCATGGCGACCGCCCTGCTCGCCTACAGCGGGATCGCCGTCAAGATGCTCGTCGACCAAAGGCTCGACGCGCAGCTCCACACGATGTTCATGGTCGACTACCAGCCGGGCGCCGTCGCGCACCCGCACGACCACCCGTTCGAGGAGTCGTACTACATGCTCGACGGCGAGGTCGACGTCGTCGCCAACGGAGACCGTCACACGCTGCGACCGGGCGACGTGTTCTGGACGGGCACGGGCTGCGTCCACGCCTTCTACGAAACGCAGGGCGGGCGGGTGCGGTGGCTCGAGACGTCGGCGCCCGCGCCGCCGCCGCGGCATTCGTACCGGTTCGAGCGGGACTGGGACTATCTCGCCGAACGCCTGCAGTCGGACGCGAGCATCGGTGTCGCGTGAGTCAGCTCAGCGACAAGGCGAAGACAGGTGTGCTCGACGATCTCGAGCTGTACACGCGGATCTATCGGCAGATGCTGCTCATCCGCGGCTTCGAGGACCTCGTCCAGTCGCTCTTCCTGAAGGGCGAGGTCTATGGGACAACACATTTGTACTCGGGGCAGGAAGCGATCGCGACGGGGGTCGCGACCCTGCTCGAGAAGCGCGATCGCGTCGCGGCGACGTACCGCGGACACGGCCATGCACTCGCGCTCGGCGTCGATCCACAGAAGCTCCTCGACGAGATGCTCGGGCGTGAGTCGGGCGTCAACGGCGGACGCGCGGGCTCGATGAACGTGAACTCGCCCGCCGACCGGCTGATCGGCTCCTTCGGGATCGTCGGGGGCAGCGTCGCGGCCGCGACCGGCGCGGCCCTTGCCTTGAAGCGGACGACGGGAGCCGTCGCCGTCGCGTACTTCGGGGACGGCGCGATGAATCAGGGCTACGTCTTCGAGTGCCTCAACTTCTGCCAGGTCCTGAAGCTGCCCCTCGTCTTCGTTTGCGAGAACAACGGCTACGGCGAGTACACGCCGTTCCAGTCGGTGACGGCGGGAGAGATCCGAACGCGCGCCGAGGTGATGGGCGTGCCGGCCGAGACGATCGACGGCATGCGTGTGTGGACCGTGCGCGACGCGGCGGCGCGTGCGCTCGCACACGCGCGCGGCGGCAACGGGCCCGCGTTCGTCGAGGCACTGACGTACCGGTTCGTCGGCCACTCGCGCAGCGACCCCGGCGCCTACCGGCCCGAGGGCGAGCTCGACGACTGGAAGACGCGTGACCCGCTCGTGCTCCTGCGCGCGCAGCTCGAAGCCGAGGGCGTCGGGGCCGCGCGCCTCGACGAGCTCGAGCAAGAGTCGGCCGACGAGCTGGAGCGCATGCGCGAGCGTGCTCTCGCCGCGCCGTTCCCGACCGAGCTCTCAACCTCTGAGTTCAAAGACTGAGGCACGCGCGTGGCCCATGAGCTGACGATGCCCAAGCTGTCGGACTCGATGGCGGAGGCGGTGATCGTGCGTTGGCTGAAGTCGCCCGGCGACGTCTTCGTGCGAGGTGACGGCCTGATCGAGGTCGAGACCGACAAGGCGACCGTCGTCTACGAGGCGGAATCCGACGGCACGCTCGGCTCGATCCTCGTTCCCGAGGGAGGGACGGTGGCGATCGGCGAGCCGATCGCCACGCTGGCGAACGGCGAAAGGCTGGGGTCAGACCCCTCCGGGGTCAGACCCCAGCAGTCGGGCGACGGGCCTGCTCCGACCGAAAGGCAGGGGTCAGACCCCTCCGGGGTCAGACCCCAGCAGCGTCCGAACGCGACGCCTGTTGCCCGCCGCACCGCGGTCGACCTCGGCGTCTCGCTGCACGGCATCACGGGGACCGGTCCCGCCGGCCGGATTACGCGCGAGGACGTGCAGCGCGCGGCGGAGTCGGGCGCAACGGTGCAACAACCAGTTGCGAGCGGTAAGGGCGACCTCCGCGTGCTCGAGCTGACGGCGACGCAGGCGACGATCGCGCGGCGGATGGTCGAGTCCGCGACGACGATCCCCGTCTTCACGGTCTCCGCCGACGTCGACATGTCGCTGCTCGCAGCGCTGCGCCGCGGTGCGCGCGAGGAGGGCGGCGACGCCCCGTCGCTCAACGACTTCGTCGTCAAGGCCGCCGCGCTGGCTCTGCGGGACTTTCCGCGGTTCAACGCGTCGTACGTCGACGGCAAGGTCGAGTGCTACTCACGGATCAACGTCGGCATCGCCGTCGCCACCGACGACGCGCTGCTCGTGCCGGTGGTGCTCGACGCGGACCGGAAGAACATCGAGGAGGTCGCCACAGAGACGCGGCGGCTTGCCGATGCCGTGCGACACCGAGCCGTGCAGCCGCAGGATCTGCGCGACGCGACCTTCACCGTCTCGAACCTCGGCATGTTCGGGGTGCGGTCGTTCACGGCGATCATCGATCCTCCACAGGTTGCGATCCTGACCGTCGGCGGACTTCGTGACGATCTGATGACGGTCACGCTCACGTGCGACCACCGGGTCGTCTACGGCGCCGACGGTGCGCGCTTCCTCTCCCGCCTGCGTGAGCTGCTCGAGCGACCACTCGCGCTGGTGTCGTAATGGCAACCGTTGCCTTCCGCACTGCGATCCGCGACGCGCTCGACGAAGAGCTGGCAGCCGACGACCGCGTGATTCTCTTCGGTGAAGACGTCGCCGTCGCCGGCGGCGTGTTCGCGACGACGACCGGTCTCTACGACAAGTACGGACCTGAGCGCGTCTTCGACACACCGATCTCGGAGCTGGCGCTCGCCGGCGCCGCGTTCGGGTCGGCCGTGACGGGACTGCGCCCGGTCGTCGAGATCATGTTCGGGGATTTCCTGACGCTTGCGATGGACAGCCTCGTCAACCAGTCGACGAAATACTGGTTCCTCACCCAGGAGCAGGTGAGCGTGCCCCTGGTGATCCGTTCGGTCGTGGGGGCGGGCGGTCGCTTCGGAGCGATCCACTCGCAGATACCTGCGTCCTGGTTCATGGGCGTCCCGGGTTTGAAGATCGCGTGCCCCTCGACGCCGGCCGACGCGAAGGCGCTGCTGAAGGCGGCCATCAGGGACGACAACCCGGTGCTGTTCTTCGAGCACAAACGGCTGTACACGCTCGAGGGCGACGTCGACGGCGCCGAAGCGCGCCTCGGCGAGGCGGAGGTGGTTCGCGAGGGCACGGACATCACGCTCGTCACCGCGATGAAGAGCGTCCACGACAGCCTCGAGGCCGCGGACGAACTCGAACGCGATCGCGTGTCCGTCGAGGTGATCGACCTGCGCACGCTGCGCCCGTTCGACGTCGAGACGGTGCTCGCGTCGGTCCGCAAGACCAGCCGCATCGTGGTCGTCGAAGAGGGGCCGCTAACGGGCGGCTGGGCGGGCGAGGTGCTCGCGAGCGTCGCCGAGCAGGCGCTCGGCTACCTTGACGACGCGTGGCGGATCGCCACTCCGAACACCCCGATTCCGTACAGCCCGCCGCTCGAGGACGCCTTCCTGCCGGGGCCCGACAGGATCGCGACCGAGATCCGGCGGCGCCTGCGATGAGCGAACCCGCGTCGTCCTCCGGACCGCTCGATCGTGCGGTCGATGCATCGAAGGTCGGGAGTCGTCTCCGGGCCGAGCGCGAGCGCCTCGGGATCAGCCTGCGCGAGCTCGCGCGACGCGTCGGCGTCTCGCCCAGCCTCGTGTCGCAGATCGAGCTCGACCGTGTGAATCCATCCGTCAGCACGCTCTACGCACTCGTCACCGAGCTGCGTATGACGATGAGCGATGTCTTCGGCGACTCGCGACCGGGCGACCGGGCGGTCCCGCAGCTGCGCGGCGCCGACGGCCTCGCCGAGCGGCCGGAGACGCGGCGCGTCATCAACCTTGCGTCCGGCGTGCGGTGGGAGCGGTTGACGCCGCACAGCGACCGCGACGTCGAGTTTCTGTACGTCGTCTACCCCGTCGGCGCCGAGTCGTGCCCCGAGGACGCGCTGATGACGCACGGCGGCAAAGAGTACGGCTACGTGACGAGCGGCACGCTCGGCGTCCGCGTCGGCTTCGAGGAGTACGAGCTGCACCCGGGCGGGTCGATCGCCTTCGACTCGTCCTCGCCGCACCGGTTGTGGACGATCGGCGACGAGCCCGTGCACGCGGTCTGGGTGGTGATCGGCAGGAAGGCCGACCCGCGCGGCGAGTAGCGCGGCTCAGGCCGCCGGCGCGTCGCCCTCGGCCTGCGCGCGCAGGCGCCCGACCCCGACCCAGCCGGAACGCAATCGTGCGAGCAGCTCTGGGGCCTGATAGAGCACCAGCGCGAGGAGGATCAACCCTCCGATCGTCATCTGCGCGTACTCCGTCGGCTGCTGGAACAACGGCAGCACGTTGCTGATCTCGGTCAAGAACAGGGACGCGAGCAGCGTGCCGACGAACGATCCCCTTCCGCCCGCGAGACTGGCGCCGCCGAGCACGGCGGCCGCGATGCTCTCGAGTGCGTAGTTGCCGATGATCGGCGACCCGATCTGAACCTGGGCGGCGGAGTAGAAGCCGGCGACGGCCGCCATCAACGAACAGAGCACGAAGGCGAGGAAGACCGTGCGTCCCGCCGCCATTCCGAGCCGACGCGACGACGTGTCGTCCAAACCCACGGCGCGCAGCGCGAGGCCCGTACGCGTCCGGTACAGCCAGAGGTCGCCGAGGACGGCGAGGACGACCACACCGATGAAGGCATATGGCACGAAACTCACGCTTGTGTTCAGCGACTCGATCACGTTCGGGTTGATGAACCCCGCGGGATGGTCGCGCAGGAGCAGCGACGCGCCTTCGAGGATGCTGAGCGTGCCGAGCGTGGCGATGATCGACGGGAGCCGGAACAAGCGAATGAGCGTGGCGTTGAAGACGCCGGTCGCGAGCCCGACGCCGAGGACGGCCAGGGCGCCGGCGAGCAGCACGGGCCAGGACTTATCGGGCTGCAGCGTGAACGAGGCGGTGACGACGCACATCGTCATCAGCGCGGCAACCGAAATGTCGAAGCCGCCGACGAGCAATGCGTTCGTCTGACCGATCGCCACGAGCGCGAGCGGCATCGTCGCCAGCAGCAGGTTGCCGAGGTTGTAGTTCGTCAGAAAGGCGTCTTGGTGCGCGGCGGTGTACGCACCCAGCCCGACGATCAGCGTCGTCAGCAACCCCAGCGGCAGTAAGCCGCGGAACGCCCTCATCGGGTCTCCTGCGTGACGCGGCTGCCGACGATCGCTTCCACGATCCGGCGTTCACCGAGGTCTGCGCCGTGGATCTCGTCGACGATCTTCCCGCGTGACATCACCACGACGCGGTCGCACAGCCCCGCGAGCTCGAGCGGGTCGCTCGACTTGATGATGATCGCGACGCCTTCGTTCGCCTTTGCGCGCAGCGCCTCGTAGATGTCGAAGCGTGCGGCGACGTCGACACCCTGCGTCGGCTCCTCGGCCAGGATGACCTTCACGTCCCCACGGAGGAACGGTCGCGTCAGGGAGACCTTCTGCTGGTTCCCGCCGGAAAGTGACTGCACGGGTTGCTCGACCGACGCCATCCGGATGCGCAACCGGCGCACCAGCTCGTCGACCATGCGACGCTCGCGCCGCCGGCGCAGGAATCCCCAGCGTCCGAGGGGCCGCAGCACCTGGATCGTCGTGTTGGCGCGGACGCTCAGGACGGGAAAGAGCGACTCTCTCGTTCGATCGCCGCTCAGCAGCACGACGCCCGCGCGGAGCGCGGACAGCGGCGACTTCGTGTCGAGTTCGTGGCCGTTGCAGGACGCGGTCCCGGAAGGACGCTCGACGCCCGCGAGGGCACGCAGGAACTGCACCTGTCCGTTTCCCTCCGCACCCGCGATCCCGACGATCTCGCCCTTCCTGACGTCGAGGTCGATCGGGCCGAAACGGTCGCCGCGCAAGCCCGACACCGCGAGGAGGATGTCCGAAGGTCTCGCGGCTCCGTCTCGTTCTGGAAACGCGAGCTGGAGCGGCCGTCCGATCATGAGTGCGACGAGAGAGTCCTCCGACATCGCGGAGGCCTCGAACGTGCCCTGACTGACCCCGTCGCGAAGGACGGTCACACGATCGGCGATGCCGAGCACTTCCGGCAGGCGGTGGCTGACGTACACGACCCCGACGCCGGACCTGCTGCGCTCGAGCACGAGCTCGTGCAATTGCTCGACCTCCTCCGGCCCGAGCGCCGTGGTCGGCTCGTCGAGGAGGAGCACCTTCGGTCTCGCCAGCAGGGCCTTCACGACCTCGAGGAGCTGCCGGTGCACCAGCGAGAGCGTCCCGACGACCGCCGTCACCGGCAGCTCGAGCTTGAAGTCCTCGAGCCTGGCGGCGGCCCACTCCTCCATTCGGCCGTACGCCGGCTGCACGTCTTTGGGCACCGCGAGATAGAGGTTCTCCGCGACGGACAGATCAAGCACGTGCGAGTACGTTTGGTACGCGATGCCGAGGCCGAAACGCCGGGCCTCAGCCGGAGAGCCGCGCCGCCGCCGGCGTCCGCCGATCTCGACCGTCCCCTCGTCCGGCGCGATGAAGCCGCTCGCGATTCCGAGCAGAGTCGACTTCCCGGACCCGTTCTCCCCGACGAGCGCGTGCACCTCGCCGGCGCGACAGTCGACGCTGACGTCCCGGAGCGCCTGCACGGCTCCGAACGCCTTCGAGACTCCGCCGAGGGACAGCACAACGGGGCTCGCGGGCCCGGGAATCGACATTGTTCTTCTCGCTCAGGATCGAGTGCCTGTGTTTCCTCCTCTTATGGGTACATCCGGTGGAGCAGCGACAGCGGCACGAGTGACGTCGCCGAGGCTTCCTGCGGATAGCCCTTGACGCATTCGTCGCGCTTCGACTGATTCTGCAGCTGGATCGGGAACACGATCGTCGGCGGGATCTTCGCGCCCTTCAGCTTCATCATCGCGGCCGTCAGGGCGACCCGGATCTGTGAGTTCCCGGCGGTGTAGTAGTAGACCCTGAGCTTTGGATTGTGCAGCTTGTCGGCAGCGCAGCCCATGCCCACGTCGTCAGTTCGCAGCGTCAACACCGCGTCGAACGGCTTACCCGCGGCCTTGTACGCCGCGAACGCACCCTGCGCCATGCCGAGGCCGTACTCGTAGCTCCAGCCCTTGATGTCGGGATACCGCGCGAGGATGCCGGCGACGACCTCCTGCACCTTCGACGGATCCCAGTTCGTCGCCTCGTTCGCGACGACGTGGATGTTCGGGTTGAGCGCCGGCTTCTCGCACTTCTGCCAGCCCAGCGACAGGGGGTTGCCCGGGAAGCCGCCGAGGAAGGCGATGTTCCCGGACTTGACGTACTTGTTCATCACCCTTGCGTACGCCTTGCCGAGCCGGCAGGTGTCCTCGCCGACGACGGTCAGGTAGTTCGTCCCGGGCCCGCTCACGTAGCCCCACGCATACGTCGCAACCGGGATTCCGGCCTTGGTCGCCTCCTTGAACACCGGCAGCATGGCGTCACCGAAGTCCGGATAGGTGACGATGACGTTCACGTGCTGCGAGATAGCGGCACGGAAGTCGGTCAGCGCCTGAGCCGGGTTCGAGTGAGCGCTGGTGTAGATGATCCTTCCGATCTGGGGGTACGTCAGCGCCTGGAGGATGAACTCCATCTTCGAGATTTGGCGGTAGACGTTCTCGCCGAACCCCTCGACGTAGGCGACCTTGAGCTTGCCTCCCGTCCCTGTGCTGCAGCTGTTGTTCTTCCAGCATTTGAGGGCCAGATTCAGGTTGACCTTCTTGTCCGAGCGCCCGTAGGCGGCGAGCGCGATGTTGCGCGCCATCTTGTTCGCCGGTAGCAGCTTGGCGGAGAAGAGCGTCTTCTTGAGCGTGGAGGTCTTCGCCTTGTACACCTCACCGAAGCCTCCCGCGGCAGATCGCGCCTTTGTCGCCGTTGCGGCGGGCTTGTTGCCGTTGCCGCCGTGCCCCGCGGCGACGAGCACGAGCATCGCGGCGAGCAGCACCACCAGCGGCACCACCCGCAGACGTCTCGCTGCGTGCCCCTTCCGTACGTGCATCGTGTCTCCTTTCGTCACTTAGCTCCTGTGTCGGTCCGCGCCGGCGGCTCGGCCGGCCGTAAGACGCGGCCAAGCAGCGCTGCGACTCGGTCGCCCGAGACGAGCATTCCGGCGAGGATGGCCCCGCCGAAGACGACGAACTGCATTGCCGTCGAGAGGCCGAGGATGCGCAGCATCTGCGTCAACAGCGTGAGCGCGAGAGCCGCCGTCCAGGTCGAGGTCGCACTGGCCAGCCCGCCGGCAAGCGACGCGCCGGCGATCACCACCGCCGCGATCGGCGCGAGCAGGTACTCCGCGCCGAAGGCCGGGTCGATGCTGATGCGCACACCGGCGAGCAGAACCGCTGCAACGGCGTAGAGCGTGCCGGCGGTGACGTAGGCGAACACGACGTGAGTCCGGACATGCACGCCGGCCATCCAGGCGGCTCTCGGGTTGGCGCCGACGGCCTGAAAGCGGCGGCCAGCCGCTGTGTAGCGCAACGCCAGCGCGACCGTGACGGCGATCGCAGCGCCCGTCCAGAAGACGGAGCTGATGCCGAGGGGCTTGTTCTCAGCCCACGACGAGAGCCCGTTGGGCACATTGGCGCCTTCGACGACCCCGCGGGAGTACTTCACACCCCAGGCGAGCACGATCTGTCCAACGGCCAGCGTGACGATGAGAGGATTCAGCTTCAGGAACCCGACGAGGAAGCCGTTTGCGAGGCCGACGCCCGCTCCGAGAGCGATGCAGGCCAGGATCGCAATCGCCAGCCGGTTGTTCGAGCCGGCGCCGACGCCGACGATGAGGTTCCCGCCGAAGAACATCACGCCCGGCGTCGAGAGATCGATGCCGGCGTGCATGATCACGAGCATCTGGCCGAGCGCTGCGACGGCGAGGATCGTCATGTAGGGGAGGACAAACGCCCACGACGTGCTCTGCAACGCCTCGGGGGCGATGATCGCGGCGACGATCGCGAGCACGCCGGTCGCGATCCACACGGGCAAGAAGCGAGCGGCGACCACCGCACTCGCGACGGCACCCGCAGACCGCCTCATCACCGGCGACGCGGCAACGCCGTCGGTAGGCGTGAGGGCGCTCACGAGTCGCCCAATCCGGGGCGGCACCACGGTGAAGAGCTAGCCGCGACCAGGCATCCATTCTGTGCACGTCGGGCCGAAAGTGTCAACTGTGGCCGAACGCCGGTGCATCCACGCTTAACGAAGTGCCTGGAGTCGGCGCCTTTGAGCGTTGACTCGTCTAGGCCGAGGCGTTTATGCTCGCTGTACATGCGGCAGCGCGAGACACGGTCTGCTGCCGGCGAAGGCGCCCATGCGCCGTCGCGACTATTCGTGTCCGGCCAGCCAAGGAGAAGAGAGGCATGAGCTCGCAGCGGCTATTGATCCGCAACGGCTTCGTCGTCTCGATGGACACCGACGTCGGCGACGTTCCCTACGGCGACGTCCTCGTAGAGGACGGCAAGATCGCCGAGATCGGACGCGCTCTCGAGGCGTCCGAAGCCGAAGAGATCGACGCCACGGGAATGATCGTGATGCCCGGGTTCGTCGACACGCACAGGCACACGTGGCAGACGCCGGTTCGCGGCGTTCTCCCGTGCTGCACGCTCGACCATTACTTCGCCGTGATGCTGGGCAGCGTCGGCGGCCATTACCGGCCGGAGGACGTCCAGATCGGAAACTTCGCGGGAGCGCTGGAGGCGCTGAACGGCGGCGTGACCACGCTCCTCGATTGGTCGCACATCAACAACACGCCGGATCACTCCGATGCCGCGATCCAGGGGCTGAAGGACGCCGGGATTCGCGCGATCTATGCCCACGGCGTGCCGACTGGCGGGGAGTGGTGGGCCTTCAGCGAGCTCGAGCACCCGGAGGACATCCGCAGGATTCGCGACACGTATTTCTCGTCCGACGACGGGCTGATCACGCTTGCACTCGCAGCGCGCGCTCCCGGCAACTCGAACTTCGAGGTTGCCAAGCACGACTGGGAGCTGGCACGCGATCTCGGGATCCGCATCAGCGTGCACGTCGGCATGCGGCTCACGGGCATCCACGTGCACCACGTGAAGAACATGCACGACCTCGGCCTGCTCGGACCGGATACGACCTACATCCACTGCACCGACTCGACCGACGAGGAGCTCGACCTGATCAAGGAGAGCGGAGGCACCGCGTCCGTTGCGCCGTACGTCGAGATGCTCATGGGACACGGCCGGCCGCCGACCGGCAAGCTGCTGCAGCGTGGCGTCCCCGTCTCGCTCAGCGTCGACGTCGTGTCCAGCGTCCCCGGCGAGATGTTCACGCAGATGCGCACGGCCCTCGTCCACGAACGGATCGGTTCCTTCACGGACACGCCCGACGAAGCGTTCGAGCCGACGCTGAAGCACAGGGACGTGCTCGAGTTCGCGACGATCGGAGGCGCGCGCGCTTGCGCGCTGGAGGACAAAGTGGGGTCGCTCGCCCCCGGCAAGCAGGCGGACATCGTGCTGCTGAAGGTCAATGCCATCAACACGGCTCCGATGGTCGACCCCGTCGGGACGATCGTCGTCTTCGCCGATACGTCGAATGTGGACTCGGTGTTCGTGGCCGGTCGCGCCGTGAAGCGCAACGGCGAGCTCGTCGACGCCGATCTCGACGACATCTTCCGTAAGCTCGACGAGTCGCGGAACCACATCCTGTCTCGCGGCGAGCTTCTGCCGGACTGGGCTTCGGAGCCGGTGGCCGCCGCCTAGCCAGCTTCCTCCTCAGGGCTCGCCCCGCCGCCTGCGGGGCGGGCCCTCCTCGAGGCCGAAAGGAGACGCGTCATGGCTACTGGCACGGTCGTCGTCGTCGGCGGCACACGCGGGCTCGGCCGCGAAGTCGCGCAGTTCTACGCCGGTCAGGGAAGAGACGTTGTCATCACCGGGCGCGATGCTGCGGGCGCAGCTGCCTGCGCGCGTGAAATCGGTGGGTCGACGCGCGCGGCTGCGCTGGACCTCGCGGAGCCTCACGCCATCGCCGGTGCTCTCGAGGGCGTCGGCAACGTCCAGTACCTCGTCCTCGCGGCAATCGAGCGCGATGCGAACGCGGTCCGCGAGTACGACATCGACGCGGCGCTGCGGCTCGTGACGCTGAAGGTCGTCGGTTACACCGAGGTCGTGCACGCGTTGCTCCCGCATTTCGCCGAAGAGTCGGCCATCCTCATCTTCGGCGGTCTCGCTCGCGACCGCCCGTACCCGGGGTCGACGACCGTCACGACGGTCAACGGCGCGGTCACGGGTCTCGTGCGAACTCTGGTGATCGAACTGGCCCCCACGCGGGTGAACGCCCTCCATCCGGCGATCGTCGGCGATAGTCCCCAGTGGCGAGACATGCCGAGCGAACGCTTCGAGGCTCTCGTCCAACGGACGCCGACCGGGCGCCTCGTGACAATGGCCGAGGTCGTGGACGCGTCACGCTTTTTGCTCGAGAACCAGGCCATCAACGGCATCAACCTCCCCGTCGACGGCGGCTGGCTCTGCATGTGATTGGCGCAACGGTCTAGAGCATCTGTAGCCGCAACGGCTGCCGCTGTCGCGATTGGCACGGCAGTCGGTTACAACATCGCCAACGTCGGACCGGCCGCCGAAGTCGTCTCGGAGGCGTACGGCGTTCGGCTCGGAGTCGTCGGCTTCCTCACGACGGCGCTCTTCGTGACGCACCTCGTGATGCAGATTCCCGGCGGAAGGCTCGTCGACCGGAGAGGAGCACGGACACTTGCGAGCGTCGGGCTCGCGATCATCGCGCTCGGCAACGTCCTTGCGCTCGTCGCTGCATCTCTGCCGATCGGGATCGTGGCGCGACTCATCGCAGGGCTTGGTACCGGCATCGGATTCGTTGCCGGTAGCGACTACGTCCGTGCAACGGTTGGATCGGCAACGGCGCAAGGGCTCTACGGAGCAGCTGCTGTCGGCGGTGGAGGCCTGGCGATCGCGGTCGTCCCCTTTACAACGTCCGCTCTCGACTGGCGCGCGCCGTACGCAACGGCGCTTGTCGCTGCCTGCATCGTTCTGGTCTGTCTTCCGTTCGCGCCGCGGGATCGCCGCAGAGGCGAGGCCTCGCGATCGGCCCGTGCACCCACCGCAGACATCATCCGCGACCGGCGCCTGTACCCGCTCGCCGTGGCCCACACAGCGTCGTTCGGATTTAGCGTGATCGTGGGGAACTGGGCCGTCTCGCTGCTCCAGCACGATGGCTACGGCCGCCGGGTTGCGGGAGCCGTGGCTGCGCTGACGCTCCTAGGCGGGCTCGTGACGCGCCCGCTCGGCGGCCGCGCTCTGCAGCGCTGGCGTCAGGGCGCTGCCCCGCTTCTCGCACTGAGCATGGTCACGGGCGCCGGCGGCACGGTGCTCCTCCTCCTAGACGTTCCGTTGTCGGCACGAATCGCCGGCGCCGCTGTGCTCGGCCTCGCCGCCGGAATTCCGTTCGCGGCCGCGTTCAGCGGAGCACAAGCGATGCGGCCGGATGGACCCGGGGCGGCAATAGGCTTCATCAACAGCTGCGCCACGCTCGTCATCGCGCTTGGCACACCGTTGGTCGGCGTCACATTTTCGATCGCTGGGCACGGTCGCGCGGGGTTCGCTGCGATTGCCGCTCTCTGGGCACTTGCAGCTGTCGCGGTGTTGCCATCGAAGTTGGCGCGAGTTGGCCAGCCCAACTGAGGCGCGGCCGATCTCACCGTTGTTGTTACGGAAGCGGCTCGATCGGCTGGAGTGGCCCCCGCGCACGAGGCGGCAGCGATCCGGCGATCAGCTCACCGTCGAGATCGACCGACGTCCTCAGTCGTGAGATCCTGCGCACTTGATCCTCTGCGAAGATCCGATGTCTCTCTGGAAGGGCCGGTGAAGGTGCGCATCGAGCGTCTTCTCCTCGGCGGCTTGATGTCCGCGGTCGCGCTCATTCTCGACCGCCGCTTACGCAAACTTCAGCGTTAGCGCCGCCGTGCCAGATCGAGCGCGAGCCACGCGCCGAAGACTCCGGCGACGCCGGCGAAGGTGATCGGGATCCAGCCCGCGGTGCCGGCGGCCGCGGTCGCCGCTGCGCCGACAAGGCCCGATCCCGCGCCCGCCGACAAGGCAAGATGACGGCCGGCGCCGCGAATCGCGTCCTCGATCGAAGCTGCGCCGAGGAAGTCCACTTGCAGCTTTTGGCCAGGGCGCGCGCCGGTCGCCCGCTCGACCGCCTCGACGAATCTGACCACGCGTAGCTTGATTTTCTCGGCCTCGTAGTAGAGCTGCTGTGGGTCGGCTTGTGTCCTAAGCCGCTGGCCGACGTTACGAAGCAGAAAGCGACCCATGACGCGGAACGGGTCGAGCGTCGGGTCGAGCTTGGTCACCGCCATCTGCATCTGGCCGAGCGCCTTCCCGCTGAGCGCGAGCGACGCCGGCAGGCGGACTCCGTGGCGGCTGGCGATTTGCAGCATGCCGTCGAGCATGGGCCCGAGCTGGATGTCGCGGAGCGAACCGATTCGGAACCGCTCGATGAAGTCCGCGAAGTCGTGTTCGAGCGATTCCAAGTCGAGGTCGGCGCGGCGCTCGTCACCCGCGAGCATGAGAACGGCCTCCGCGAGGAACTTCGGGTCGTCGCGCGCGAAGGCCAGCAAGAGCAGGATCAGGACCTCCCGAACCTCGGGGCCGAGCTCGCCCACCATGCCGAGGTCGAGGAGGTAGATCTTCTCGCCGGACCAGATGAGATTCCCCGGGTGCGGATCCGCGTGGAAGAACCCGTCGACGAGGATCTGCCGGGAGAAAGCTTCGAGTAGTTGGTGCGCGGCGTCGCGGCGCTCGTCGCTCTCTGGTGCGTCCAGGATCGGAACGCCGTCGATGAACTCGAGCACGAGCAGGCGCGGCGTCGACAGCTCCGAGTAGAGGCGCGGCACGTCCAGCCGGTCATAGCGTGCGAGTACCTCGCGCATGCGTTCGACGTTCGCCGCTTCTTCGCGGAAGTTGAGCTCTCGTCGCAGCGAGGTCGAGAGGTGCTCGACGAGGGCCGGGATGTCGACCGTCCTGCGGAGCTCGTCATGCTTGAGCGCCTTTTCCGCGAAGAGCTCGAACAAGCCGAGATCACGGAGGATCTCCTCCTCCGCCCGCGGCCGCTGGACTTTGATGACAACGTGGCTGCCGTCGTCGAGCGTCGCGCGATGCACTTGCCCGATCGTTCCTGCGGCGAGGGGCTCCGAATCGATCGAGGCGAAGACGTCTTCCCACGGGACTCGCAGCTCCTGCTCCATGACGCGCACGACCTCCGCTTCCGTGAGGGGCTTGACGCGGTCCTGCAGCTTCTCGAGCTCGGCCACGAACTCCTCGGAGAGCAGATCGGGCCGTGTCGAAAGGATCTGGCCGAGCTTCGCAAACGTCGGCCCCAGCTCCTCCAGCGCTGCGCGCACCCGCCCGGCACGCTCGACTGACGACATTGCGCCTCGCACGTCGAGTCCGAGCCGGCTGACGATGCGGGCGATCTGCACGGCACGTCCGAGCAACCGGCCCTCGACCACCGGCGCCGTGGGCGGTTCCGCCGCCGTGCCGTCGGACGTGTTGACGATGACGACGGTGCAGCGCGCAGTGTGTGAGATTCGGTTCGGCACGTTTCCGAGCAAGAACTCGCGGCGTCCACCCATCCCGACGTTCCCGACCACGAGCACGTCGGCGTTCTCCTCCTCGGCGGCACGCACGATGCCGCGGGGGATGTCATGGTCGATGCGGAAGAGCGCGCGCGCATTGGAGAACGCCTCGGCGTCCGCGCGCAGGAGATCTTCAGCCCCGTCCTCATCTTCGGGGCGCACGTTCAGGAGGACGAGCTCGCCGCCGAAACTTTCGGCGAGCTGCGCCGCCCAGGAAACTGCGCGCTGGGCAGTTTCGGAGCGGTCGGTGGCGACGACGACCTTCATTTGGGGCAAGGCCTATTCCAACAGACGCCGAGCGGACGGGAGCCCGTGGGCTGCGTGTCTTCTTGTAAATCGCGACGGGGCGGGCATAGGGTGAGTGGTTCGAGCCACGTCGCGAAAGGGGCACCTATGCGGATCGAGTCGTCCGTCACGTCCATTTCATGGATTCCGTCAGAAGCGGTCGAGGGGCTGCCGAAGCTTCCGTTCACATTCGGCGTCGCCCACTACGACGATCCGCCCCCTGAGCGGGTCGACCACATCGAGACGATGCACCGAGCCGATCTCTTCCGCGAGGCGAACGAGTTGAAAGGGTGGATCGAGGTCGAGGGCGGAAAGATCGTCGATTACGGTCATGTGGGCCGTGGCCGCATCGGACTGACGAGGCTGAAGCTCGGACCCAAGGAGATCGCCGTTCCGGCGGTGGCGATGCCCACGCTCCAAGACAGCGAAGTGGGGGAGGGGTGGGTGCGCTTTACCCAAACAGCCGGTGGTCGAACAGGAATGCCTGCCCCGAGAAGTGTGCGGGGGAAGCCCTACTTCCAGTTCAACTCCGCAATCGCATGGACGACCCTTGCACTCACGGTCCATGCAGATGGAGCGTCGGAACACGAGCTGGCTGGTGCCAGCACCTTCCCGCGCCACTGGATCTACGACAGCGACGGCGCACTGATTCAGAAGAGTGGAGTGATCGACTTCGACAAGTGGTATCGCGAGGCCCACGAACAGAACACGCCCTGGGGCAGCGAGGACTCACCCGCGGTGGTCACCGCAGTCGAAACAGCCTTGGAGCGCGACCTTTCGCTGGAGATCATGGGTGGCGAGGGCAAGCGGACTCCACGTCGGTTCTCAGCGGGCGACCACCTCGTCGAACAGGGCGATGCGAGTGAGGGCTCGAACATCGTGTACCTCGTGCTCGACGGAGTGCTCGAGGTCCTCGTCGATGGCGAAGTCGTCGGGGAGCTCGGGCCGGGGGCGATCGTCGGCGAGCGGGCGCAGCTCGAGGACGGCACCCGTACCGCCACCCTGCGCGCGAAAACGGCGGGAAAAGTGGTCGGCGTCCCTGCCGAGGAACTTAACCGTGAAGCCCTTGAGCAGGTAGCCGCCGGACGCAACCGCGAGGACGGCTCACCGCAGCTCTGACCTCGGCGTAGCTGCGTCACACCAGACGGCCCCGCGCACGTAACCGAATCAGGTGATACGGAAGCGCGGCGGCGCAGATGAGCTCGCGTGTCAAGAGGCCCACCGGAGGCCGACCCGGAGGCGACGACGTCCGCACCGCCACGCCCGGCAGCGCGGCACGGACGAGCATCCCAGCGCGAAACGCGTGCCAGCGAGACGTGACAACGGTGACGTCGGTCGCGTCGAGACGCCGGGCGGTGTCGGCGATGCTCACGGCGTTTCCCGCGGTGCTTCGGGCAGTCTCGTCCGCGATGAGCTGCACGTCTCCGCCCATCCACGCCGCGCGCATCAGCTCCGCTTCGGCGACATTCCTCCGGCGTCCCCAGCCTGAGAGCAGAACCGCATCCGTGCCGGCGACGAGCTGCTCCGCGTGCTTCAGCCGCTCGGCGCACAGCTCGTGAAGCCCGTCCGCTCGACGACCCGAGTAACCCAATACAGCAACGAGGCGCAAGCTCAGCCGCGTCGCCCCCAGCGGTCGAGCGCCAGCAGGGTGCCCGCGACAGTCAGCACCACCATCACGGCCTTCTTGCCCTGGAGCTTCGACTCGCCGCTCGACCGCGGGCGCATGTCGACCGGAACTTCATCAACCCGCAGTCCCGCCTCCTGCAACCGCAACAGCGCCTGTACCTCCGGCGCTTCACTGGTGTACGGGCGCGCCAATACGGGCAGCGCCTTGGCGTTCGCGGCATACATGCCGCTCGTTGCATCGAGGAATGGCCTCCGCAGCGCGATCCGCATCGAGCGGCGCAGGAGCGCAGTGCCGAGACGCCGCGCCACCGTCGGCCTGTACCGATATGCCGCGAAGCCCTCGCCGGTGACGAAGCGCGAGCCGACGGCGACGTCACACGCACCGGATCGCACACGGTCCAGCAGCCGGACCAGCTCCTCGACGGGATGCTGGCCGTCGGCGTCCACCCGACCGCAGAACGCGTACCCGTGCTCCGTCGCGTATCCGTAGCCGGCGGCGATCCCGGCGGGAAGGCCGCGGTTCAGGCCGAACGAGATCACCTGCGCGCCGTGCTCGCGCGCGGCTTCCACGGTTCCATCCGTCGAGCCGTCGTCGACGACGAGCACGTCGGCCTGCGGAAGCTCCTTTCGCAGTTCGTCGAGCACGGCCGGAAGGTTCCCCTCCTCGTTCCAGGCGGGGACGAAGACGAGCGTGTCGCTCCGGGCATCCACGCGATCAGCGTAGACACGCGCCGTCGGTTATCGCACCAAGGCTGGCCCGGCGATCGATCCGTCCACGCCTCCATCACCCTGATGGGGGTTGTCGTATTCCAGCGGGAGAACAGGGTCAGAGCGTGGGTTGGAAAGAGGGTGTACGCAGTCGGGCCGCGGTTGCCGCCGCCATCACCGTGTTGGTACTAACGGTCTTGACGGCGAGCGCGGCCGCCTCGCCCTCTGAAGTGGCGCAGTCGGGAACGTTGACGTTGACAAGCGATCCGGGTGATTTCGTGGGCCGGGGTCTCACGTATTCGTACGCCACGCCGCAAAACGTCTTCTTCGCAGTCACGAGGGATTGGAGCGGCCAGGACAACATGGTCAACGTGACCATGCGCACCGACCCCAGCAGCACCGACTACTGGATGCTCGATTTTGCAGCCCCACCCGGGCAGACGCTAACCGCAGGCTCGTATTCTGCGGCGGTTCGCGCCGGCGCCTCGCAGAGCGCCGGACAACCCGGGCTCGACGTGTCCGGACTCGGCAGTGGCTGCAACATGCTTGGCGGCACTTTCAACGTTCTGGACGCGGTCTTCGGTCCCTACGGCTATGTCGAACGCTTTCACGCGACATTCGAGCAGCACTGCGAATTCAACGCGCCGGCCTTGCGCGGTGAGGTCCTCGTGTCAAACCCGCCGCCACCGGCACCTCTCACAGCCACGATCTCGGTGAATCCGTCCGCTCAACTGACCCGCCGTGGCTCGGTCATCTTGACCGGCTGGGTCAGCTGCAACAGGAGCATCGATCCGGATCGGTCTCTGCTGCAGCTGACCGTTTCGGAACCCTCGAGGAAGGGTGCGTCCACCGGCGCAGCAGCGATCTCCTTGCCTAGCGAGTGCTCGAGCGCCCAGCTCCCCTGGCAAGCGACCGTCACGCCGACGGATCCGACATTGCCCTTTGCGAAGGGGAATGCGACGACGAGCGCCTACGCGCGACTAGGTGACCCGTTCTTCGACGTCAACGTCAACACGGATCCGCAGACGGCGGTCGTCAGCGTCAAGGAGTCCTAAGCGGCTTTCGGCCTCAGTCTGCGCGCGGCTAGCGGAACCGGAACAGTGCAGTGACAGCAATACGCCGCCCGGAAACCTGAGCGCCATAACGCGCAAGGTGATTGAAATACTGGGCTCGTGTTTCGGCTCGCGTCTCTGATGCTGCTGCTTGCCGCGCCGCCGCCGTTTCACTACTCGATTCAGCCGGTGCCCGCGCAGGTTCGTGCGCGAATCGGCAGCGCGGGCCTGTACCGCACCGGGTGTCCGGTCACGTACAGGCAGTTGCGTGTACTGACTGTTTCCCACTGGGATTTCGACGGCGCTACCACGACGGGTCAGCTCGTCGTCAACCGCTCCGCCGCCACGCCGCTGGCAACGGTCTTCCGGAAGCTGTACGTCTTGCGGTTTCCGATCAGGCACATGCAGCTTGCCGATGCGTACGGACCGAAGCGGCTGCGACCCGCGGACGGTGATGTCTCCGACGCATTCGAATGCCGGCAGGCTGTTCCGTCTCCCTGTTCAGGCGGTAGCGGCACCGGCCACTGGTCAGAGCACGCCTACGGCCTCGCCGTCGACCTCAACCCGATCGAAAATCCCTATGTCGGCTGCGGCCAGACGCGGCAGCGCGCGAGCGTGCCGTACCTGAACCGTTCACGACTGCGGCCCGGCATGGTGACGCCTCAGGTCATCCGCGCCTTTCGGTCCGTCGGTTGGGGCTGGGGAGGCTCGTGGAGCGGGGGGACGAAGGACTACATGCACTTCTCGGCCTCGGGTCACTAGCTCGTGGCGTCAGGCAGCTAGGCCCCGAACGCGCTGGTGCGCGCCTTGGCCCACGCCCTAACACGATTTCGAGGCTCGGCGTCGGCCCGTTGCAGCGTGGAACGCTCGCGCATCATCCTGTTCGCTCGGCTTCGCCCACCGCGGTTAGCCGTGGGTCTCCCGCTACGGGCCGGTGCGTGTGGGACCGAGGAAATTCGCCGGCTGAGCCTGCGTCGCATGCGGCAGCGAAAGCGCAAGTGCCACGCCCGACCCAGTTAGCGCGATCAGAGCAACAGCCGCTGCCGCGAGCTTGACCCGCACTGAGACCTGCGCCGCGCGGAACGTGAGGCGGACGGGTGCA
>Ga0137371_10000480_pt1 | contig 29612 bp, 30 predicted proteins | sample SagtaG_7_FD_104919 | JGI IMG/M metagenome (GOLD analysis project Ga0137371, IMG submission 104919) | Vadose zone soil microbial communities from Sagehorn Ranch, Mendocino, California, USA - Sage1_R_40_16 metaG | ecosystem: Environmental > Terrestrial > Soil > Vadose zone | place: USA...
AAGACGACCTCGCCCGACGGCTCGACCGGATCGACAGCCAAGAGCCAAAGCTTCAACTCACAGCATGACCACCGAACTTGCGGACGCGTGTACTAGATACTCCCGTTCGTGCGCGCGTTCGTCACGGGCGGCACCGGCTTCCTCGGCAGCAGGCTGGTGCGCCGGCTGCGCGAGCGCGGCGACGACGTCGTGGCGCTCGTCCGCGACCCGGCCCGCTCCGCCGACCTCGACGCCGAGCTCGCGCCCGGCGATCTCTCCGACCGGAGTCGCCTCGCAGAGCAGATGCGAGGCTGCGACGCCGTCTTCCACGTCGCGGCGATGTACAAGGTCGGCATCCCCGCGGCCGAGCGGCCGGCGATGTTCGAGGCGAACGTCCGCGGCACCGAGAACGCGCTCGACGCGGCGGTCGACGCAGGCGTCCCGCGTACCGTCTACGTCTCGACGGTCAACGTCTTCGGCAATACGCGCGGCGCAGTGGTGGACGAGACCTACGAGCGCCGCCCCGGCGAGTTCGTCTCCTACTACGACGAGACGAAGTACCTGGCGCACCAGGCAGCGAAGGAGCGAATCGCCGCCGGCGCGCCGGTGGTGATCGTCCAGCCGGGGGCGATCTACGGCCCCGGCGACCACTCGGAGCTCGGCGCACAGCTCGAGCTGATGCGCACGGGCAAGCTCCGCTTCCTGGCGCTCGCCGGCGTGGGGGTCGACGCCGTCCACCTGGACGACGCAGTCGACGGGATCCTGCGCGCGCACGAGCGCGGCCGCGCCGGCGAGTCGTACGTCCTCGGCGGCGAGATCACGACGCTCCGCGGGATGATCGAGACGGTCGCGCGGCTGAACGGGAGGAAGCCGCCGCGGCTCGTCCTGCCGACGGCGCTCATCCGTCTGGCGATCCCGATCGGCCCGTTCGTCGGCCGCTCGATGGGAACGGGGCCGAACCTGCGCGAGGTCATCTCGGCCGCGGACGGCGTCACGTACTGGGCGCGGGACGACAAGGCGCGCCGCGAGCTCGGCCACGCGCCGCGCAACCTCGAGCAGGGCCTGCGCGACGTCTAGCACTAGACTGGCCGCAGTGAAGACGATCTCCTTCGGTCGCGGCGCCCCGGCGCCCGAGTGCCTGCCCGTCGACGAGCTGGCGGACTGTGCACGGGCTGCGCTCGAGCGCGACGGGACTACGATCCTCTCCTATGGCCCGGGTGGCGGCTACCCGCCGCTCCGTGAGTGGGTCGCCGAGCGCCACGGCGTCGAGCCGGCCCGCGTCATCCTCACGAACGGCTCGCTCCAGGGCTTCGTCTTCCTCGTGCAGCACCTGCTCGCCGCGCACGGCGGTCGCGTGCTCGTCGAGGCGCCGACGTACGACCGGCCGCTGAAGATCCTCGCCGGGCTCGGCGCCGAGGTCGTCGCGCTGCCCATGGACGACGATGGGCTCGACCCGGACGCGCTCGAGCGCGAGCTCGCCGCCGGACCGAAGCCCGCGTTCCTCTACACGATCCCGACGTTCCAGAATCCGAGCGGGCGCACCCTGTCGACCGAGCGTCGCCGCCGGCTGGTCGAGCTCGCCCGCGCCCACGACCTGCTCGTGCTCGAGGACGATCCGTACGGGCTCGTCCGCTTCGAGGGAGAGCCGCCGCCGAGCCTCTTCGAGCTCGAAGGCGGCGAGCGCGTCGCGTACTCCTCCTCCTTCTCGAAGACGATCGCGCCGGGTCTCCGCGTCGGCTGGTTCGTTCTGCCGCTGGACACGGCCGCCGCGATCGAGGCGACGGCCGTCGCGACGTACATCTCGCCGCCGTTCGTGCCGCAGGCGACCGTGTACGAGTTCCTGCGCCGCGGCAACTTCGAGTCGAACCTCGAGCGCGTGCGCGGGCTGCTGCAGGCGCGTCGCGACGCGATGCTCGCGGCACTCGAGCGCGACTTTCCCGCCGAGGCCCGCTGGAGCCGGCCCGAGGGCGGCTACTTCCTCTGGCTCGACCTGCCCGGTGGCCTCCGCGGCGACGAGCTGCTCGCGCGCGCGGAGGAGGTCGGCGTCGCGTTCGTCAAGGGCGCCGACTTCTTCCCGGCCGGCAGCGGCCAGGGCGAGAGCTCCGTCCGCCTGGCCTACAGCTTCGTCTCGCCCGACGAGATCGCCGAGGGCGTGGGCCGGCTCGCGCCGCTATTCGCGGGCGCGCCGGCGGCGACCGCGACGCTCTAGCTGCGCGAGCAGGACTCCGGCGACGACGCCGATTGCGAGCGCGAGCAGGACCAGCCAGATCAGCGAGACGCTCGCCGTCGCGACGACGAAGTGCAGGTGCACGTGCTTGCGGTTCTCGAGCACGAACGCGATCGCGTACGCGATCAGCAGCGCGAGCGCGATGAGCTGTATGTACAGCCGGGGTTGCCAGTTCTCGCGAAGCTCCCGGGTGTCGATGTTCGGCCGCCGGCGCAGGCGCACGGCGGAAGTCTACGCGGCGTGGCCGACGAATCCCGTCAGCGGCCGCGGAACGAGGCGCGGCTGCCGCGGTGGGACGAGCGACCCGCGGCTGTGCAGACGGAAGGTCGGACAGGGGGTCTCCGTCGGGAGGGCGCAGAGACCGGCGCGACGGAAATAGCAGTCGTCGCACGTTTGCGTGTGCTTTGCCATGTGTGATCCTCGGAGCGGGCGGAGGTCGCGAGGAACGAGAACGACGTCGGCGATCATAGGGCCGCGAACGCCCGACGCAAGGGTTGTCCGCAACGAAAACTATGCATTTTCCGGCAGTTTCATTGAGCCGAAAGGTGGACGTTTCTTAGGGTTTCGTTGCGCATTTCTTACGCTTTCGGGGGCAGCGTTGCCAGCGCATGCAACGCCTGTTGAAAGTTCTTCACAGCGACGATGCGAAGGCCCTTCGCATAGCGCCGCGCGGTGCGGGCGTTTTCCCCAGCGGGGACGAGAAAGAGGTCGGCCTTCGCCATCCGGGCGCCGAAGGTCTTCTGCTTGACGCCCCCGATCGGCACGACCGTCCCGTCCGCCGCGAGCTGTCCGGTCGCCGCGACCCGGTAGCCGCGCGACACGTTGTGTCCGAGCTCGGCCAGCACCTCGAGCGCGAACGGCAGCCCGGCCGAGGGCCCGCCGACGTTCCCCGCGTCGATCTTGACCCGGATCGGCAGCTTGATGTCGACGGCCTGCTCGACCAGCACGCCGAGCGCGGGGACGTGCCTGTTGTCCTGCGACGGCGTCAGGCGCACGTCGACCATCTTGAACGCATCGCCGCGGCGGACGCCGACCGCGACGACGTCGCCGACGTGATGCCGGACGATCGCACGGTGCAGGTCGGCGAAGGTGCGCACACGGTGGCCGTCGACCGAGACGATCACGTCGGTTGTCTGGAGCTTGCCGACGGCGTTGGAGCCGGTGAGCGAGTCGTCCACGAGCACCCCGCGGGCCCGCGCGACGACCTTGTAGCCGAGATGACGGAGCGCCACCGCCGCCGCGATCTTCTGCGACATCACCATCATCCGCAGGTCGATCCGGCGCGCCGTCGCGTCGCTCGTCCCGGGCGGGACGACCTCCGAGGCCGGCACGAGCGAGGCGCCGTCGTGCAGCAGCCCGGGGAAGAGCTCGTCCAGCACGCTCGCCCGCTCCTCGAGGACGTCGACGAAATAGATGCCGCCCGGGCCGCGCGGATCCATGCCGCCTTGGACGCTGACGAGCGGCGCGACCGCGTGCGCCGGATCCGGGACGAGCAAGTAGCGGTCGGAGCGCACCTGCCAGAGGATCAGGAGCGTGACGCCTAGGAGCGCGAGACCGGCGAACGCGAGCCTGGCAGGCGAGAGGCGGGCAAGCACCATCTGAGGATAGTGGCGCGGCTCTAGCGATCCGCCGACGACGTGCCCGGCTCGTCGGTGAGCATGACCTCGAGCACCTCTTCGGTGCAGGTATCGCAGAGCGTGCGCCCGACGTAGCGCGTCCGGCCCCGGAGGATCACGTAGCGGAGGTCGCCGTCTCGCCCGGCGCCGCACCGCTCGCATCGGCCGGCGCGCGGGGAGGGATCGAATTCGAAATCCGGGAGCTCCGACTGCGCGATGCGGCGATTCTACGCGGCGCGGCGGGACGGTCGACTCCGCGCCGGCGCGGCGCGCGTCTAGAGCAACCCCCTTGTCAATCCTCCGTCGACGGCGATCGTCTGGCCGCTCACGTACCGCGCCCGCTCCGAGGCGAGGAAGCAGACGACGTCGCCGAGCTCCGGCGGCGCGCCCCAGCGGCGGAGCGGGATCTCCGCGAGGGCCTCCTCGGTCGGGCCGCCGGGATAGAGCTGGTCGAGGCGCGTCGTGGCGATGCGGCCGGGCGCGACGCAGTTGACGGTGATCCCCCGCGGGCCGAGCTCCCGGGAGAGCGACTTCGCCCAGCCGGTCACGCCCGGGCGGACGACGTTCGAGAGGGCGAGGTGCGGCGTCGGCTCGAGCACCGCGGTCGAGGTGATCGCGATCACGCGGCCGCCCGGGCTCCGCTCGAGGTAGGGGAGGCAGAGGCGCAGAAGCAGGATGGGCGGGAGCAGGAGCAGCTCCACGGCGCGCTCGACCGCCTCGACCGTCAGATCCTCGGCGCGCCCCGGCGGCGGTCCTCCTCCGTTCCAGACGAGGATGTCGATGCCGCGGAACGCGGCGACCGTCTGGTCGACGAGCCGCTCGAGGTCGCGCGTGCTCGTCGCGTCGCCGCGCACGGCAAGCGCGCCGATCCGGTCGGCCTCGCGCTCGAGCACGTCCCGGCGCCGCGCGAACATGGCCACGTTCGCGCCTTCGGAGGCGAGCGCCTCGGCGGTCGCGAGCCCGAGCCCGGACGACGAGCCGCACACGATCGCCGTGCGGTCCTTGAGGCCCAGATCCACGCCTGGACGCTATCGTGCGGCCCGCTTGTAAGGCATCTGTACGGATTCGGTTTGCCGACCGGAAGCCCCGGTACCCTGGGTGCGGTCGTCCGGGAGGTCATTCTCATGAAGCGTTGTTTTCTCATCGGTCTCTGCCTGGTCCTCGTCGCGCTCGTCGGCGGGACAGCCGCGCGCGCAGCTGCGCCGCCGCGGCCGCTGCTCGTCGGCTTCGAGGACGAGCCGAGCTTCCTCTGGTCGAGCGACAGGCTCGGCCGGGTGGCGGGTGCGTCGGAGGCCGGCGCGAACGTCATCCGCGTGATCGCGAACTGGTCGACGCTCGCTCCGAGCCGGCCGGGCAGCCCGGCGAACCCCGCCGACCCCGCGTACCAGTTCAACGGCCTGGACGATCTCGTGTGGCAGGCGCAGCAACGCGGGATGCGTGTGCTCCTCACGGTCTGGGGCACGCCGAGCTGGGCGAGCTCCACGCACAAGCCGAACGCGGCGCCCGCACCCGCCACGCTCGGCTCGTTCTGCTCGGCCCTCGCGAGCCGCTACAGCGGCCACTTCCGCGGACAGCCGCCGGTCACGCTCTTCAGCGTCTGGAACGAACCGAACCTGAACCAGTTCCTCGCGCCGCAGTACGACGCTCGCGGCCGCGACGTCGCGCCTCGGCTGTACGCCGCGATGGTGCGCTCCTGCTACTCGGCGATCAAGCGCGCGAACCCGAAGGCGGTCGTCGCCGCTGGCGACACCTCGCCGCGGGGAACCGACCACGCCCGGAGGGGAATCCAGGCGAGCCACTCGCCCGGCCGCTTCGCGCAGCTCGTCGCTGCGCAGCGGCCGCGCGTCCGCTTCGACGCGTGGGCCCACCACCCGTACGGCGTCGGCTTCACGGGGCGCGCCACGGTGCCGTTCCGCTGGCCCAACGTCGGCGTCGCCGACCTGCCGTCGCTCGAGACGCACCTGAAGCGGTGGTTCCGGCTCCGCAGCGTCCCGCTCTGGATCACCGAGTTCGCCTACCAGACCTCGCCCGAGCGAATCGGTGCGCTGAGCTACGCGGGCCAGGCGTCGTATCTGAACGACGCGTTCCTGCGTGCCGCGGCCGTGCCGCAGGTGCAGATGTTCATCTGGTTCGTCTTCCGCGACACGCCGGACCAGCGCTGGCAGAGCGGCCTCTACCGCGCGGACTCGACGCCGAAGCCCGCGCTCGCGACCTGGAAGCAGATCATCGCGCCGTACAGCGTCGACAACCCGACGCTCGTCGTCGCCGCCCGGTCGAATCCGACGGTGCCGCTCGGGCTCGTCGTGCTGCAGGCCCACCGCCTGCCGTCCGACCCGCCGCTCGGGGTCACCTACCGCGTCTACGACTCCGCCGGGGCGCTCGTGATCGGCAACCAGACCAGGGTTACGCTCGATGCGGCGGGCACCGCGAGCATCCCGCTCACGTTCTCGCCCACGGCGGGCGGACGCTACCGGGTCGAGCTCGTGGTGAACGACATCCACGGCACGGCGGTCTACCGCACGGCGACGCTGGTCTCGAGCTAGCTCGAGAGCACGCCGACGACCTCGCGGACGGCCTCTGCGGAGGCCTCGAGGGCCTGCCGCTCCTCGTCCGAGAGGTCGAGCTCGACGATCTCCTCGATGCCGCCCGCGCCGAGCTTGACGGGGACGCCCATGTAGAGACCGTCGATCCCGTACTCGCCCTCGAGGTATGCCGTGCACGGGAGGACGCGCTTCTCGTCGAGCATGATCGAGTCGACCATCTGCGCGGCCGCCGCGCCCGGCGCGTACCAGGCGGAGGTGCCGAGTAGGTTGACGATCTCGCCGCCGCCCTTCGCCGTGCGCTCGACCATCGCCTGGATCCGGTCCTCGGCGACGAGCTTCCGCAGCGGGATCCCGCCCACCGTCGTCGCCGAGACGACCGGGACCATCTGGTCGCCGTGGCCGCCGAGCACCATCGCGGTGACGTCCTTCGCCGACGACCCGGTCTCCCAGGCGATGAAGGACGAGAAGCGGGCGGTGTCGAGAATCCCGGCCATGCCGAACACGCGCTCCTTCGGCCAGCCGGAGACGTTCCTGGCGACATGGCACATCGCGTCGAGCGGGTTCGAGACGACGATCAGGATCGCGTCGGGCGACGCGCTCACGATCTCGCCGGTGACGGAGCCGACGATCTTCTCATTCGTCTGGACGAGGTCGTCGCGGCTCATCCCGGGCGAGCGCGGCAGGCCCGCGGTGATGACGACGACGTCGGAGCCGGCCGTCTCGTCGTAGCCGTTCGAGCCGGAGACGTTCGGCTCGTAGCCGAGCACAGCGCCCATCTGGTTGATGTCGAGAGCCTTGCCCTGCGGCAGACCCTCCTTGATGTCGACGAGGACCACGTCCGCGTAGTCGCGCACGGCGAGAACCTGCGCGCACGTCGCGCCGACGTTGCCTGCGCCGACGACCGTGATCTTCCTCCGCTGACTCACCTCAGACCCTCGCTCCCAGCTTGTCGATGATCGCGTCCGCGACCTCGCTCGTGCCGACCGCGGTCGGGTCGTCGCGGCTCGGCTTCATGTCGTAGGTCACGCTCTCGCCGGCCCGGATCACCTCGGCGATCGCCGACTCGAGCCGGTCGGCCGCCTCGTCCTCCTCGAGATGCCGGAGCATGAGCATCCCCGACAGGAGCTGCGCCATCGGGTTTACCTTGTTCTGGCCCGCGTACTTCGGCGCCGAGCCGTGCGTGGGCTCGAAGACCGCGACCCCCTCGCCGTAGTTCGCGCCCGGGGCCAGGCCGAGGCCGCCGATCATCCCGGCGCACAGGTCCGAGAGGACGTCGCCGTAGAGGTTCGGCAGCACGAGCGTGTCGTACTCCTCCGGCCGCTGGACGAGCTGCATGCACATGTTGTCCACGATCCGGTCGTCGAACTCGACATCGGTGTTCTCCTCGGCTACCTCGCGGGCTACGTGCAGCCAGAGCCCGTCGGAGAACTTCATGATGTTCGCCTTGTGCACGGCCGTGAGCTTGCGGCGGCCGTTGCGGCGCGCGTAGTCGAACGCGAACTCGAAGATCCGGCGCGTGCCGGTGATCGAGATCGGCTTGATCGAGATCCCCGCGTCCCGGTTGCGAAGCTTGCCGCCCTTGGACTCGATCCAGGAGATCAGCTCCTCGGCGTCGGGCGTGCCCTGCTCGTACTCGATTCCCGCGTAGAGGTCCTCGGTGTTCTCGCGCACGATGATCAGGTCGACATCCTCGAAGCGGGTGCGCACGCCCGGGTACGTCTTGCACGGACGCACCTGCGCGAACATGTCCAGCTCCTTTCGCAGCGCGACGTTGACCGAGCGGAAGCCGCCGCCGACCGGGGTCGTGATCGGCCCCTTCAGCGCGACTCCTGCCTCCCGGATCGCGTCGAGCACGTCGGGCGGCAGGGGATTGCCGCCGTAGCGGTCCATCACGTCGGCGCCGGCCTCGCGGACGTCCCAGTCGAACACGACGGCCGTCGCCTCGAGCACCCGCCGCGTCGCCTCGGTCAGCTCGGGCCCGGTGCCGTCGCCCGGGATGAGGACTACGCGATGCGCCACGGCGCGGAATGTACACACCGGCGCCCGGGAGTCGCGTCAGGACACGACGACGCGCACGCGCTCGACGGCGTTGTTGCAGTAGCCGCCGAAGTTCCACTCCGGGTTCAGCGGCTGCGTCTGTCCGGTCGCGTCCGTCGCCCGGCAGCAGAGCTCGTGCTCGCCCGGATCGGCCTCCCACGTGTACATCCACGAGCGCCAGGCGAAGGGCGACGGCGCCTCGCCGAGGACGGCTTCGCCCCAGCTGCGGCCGCCGTCGGCGCTCACCTCGACGAGCTCGACCGGGCCGTATCCCGACCATGCTCTGCCCATGAGCGTGCACGGCCCGGCGCGCAGGTAGCGCTCGCGGGAGACGAATTCCGGGATTCCCGGCGGGACCATGAGCGAGCGCGGGAGCATCCGCGTCACCGGGGTGCCGGGATCGTCCTCCGACTCCTGAAGCCGGTATCCGTGCTCCTGCTGCCAGCCGCGGAACGGCTCGTCGACGACGGTGATCGACTCGAGCCATTTGACCTGTGCCATCCCGTACCAGCCCGGGGCGACCAGCCGCAGCGGAAATCCGTGCTGAGGCGGCAGCGGCTCGCCGTTGATCGCGTAGACGAGGAGCACCTCCTCGTGGAGCGCCTCCGCGAGCGGCAAGCTCCGCTCGTAGCGATGCTCGACGCCGCCCTGGATGCCTCGGTCCAGGCCGGTGAAGACGACCTCCACGCTCCCCGGGAGCACGCCCGCCTCCTCGAGGAGGGACGCGAGTGGCGTGCCCGTCCATTCGGCCGTGCCGACTGCGCCGGTGAGCCAGGGCTGGCTCAACGGACGCGGCGCGAGCAGCGCCCGGCCGTTTCCGGCGCATTCGAGGGTGACGGCGAACGTGCGCGACGGCCGCGCCTTCAGCTCCTCGAGTGTCAGCGTCAGCGGCCGCTCGACGCAGCCGCCCACCCGAAGCCGCCACGTTTGCGCGTCGACGGCCGGGATGTCGAAATGAATCAGGAGGTAGTGCAGGCCGATGGGCGTGATCGTGTGCCGCAGCGCCTCGAGCGGCAGGGCGTGGTTGCGCGCTGCGAGCTGGAGCTCCTCGAGCGTGATGTCGGAGCCCGAAGCGATTCCCACGCCGTCACGGTGAAGATCGGCGTCGGAGGTGTCAAGACGGCGGTGTGAGCGGCGCGTCGCCGGGTATCGTGCCGGTGCATGGCCGCGAAGAAGTCCGTCCAGCTCTCGGGGGTCGTGGTCGCGCAGTCGTCGATCTGCTCGATCGATCCCGACGAGGGCGTGCTCATGTACCGCGGCTACGACATCGCCGATCTCGCCGAGCACTCGACCTACGAGGAGGTCGCCTACCTGTTGCTGAACGGCGAGCTGCCGTCGGGCGACGAGCTCGAGGCGTTCAAGGAGGAGCTCGCCCAGCGCCGGCTACCGGGCCCGATCGCCCACCACGCCTCCGAGGCCGCCGCCGCCGGCGCGAACGGCATGGACGTCCTTCGCACCTGCGCGTCGGCACTCTCCTTCAACGATCCGGGCCGCGGCCGGATCGACCACGAGTCCGCCGCGCGCGGCGCCGCTCGGTTGATCGCGCAGCTGCCGACGATCATCGCGCGATACCACCGCGTGCGGCAGGGGTTCGACCCCGTCGACCCGGATCCGTCGCTCGGATACGCGGAGAACTTCATGACGATGCTCCACGGCGAGAGTCCGAGCGAGCAGCAGGTGCGCGCGTTCGACGTCGTGATGATCCTCCACGCGGAGCACGAGATGAACGCCTCGACCTTCACGGCCCGCGTCGTCGCCGGCACGGGCGCGGACATCCACGGCGCCGTCGTCGCCGCGATCGCCGCCCTGGCCGGACCGCTTCACGGCGGAGCGAACGAGGCGGCGATGCAGATGTTCGAGCGGTTCGGCTCTGCCGACCGCACCCCCGACGCGGTGCGCGGGATGCTCGAGCGCAAGGAGAAGCTCTTCGGCTTCGGCCACCCGCTCTACCGGGCCTACGATCCGCGCGCCGTCATCCTCAAGCGGATCTCCCGCGAGTTCTCCGAGGATGCAGGCGAGCCGAACTGGTACGCGATCACCGAGGCCGCCGAGCGGACGGTGTTCGAGGAGAAGCGGCTCTACCCGAACGTCGATCTCTATTCGGGCTCGGTTTACCGCTACCTCGGGATCCCGAACGACCTCTTCACGCCGCTCTTCGCGGCGAGCCGGGTCGCAGGCTGGTCGGCGCACATCCTCGAGCAGTACGCGGACAACAAGATCATCCGGCCGTCGGCGGACTACGTCGGCGAGCCTCGCCGCGAGTTCCCCGTCCGCGCGTGACCCTCCAGGAAGCCGCGGCGCGGGCCGACGAGCTGGCGCAGGAGGGCTCCGAGCGGGAGCTGGCGAACCTGCGCAAGGAATGGGGCGACGAGCTCGAGGGCGCGGCGCGTAGCCAGGACTATCGCGAGCGCGCTGTCGCGTACCGCGCCATCGGCCAGTTTCGCTGGCGCCAGAAGGAGGAGCTGCTGCGGCGCGGGCTCGACGACGAGAGCCCGGCCTGCCGCGGCTCGGCGCTCATCTCGCTCGAGCTGCTCTCGCGCGACCATCCGAGCACCGTCAACAGCGTCCGCTCGATGCTCCACACGATGGCGACGACCGATCCGAACCAGGCGGTCCGCCGGCTCGCCATCCTCTGCCTCAAGAACGGCTCGCCGCAGCGCGACACGATCGTGCTGCTGCAGGGCCTCGGCGACGACGACGAGCTCGAGCCGGACCTGCGCCAGTCGGCCGCGAAGGTCGCGACGTTGCTGCGAAGGCGATCAGGGCCGCGCGGCTAGTGCCGCTGGAGGGGACTAGCACCTAAGTGCCGCCGCAGCTGGGACAGACCCGCGCGTCGATCTGCCGCCCGCAAGACGGGCACGTACGGCGGCGCCGCCGCCATTCGAGCGCGCTCTTCTGTACCCCGGCCAGGGCCATCATGTAGCCGACGGCCAGCGTGGTCACCACGACAACTGCGATATGGGGTTCGAGCATCATCGATCTTCCTTCGTATTGCGACCCGGGCCGGATCTAAACGTCCTCCGGCGAGCGTGCGGGTGCGCTTGGAAATACAACTCGCGACGGCGGCGATCGGTTACGTGGGTGTAGAGCTCGGTGGTGGCGAGATCCGCGTGGCCGAGCATCTCCTGGACGGAGCGCAGATCAGCTCCGCCCTCGAGCAGGTGCGTGGCGAAGGAATGGCGGAGAAGGTGCGGGTGGATCCGCTCCGGCTCGAGGCCCGCGGCCGCCGCGAGCTTGCGCAGGATCAGGAACGCGCCGGCGCGCGTCAGCGGTCCGCCCTGGGCGTTGAGAAAGAGCTCGGGGCGGTGGCGGCGATCGAGGTACGGGCGGCCGCGGGCGAGGTAGCGGCGCAACGCGTCCGCGGCCTGGCGGCCGACCGGGACGATCCGCTCCTTGTCGCCCTTGCCGATACAGCGGACGAGGCGGCGGTCGAGGTCGACGCCGGCGCGCTCGAGCCCGACGGCTTCGCTGACACGGAGACCGGCGCCATAGAGCAGCTCGACGAGCGCACGGTCGCGGAGCGAGCGCGGGGTCGTTCCGCGGGCGGCCTCGATCAGCCGCTCGGCCTCGCCGGCAGACAGCGTCCGTGGGAGCTTGCGCCGGCTCCGCGGCAGCTCGAGCTCGGCCGCGGGGTTGTCGGCGCGCCGGCCGACGAGGACCTCGTGGCGGTAGAAGGAGCGCAGCGCGGCCGTGCGCCTGGCGATCGTGGCCGGGCTGAGCCCGTCCGCCCGTAGCTGGGCGAGGTAGCGCTCGAGCGTCTCGACGTCCGCGTCCGCCGGGCCGTTCCGAAACCAGTCGGCAAAGTGCGTGAGGTCGCGCCGGTAGGACTCGACGGTGCGCGGCGCGAGCCGCGCTGCCGCGACGGCGAGAAACGACTCGACTGCGGGATCGCGCGCCTGCACGCGCTCGCTTTCGCGGCCCGCCGCCCTTCGCCTGCCCCCGAATAGGGCGGCGGCGCGGTTTCCCGCGCCGCCGATTCAGCCCCTCCACCCGAATAGACCTCGTCCTGCCGCCGAACTTGCACGGGACTTCTCCACCTCCGGAACCCAAGTAACAGAGTGTTATTTGGGTGGAGGGGAGGGGCCTGGCAACGGCAACGGCGCGGTTTCCCGCGCCGTTCTGTCCGCCCTTCCACTGAGATAGACCTCGACCGAGGGCGAACCTTGCGCTCGATTTTCTCCACCGCCCGAAATCCCAAGTAACAGAGTGTTACTTGGGTGGTCAGGAGCGGGGATGGGCCCGGTCGTAGACCCGTCGCAGCCGCCGGGCGTCGACGTGGCTGTAGATCTGCGTCGTCGAGAGCGAGCTGTGGCCGAGCAGCTCCTGGATCGTGCGGAGGTCGGCGCCGCCCTCGAGCAGATGGGTCGCGAACGCGTGCCGCAGGCGATGCGGATTCGGAACGAGCCGCCGCAGCGTGCTCGTGTCGAGGCGGCGGCCGCGCACCGACAGGAAGATCGCGTCCTCGGCCCCCGCCGCGAGCTGCGGTCTCGCCTCGCGGAGATAGCGCGCGAGCCAGAGTGCCGCCTCCTCGCCGAGGGGGACGACGCGCTCCTTGCCGCCCTTGCCCCGCACGTGCACGGCCTCCTGCTCGAAGTCGACGTCGGCGAGATTGAGGTCGACGGCCTCGCGGCTGCGCAGGCCGGCCGAGTAGACGAGCTCGACGAGTGCGCGGTTCCGCAGGCCGAGCGGGCCGTCCTCCCCGAGCATGGCGAGCACCGCGTCGACCTCCGAGGCCTTCGGGGCGTTCGGCAGCCGTCGGCGGCGGCGCGGCGCGAGGGTCGCGTCCGGGACGCGCGAGGGCCCGAGCGCGAAGCGGAGCAGCGAGCGGATCGCGGCGAGCTTGCGGCCGATCGTGGCCGGCGCGAGCTTCGGGCGCCGCCGTCCGAGCTCGGCCGTGTAGTCGGCGAGCGTGCGCGCGTCGACGTCTTCCAGGGTCAGCCCGCGGGCAGCGAGCCAGGCCGCGAACGGCCGCACGTCGAAGCGGTAGGCGTGCCGCGTCGACTCGCTCAGGCCGGGACTGGCGAGGAAGCGCTCGGTGGCTGCGTCCGGGTCCACTCGGGCGCGCTTCGCCGCACCGGGCCGCGCTCCTGCCGCCGCCGGTCAGCGGTCGCTGCGGTCGACCGAGGGGGCGCCCCCCAGGTATAGGTCCGCCATTCGAGGATCCTCGAGCAGCTCCGAGCCGGTCCCCGTAAGCGCGACGCGGCCTCCGTCCAGGACGGCGCCGCGATCGGCGCTCGCCAGCCCGGCCCGCGCGTTTTGCTCGACGAGGAGGACGGTGTGGCCGTCCTCGTTGAGCTGCGCGACCGTCTCGAAGATCAGGTGGCGTGCCTTCGGCTCGAGCCCCATCGTCGGCTCGTCGAGCAGGATCAGCTTCGGCCGCAGCATCAAGGCCCGCGCGATCTCCACCAGCTTCTGCTGGCCGCCGGAGAGGGCGCCGGCTCGGTCGCGCCGCCGCTCGGCCACGAGCGGAAAGCGCTCGACAACCTCCTCGGCGCGGCGCCGGACGAGAGCCCGGTCGCGGAGCGAGTGCCCGCCCATCAGCAGGTTGTCCCAGACCGTCATCAGCGGGAAGAGGCTGCGCTCCTGCGGGACGTGCACGATGCCGCGCGCGAGCACCCGGGCCGGGGAGAGTCCGCCGATCTCCTCACCCTCGAAGACGATGCGCCCGCCGCGCGGCTTCAGCAGCCCGCTGAGCGTCTTCAGCACCGTCGACTTGCCCGCGCCGTTCGGACCGACGAGACAGGTCACCTCTCCTTCCGCCACGGTCAGGTCGAAGCCGCAGAGGATGTCCGCGCGCCCGTAGCCGGCGACGACGTCCTCGAAGCGAAGCAGGCTCACGAGCCCAGGTACGCGTCGAGCACGCGCGGGTCGGACTGCACCTCGGACGGCGGCCCCGCCGCGAGCTTGGTGCCGTGGTCGAGCACGATCACCGGATCGCAGAGCCGCATGACGAGGTTCATGTTGTGCTCGACGATCAGGAACGTCAGCCCGCGCGCGTGGAGTTCGCGCACGTGACGTTCGATCGTCTCGATCATCACCGGGTTCACGCCCGCGGCCGGCTCGTCGAGGAGCACGAGCCGAGGCTCGCCCATGAGCACGGTCGCGAACCCGAGGAGCTTCTTCTGCCCGTACGAGAGCGACCCGGCCCGGTCGCCCGCGAGCGCGGCGAGGCCGAACTCCTCCAGGAGCCGGTGCGCGCGCTCCCCGTCCGCCCGTCCGAGCGCCCGCCGGCCGATCGCGCGCCAGGGCTGCTGGATCGCGACCACGAGGTTCTCCACGAGCGTCAGCTGCGGGAAGACGCGCGCCTGCTGGAACGTCCGCGTCAGCCCGGCCCGGTAGAGACGGGTCGGGTCCGGCCGGCGGACGCGGCGCCCGGCGAAGGACACGCTGCCCCGGTCGGCCGTGAGGTAGCCGGTCAGGAGGTTGAACAGGGTCGTCTTGCCGGAGCCGTTCGGCCCCACGAGCGCAGTGATCGAGCCCTCGTCGACGGCGAAGCTGCAATCCGCGACAGCTGCGACGCCGCCGAACCGCTTCGTCAGCCCTTCGGCGACGAGCAGCGCGCTCACGAGACCGCCCGCTTCGGCCGCGGCGTCACGTCCGGCCGCGCCGGCGCGCGGAAGCGCCGACTCTCGACGAGCTCGCCGAGCGACGGGAGGATTCCCCGCGGCAGGAGGACGAGCACGACGACGAACACCGCGGCGTAGGCGATCAGGTAGAGCCGGGTCGCGCCGTAGGTCGTCAGCGTCCACTGCTGCGCCGGTACGAGCACGAACGCGCCGATCATCGGCCCCCAGAGCGTGCCCTTGCCGCCGAGGAACGTCATCAGCACGGCGCCGATCATCACGAGCGGATCGATCGCCGACTCCGGGTAGATGTAGAAGAGGTAGTAGCCCCAGACGCCGCCGAGCATCGCCGTCAGGGCGACGCTGAGCGCAAAGGCGATCAGCTTGGCGCCCGTGACGCGGACGCCGACGCCCCGGGCCTTCTCCTCGTCCTCGCGCACCGACAGGAGCATCAGCCCGAGCTTGCTGCTGCGCACATACCAGCAGGCGAGCATCGCGAGCGCGAGGACGCCGAGCATCGCGAGGTAGTACGGCCGGTCGAAGTTCGACGAGAAGCTCGGCTGCGGCACGGCGATGCCCTGCGAGCCGTGCGTCAGCGAGCGCAGGTTGAACGCGAGCTGCTGGACGATGAACAGCAGCATCAGCGTCACGATCGCGAACGTCATCGCCCGCGTCCGCAGCGCGATCCAGGCGATCGGCACGGACACGATCGCGACGGCGACGCCGATCAGCGGCAGCACGTAGAAGGGCCGGTAGCCCGAGCCGATCGAGACGTGGTTAAACGTGATCCCGAGCGTGTAGGCGCCGATGCCGAAGAACGCGGCCTGGCCGAGCGAGATGTAGCCCGTGTACCCGGAGAAGAGGTTCCAGGCGCTGGCGAGGCCGGCGTACATGAGCGTGAACACGCCGATGTTCACGAGCCAGTCGGCGTGGACGACGAACGGGTATGCGGCGAGGAGCCCGAAGACGACGGCCGCGCGCGCGAGCCCGTGCGGCGTGATCCGGCTCACAGCGTCCGTTCCTCGGCGCCGAAGAAGCCCTGCGGACGGACGAGCAGGATTGCGATCAGGACGACGAAGAACGAGAACGACGCCCAGACCGGCGAGATCTCGACGGCGACGACCGCCTCGACGACGCCCATCAGCAGCGCCGAGACGACGGCCCCGCCGACGCTGCCGAGGCCGCCGAGGACGACGATCGAGAGCAGCCGCGAGATCAGGTCGTAGTGGCTGCCCGGGTTGAACGGATAGAGGACGCCGTAGACCGCGCCGGCCGCCGCCGCCGTGCTCACGCCGACGCCGAACGCGAGCGCGCGCACCCGGTCGGCGTCGACGCCGAGCAGCCGCGCCGAGCTCGGATTCTGCACCGTCGCCCGCACGGACCGTCCGAAGCGGGTCCATGCGAGCAGCAGGTAGAGCAGGACGAGGATGGCGACCGACAGCGCGAACGCGAAGGCCCGCACCTCCGAGACCTGGTAGCCGAAGACGGTCCACGACGAGTTCGCGTAGCTCGGGTCGGTCGCCCGGTAGGTCGTCTGGTAGATCGCGCCGAGCACACCCTCGATTCCGAGCGCGAGCGCCCACGTGATCAGCAGCGACAGCTCCTCGGCCTGCTCGCTGCGCAGCGAGCGGATGAACACGAGCTGGACGCCGACCCCGAGCGCGAACATGAGCGGCGCGACGATCAGCACCGAGAGGAACGGGTCGACGTGCAGGTGGCGGAAGAGCGCGTAGCTCAGGTAGGCGCTCAGGATCACGAGCGCGCCCTGGGCGACGTTGATCACGCGCATGACGCCGAAGACGAGCGTGAGCCCGCTCGCCATCAGCGCGTAGACCCCTCCCGTGAGCAGGCCGAGGATGCACGCCTGAACGACGATGTGCACTAGTGCACTAGGCGCCGCTTGCCGGCGCCGCCTCCAGGATGTGCGGGCACTGCCCGCGCATCGGTCTGAAACGACCGGTCGACACGCTTGGTAAGCGACCCACGCTCTAGCCGCCCCACGGCGGCTTCGGGGCGAGCGGCGCATGCAGCGCGACCGACTTCGGATAGACCGGCAGCAGCCTGCCGTTCACCCATTCCACGAGCAGGTCGCTCCCCTGCGGCTCGCCGATCGAGTTCCAGCGCAGCACGCCCTCAACGGTCGGCCAGCTGCCCTTGTGCAGTGCGTCGATGAGCTTGCCGTTGTCGAGCGAATGGCTCTTCGCCGTGCCGAGCTGGAGCACCTGGCCGGTCGCGTAGGCCTCGGCCGAGGTCGGGTCGATCGAGTCCTTCGAGCCGCCGTAGCGCTTGACGTAGGCCGCGACGAAGGCCTTGTTGCCGGGGGCCTTCGAGTCCGGGAACCAGTCGCCCGCGCTGAAGATCCCGTTGACGTTCTTCGCGCCGACCTTGCTCGGGAACTCCGCCGGGTCGTTCGGTCCGTTCGAGAGGAAGACGAACCTCGGGCTGAACTTCAGCTGCACCATCGCCTTCACCTGCGCGTAGGCGTCGTTGTTCTGCGTGCCGCCGACGACGAGGTCGGGCTTCTTCGCCGCATACTTGGAGACGATCGGCGTCATGTCGGTCGTCTCGGACGGATAGACCGTCTTGTACACCGTCTTGACGCCGGCCTTCTCGAGCAGCTGGCGCACGCGGTCGGCGATCGGCGAGGCGAACGGATCGTCGAGCGACGGGTACGCGGCGGTCTTCGGCCGCATCGCCTTCGGCAGCGAGAGGATGTAGTGCGCGAAGACGTCTGCGCTGTCCACGATCGGCGCCGGCTGCGTGAAGAAGACGTTGTGCAGCTTCTCGCCGAAGACGGCGGGACCGCCGCCGGCCGGCTCGATGAAGGCGTAGTGGTAGCGGTTCGCGACCGTCGCCGCCGGAGCGCTGAGGAGCGTCGAGAACGGCCCGAAGACGAACGCGACCTTGTCCTTCGTGATCAGATTCTGGTAGTTCGTCACAACCTGGTTCGGGCTGCTCGTGTCGTCGACGATCTTCAGCTGGACCTTGTGGCCCTGGATGCCGCCGTGGGCGTTGACCACCCCGGCCCAGAGCTTGTACCCGCGCATCGCGGCCTTGCCGGAGTCGGAGAAGTCGCCCGAGAGCGAGAGCGAGATCCCGATCTTGATGGTGCCCGGGCCGGCGTGCCTGCCTTGCGCCGTGCCTGTCGCCGCAGCTGCAGCGAGGGCGAGGCCGAGTGTGACGGCGAGCGTCGAGCGGATCCGGTACACGACCGAACCTCCTTTTGCCCGCCCTCGATCCTTCGTAGTCAGACGATCAGACCGCGGCATTGAAACACGGCTCGTGCTCCGACGCAAGCCGGAGATTTCACTTGCTCACGAGCCTTTTGGACGGTATTGTGCCGCCTCGTCTGCTTGTCAGACAGGAGCTATCGGGCCGCGTGAACTACCAACCCATCGAGCGCCGCAAGGTCTACGAGCTCATCGCCGAGCAGCTGATCGCCGAGATCGCGGGAAGGCGCCTGAAGCCGGGTGACGTCCTGCCGCCGGAGCGGGAGCTGACGCAGCTCTACCGGGCCGGGCGCTCGTCGGTCCGCGAGGCGCTGCGAATGCTCGAGTCGCGTGGTCTCATCACGTCCGCCGGCAACGGCTCCTTCGCGGTCGCTCACTTCCGCAACCCGCTGAACACCTCGCTCCGGCTCCTGTTGAGCCTGGACGAGGCGAACATGCGCGAGATCTACGAGCTGCGCCGCATCCTCGAGTGCGAGGCCGCCGCCCTCGCCGCCGCGCGCCGCACTGAGGCGCACCTGGAGCCGATGGACGGGGCGATCGAGGACATGCAGCGCGGCCTCGACGAGTCGGCGCCCGAGCTCTACATCGACGCCGATCTGCGCTTCCACCTGGCGATTGCCGAGGCGGCGGGCAACCGGCTCGTCGTCCACAGCATGCACGCGCTGCGCGACCTGATCCGCCGGGCGCTGATGTCGATCTATCTGATTCCGTCGAGCCCCGAGCGCTCGCTCGAGCAGCACCGGGCGATCCGCGCGGCGATCGCCGACGGTGACGCGGAGCGCGCGCGCGAGGAGATGCGCGCGCACCTCGTCCGTGTCGAGGCCGACGTCCACCACATCGTCGCCCAGGGTGTCGCCGGTGGCTGAGCTGGGCTTCGTCGGCCTGGGCGTGATGGGCGGCGGTGTGGCGAAGCGCCTCCTCGACGCCGGCCATTCCGTGACCGTGTGGAACCGCACGCGGGAGAAGGCGCAGTCGCTGCTCGACGCCGGCGCGGAGTGGGGCGAGAGCCCGCGCGAGGTCGCGGAGCGCAGCGAGATCATCTTCACCATGGTCACGAACACGGCCGCGGTGCAGGCCGTCACCGAGGGGCCGGACGGGATCCTCGCCGGGCTCGCGCCCGGGAAGGTCTACGTCGACATGTCGACGGCGAGCCCGGCGAACACGCGCGCGCTTGCGGCCCGGGTCGCGGAGATGGGCGCGCACATGCTCGACGCTCCCGTCTCCGGCTCGGTGATCACGCTCGAGCAGGGGAAGCTCTCGGTGATGATCGGCGGCGACGAGGAGGTCTTCGCGCGCGTCAAGCCGGTGCTCGAGGCGATCGGCCCGAAGGTCTTCCACATCGGCCCGAGCGGCTCCGCGGTGACGATGAAGATCGCGATCAACCTCCAGCTGCAGGTCCAGATGGTCGCGTTCAGCGAGGGCGTGCTGCTCGCGGAGCGCAGCGGCATCCCCCGCGAGACCGCGGTCGAGGTGATGCTCGCGAGCGTGATCGCCTCGCCGATGGTCGCCTACCGCGGCCCGTTCGTGCTCGAGCAGCCCGAGGAGGCGTGGTTCGACTGCAACATGATGCAGAAGGACATGAACCTCGCCCTCGAGCTCGGGCGCGAGGTCGACGTGCCGCTGCCGACGACGGCGATAACGAACGAGCTGCTGACGGCGGCGCGGGGGATGGGACTCGACCACAAGGACTTCGCCGTCGTCTTCGACGTGCTCGCCTCGCTGTCCGGAATCGAGACCGGGGTGCGCTCGTGACCGAGACCGCCGCGCTGAGTCCCGAGCTCCTCGTCGACGGCCCCTGGCTCGCGATGTACCGGCGGATGACGACGATCCGCCTGTTCGAGGAGCAGGTCAACGAGCTCTACCGCGGCGCGAAGATGCCCGGCCTCGCGCACCTCTACATCGGCGAGGAGGGCGTCGCCGTCGGGGTCTGCTCGGCGCTGCGGCAGGACGACTACATCACCTCGACGCACCGCGGCCACGGACACTGTCTCGCCAAGGGCGCGGACGTCGACCGGATGTTCGCCGAGCTGCTCGGCAAGGAGGCCGGCTACTGCAGAGGCAAGGGCGGCTCGATGCACATCGCCGACCACGCCAACGGCAATCTCGGCGCGAACGCGATCGTCGGCGGCTCGACGGGGATCGCGACCGGTGCTGCATTCTCGGCCAGGCGACGCGGCACCGACCAGGTTGCCGTCTGCTTCTTCGGCGAGGGGGCGCTCGGCCAGGGCGTGCTCTACGAGGTCATGAACATGGCCGCGCTCTGGCGGCTGCCCGTGATCTACGTCTGCGAGAACAACCTCTACAACGAGTACACGCACTACCTCGAGTCGACCGCGGGCGAGATCCTCGACCGGCCGCGCGCGTTCGGGATTCACGCCGTCGACGTCGACGGCCAGGACGCGCGCGCGGTCTACGCCGTCACGACCGGGCTCGTCGAGCGCGCGCGCCGCGGCGAGGGACCGGGCTTCCTGCTCTGCAACACGTACCGCTACCACGGCCACCACGTCGGCGACGTCGACCGCGCCTACTATCGCTCGAAGGACGAGGAGGAGCTCTGGCGGAGCGAGCGCGACCCGCTCGCCCGGCTCGGCTCGTGGCTGCTGGAGCACGGCGTCGCGGGCGCCGACGAGCTGAAGCGAATCGAGGATGAGGCGCGCGAGGAGGTTGAGCGTGGCGTCCGCTTCGCGCTCGACGCGCCGTTCCCGGATGCGAGCGAGGTGACGGAGGACGTGTATGCCTGAGCTGACCTTCGGCCAGGCCGTCAACCAGGCCCTCGCCGAGGAGCTCCGGCGCGACGACGCCGTCTTCGTCGTCGGCGAGGACGTCGCCGAGGCAGGCACGCCGTTCAAAGTGCTCTCCGGCCTCGTCGAGGAGTTCGGCCCGGAGCGGGTGATCGACTCGCCGATCTCGGAGGCGGGGATCACCGGCCTCGGCGTCGGCGCCGCGATGACCGGGATGCGCCCGGTCGTGGACATCATGTTCGGCGACTTCCTCACGCTCGTGATGGACCAGCTCGTCAACCAGGCGGCGAAGGTCCACTACATGTCGGGTGGCGCTCTGAGCGTTCCGCTCGTCGTGCGCACGACGCTCGGCGCGACGCGCCGCTCGGCCGCGCAGCACAGCCAGAGCCTGCAGGCCTGGGTCAGCCACATCCCCGGACTGAAGGTCGCCATCCCCTCGACGCCTGCCGACGCGAAGGGGCTGCTGAAGAGCGCGATCCGCGACGACAACCCGGTCGTCTTCATCGAGGACAAGCTGCAGTACACGCTCAAGGGCGAGGTGCCCGACGGCGACTACACGGTTCCGCTCGGCGTCGCAGACGTGAAGCGGCCGGGCGAGGACGTGACGATCGTCGCCACGAGCTCGATGGTGCAGGTATCCCTCGCGGCCGCCGACCTGCTCGAGGCCGACGGGATCTCGGCCGAGGTGATCGATCCGCGCACGACGACGCCGCTCGACGAGGAGACGATCGTCCGGTCGGCGGAGAAGACGGGCCGCGCGATCGTCGTCGACGAGGGCCACCGCCGCTACGGCGTGACGGCGGAGATCGCCTCGTTGATCGCCGAGCGCGCCTTCTACCACCTGGACGCGCCCGTCCGCCGCCTCGGCGCGATGGACGTCCCCGTCCCGTTCTCGCCGCCGCTCGAGGACGTGACGGTTCCGACACCCGAGACGGTCGCGCAGACGGCGCTTGAGTTGATTCGAGGAGGCTGATCCATGGGACTGCGCACGTACGGCGTGATGGGGGTCGACTGGGAGGAGCGGGTCGACTTCGACCGGCTTCGCCGCGAGCGGCTCGCGCGCACGAAGGCCGCGCTGGCCGAGTCGGAGCTCGGCGCCCTGCTCTGCTTCGACATGAACAACATCCGCTACATCACCGCGACCCACATCGGGACGTGGGCGATCGACAAGCTCGTCCGCTTCACGCTCCTGCCGCAGGGCGACGAGCCGATCATGTGGGACTTCGGCTCGGCGGCGCGACATCACAAGCTCTACAACCCGTGGCTCGGCGAGGAGCGCTCGCGCGCCGGGATCTCGACGCTGCGCGGGTCGGTCAAGGGACGCGCCGAGTCGGTGGCGCAGAAGATCCGCGTCGAGCTCGAGCAGCGGGGCCTGCTCGGCGAGCCGCTCGGTGTGGACGTGATCGAGCTGCCCGTGCTCGAGGCGCTGCAGGCCGAGGGCATCCGCGTCGTCGACTGCCAGGCGCTGATGCAGGACGTCCGCAAGATCAAGACGGGCGACGAGATCACGCTCCTGAACACGGCGTGCGCGATGGTCGACGCCGCCTACGACGAGCTCTTCCGGGCGATGCGGCCGGGCATGCGCGAGAACGAGTGCGTCGGCCTCGTCAGCAAGGTTCTGTACGACCTCGGCTCGGAGCACGTCGAGGGCGTCAACGCGATCTCCGGCGAGCGCTGCAGCCCGCACCCGCACGTCTTCACCGACCGGATGCTGCGCCCCGGCGATCCGGCCTACTTCGACATCCTCCACGCCTACAACGGCTACCGCACGTGCTACTACCGCACGTTCGCGGTGGGCAGCGGCTCGCCCGCGCTCGTGGACGCGTACAAGCGCGCGCGCGACATCCTCGACCACGCGATCTCGCTGATCCGGCCGGGGGTGACGACCGCGGACGTCGTCTCGGTCTGGCCCGAGGCGCACGAGTTCGGCTTCCCCGACGAGGAGGCCGCGTTCGCGCTGCAGTACGGGCACGGCGTCGGGCTCTCGATCTGGGAGAAGCCGATCTTCTCGCGGCTCGTCTCCTTCGACTACCCCGAGGTGATCGAGGAGGGGATGGTATTCGCGCTCGAGACGTTCTGGCCGGCCTCCGACGGCTGGCAGGCGGCGCGCATCGAGGAGCAGCTGGTCGTGACGAAGGACGGCTGCGAGGTGATCACCCGCTTCCCGGCCGAGGAGCTGCTCGTCGCAGGCGGCGGCCACTACACCGTCGGCGGCGCGCTGCCCGGGATCCGCGAGGTGACCTCGAACTTGAACAACGCGGTGGTCGAGTCGGCGCGCTACGAGGGAGCGCACGTCGACTGATGCCCGCCGACGTGATCATGCCCGCTCTCGGGATGGCGCAGGAGACCGGCAAGGTGCTGCGCTGGCTCAAGGCCGAGGGCGAGTCGGTCACGAAGGGCGAGCCGCTGCTCGAGATCGAGACGGACAAGGTCACGATCGAGCTCGAGTCCCCGGCGGACGGGACCCTCGCGGGCATCTCGGCGGCCGAAGGCGAGGAGGTCCCGGTCGGCCGCTCGATCGCCGTCGTCCTCGCCGAGGGCGAGGCCCTCGCTGCGGACGAGACCATCGCCGCGGCTCCGTCCCCGGTCCCGGTCGAGCCCGAGGCCGTTCATCCAAGCAACACAGTGTTACTTGGAGCGCGAAGGGAGACGCGGCGGCGGCTCGCCTCCCCGAAGGCGCGCCGGATCGCGGCCTCGCGGGGGATCGACATCGACGCGCTCGCGGGCAGCGGCCCGAACGGCGCCGTGCTCGCGGCCGACGTCGAGAGCGCGGCCGTTCCAAGCAACAGTCTGTTACTTGGAGATCGGGGCGAGGGGCTCGAGGTGGGGTCGGTCTGGCGCGTCATGGCCGAGCGGACGACCCAGAGCTGGCAGAGCGTCCCGCACTTCTATCTGCGCCGGGCCTGCGACGCGAGCCGCCTGGAGAGCTGGCGCGCGGTCGCGCGCGCGAAACCGGGCGGCGAGACGCTGAGCCACACCGACCTGCTCGTCAAGGTTGCGGCCGAGGCGCTGCGGCGGCATACCCGCGTGAACGCATCCTGGCGCGAGGGGACGATCGTCGCCGGCGAGCGCGTCAACGTCGCGATCGCGGTCGCGACCGACGACGGCCTCGTCGCGCCGGTCATCCACGACGCCGACCGGCTCGACCTGCCCGCGATCGCTGCGCGCCGGCGCGAGGTCGTCGCCGCTGCGCGGGCGGGTCGGCTTCGGCCGGACGACGTCGCCGGCGGCACCTTCACGATCTCGAACCTCGGCATGTACGGCGTCGACTCGTTCGACGCGATCGTCAACGCACCGCAGGCGGCGATCCTCGCCGTCGGCCGGATCGTCGAGCGCATCGTCCCGGTCGACGGCCGGCCGGCCGTCAGGCCTGTGCTCGAGCTGAGCGTCTCCTTCGACCACCGCGTCGTCGACGGCGCGCGGGGCGCCGAGTTCCTCGACACATTGGCCGGGCTCGTCGAGGAGCCCGCGGGGCTGGTGAGCTGAGATGGCCAACCTTCGCGAGGAGATGCGCGTCTCATGGGACGAGGTTCTCGCACCGGTCGTGGGTCTGGGGTCTTTCACCGATGGCACGCAGGCGATCGACGCTGCTTCCCGCGGCGAGCTCCGGCGTGACCTTCAACAACAGGGGACGGGTTCAACCGAACAAGGAGGGAGAGGTTGATGCGCAGGCTTCGTTGGGGGCTGCTCCTGGCGCTCATTGCGGCGACGCTCGTGGCCGCAAGCCAGGTTTCGGCGCGCCCCGACGCCGTCGGCAGCGCGACGGCAGGCACGATCAAGATCGGGATCTCGCTTCCGATCACGGGCCGCTTCTCCGAGCCCGGCACGGCCGCGATGCGCGGCTACCAGATCTGGCAGCAACTGATCAACAAGCGCGGCGGGCTGCTGGGCAAGAAGGTGCAGCTCGTCATCCGCGACGACCAGAGCGACCAGAACACGATCGTCGCCGACTACAACCGTCTGATCACGGAGGACAAGGTCGACCTGCTGCTCGGGACGTTCTCGTCGCTCCTCAACCTGCCGGCCTCGGCGGTGGCGGAGAAGTACAAGATGGTCTACGTCGAGCCGGCAGGCGGCTCGCCCGCGATGTTCAGCCGCGGGTTCCAGTACCTGTTCTTCGCCCAGCAGGCGACGGCTCCGCACCAGGGCGACCTGTTCGCGCACTGGATCCTGACCCTGCCCGCGAACAAGAAGCCGCAGACCGCGGCGTACCCGACGCAGGACGACCCGTTCACGAAGCCCGTGATCCAGGGCATCCAGAAGAAGCTCGAGGCGGGCGGGATCAAGACGGTCTACTCGAAGATCTACCCGCCCGAGACGACCGACTTCGACTCGATCGCCTCGGCGATCAAGGCGAGCGGCGCCGATCTCGTCGTCGAGGGCGCGGTCTTCGACGACGGCGTCGGCCTGATCCGCTCGATGCAGAAGCTCGGCTACAACCCGAAGATCCTGTTCGAGACCTCGGCGCCGTCGGAGTCGACGCTCTTCTCGAAGGCGATCGGGATCAAGAACACGGAGGGGATCTTCTACACGGTCAGCTGGAGTCCGTCGTCCAAGGGCAAGGCGTTCCCGCTGAACCAGCAGTTCCTCGCGGCGTACAAGGCGAAGTACAAGGCCCAGATCCCGGCGGAGGACGCAGCGGACGCCTTCGCGGCCGCGCAGGTGCTCGAGACGGCGGTCCGCAAGGTCGGCAAGATCGACCAGGACGCGATCAGGGACTACCTGCACGCCCACGTCGTCCACACGATCCTGGGCGGCCTGAGCTGGGACGCGACCGGCGCGCCGCGCCAGACGTTCCTGATCGCCCAGTGGCAGAACGGCAAGTCCGAGATCGTGCTGCCGAAGCTCGCGGCGACGAGCAAGAAGGTCGTCAACCCGAAGCCCGCCTGGCGCGGGTAGGCCGGACCCGGCGGCCTGCGGCGGCTGGAGCCGTCGCAGGCCGCTCCGAGCCGAAGGAGGAGAAGGTGCGGAGCCCATGACGCATGCGATCCAGACGATCGTGCTCGGCCTGCTGCTCGGCGGCGTCTACGCGCTCGCCGCCTCCGGGCTGACGCTCGTCTTCGGCGTCATGAACATCATCAACGTCGCGCACGGCGCGCTGCTCATCCTCGCCGCGTACTTCACGTTCGCGATCTGGACGCACACCGGGATCGACCCGATCGTCTCGGCGCTGATCACGACTCCCGTGATGTTCGCGCTCGGTTGGGTGCTCTACCAGACGACGATCCACCGGATCCGCAACGCGCCTCCCTCGATGTCGGTGCTCCTCACGTTCGCGATCGCGTTGATCATCGAGGGCGTCATCGGCCGGATCTGGAAGGGCGTCTACCGCTCGGTCACGCCCAGTTACTTCAACGAGTCGTTCAAGGTCGGTTCGATCTACGTCCCGACGGCGCGCCTGTACGCCTGCCTCGCGGCCGCGGTGATCCTCGTCCTGCTCTGGCTGCTGCTGACGCGAACATGGGCCGGCCGCGCGATCCGCGCAGCGTCGCAGAACGCGCAGGGCGCGATGCTGATGGGGATCGACGTAGGCTCGGTCGCCGCGCTCACGTTTGCGATCGGCGTCGCCACGACAGGCGCGGGCGGATCGCTGATCAGCGTCCTCTACCCGTTCTTCCCCGCGTCGCACTACCAGTGGATCTCGCGGCTGCTCGGGATCATCGTGCTCGGGGGGATGGGCAGCCTGCCTGGCGCCGTGCTCGGCGCGCTGATGATGGGCGTCGCCGAGAACCTCACCTCGACCTACATCTCGGTTCGCTGGGTGACCGCGGTGCCGTACGTCGTGATCTTCGTCGTGCTGCTCCTGCGGCCGCGCGGCCTGCTCGGCGCCCGCACGCGCGAGGACGTCGTGCCGGTATGACGCGTGTCGCGCCGGAGCGGCTCCTCTTCGGCGTCGCGCTCGCCGCGTTCTTCGGCTGGCTGATCGCGTATCCGCTCTACTCGCACAACCAGTACTGGCAGACCGTCTTCTTCATCGCGTTCCTGTTCGCCGTGACGGCGAGCGGGTGGAACATCATCTCCGGCTACGCGGGCTACGTCTCGCTCGGGCAGAGCGCGTTCGTCGGCCTCGGCGGCTACACGACAGGGATCGTCGCGACGCGCGCGCACATCAACCCGTGGTGGACGCTGCCGATCTCGGCGGCTGTCGCCGGCCTCGTCGCCGCGCTCGTCGGCGTCGTGATCATGCGGACGCGCGGGCACTCGTTCGTGATCATCACGATCGCGTTCCTGCTGATCCTGCAGCTCACCGCGCTGAACTGGAATGCGCTCACCGGCGGTTCGACCGGAACGACGCTCCCGCTGACCCCGTACCCGCGCGAATGGCTGTACACGCCCTTCTACTACGTGATGCTAGGGCTCGTCCTGCTCTCCGTGCTGATGACGTGGGCGATCCGGCGGACGAAGTTCGGCACCGGCCTGATCGCGATCCGTGAAGACGAGGACAAGGCCCGCGCCGTCGGGATCAACACGCCCGTCTACAAGGTGCTCGGCTTCGTCGCGAGCGCGCTGCTGATCGGCGCCGCCGGGGGGACGTACGCCTACTTCTTGACCTTCATCGACCCGAGCGGAATGTTCAACATCCTCTACAGCGTCTACGCGGTGCTCGCCGTGCTGCTCGGCGGCCGGGCGACGATCTGGGGGCCGGTGCTCGGCGCGTTCGTGATCGAGCTGCTGCGCGAGGAGACGAACGTCCACTTCGGCGCGACGCCGCTCAACATCGCCATCTTCGGCGCGCTGATGGCAGCGGTCGTGCTCTTCCTGCCGCGGGGGATCCTGCCGACGATCGGCGGCTGGATCGCGACGCGGAGCGCGCGGCTCGTTCCCGGGGTCGCGGAGGCCGCGATCGATCTCCGCCCATCCGGTGCGCTCCCGATGCGCGCGGCGGCGTCTTCGTCGCCGGCGGAGAAGGTGCTGCTGGAGGTCAAGGGTCTGCGGAAGCGGTTCGGCGGCGTGCGCGCCGTGGACGATCTCTCGCTCTACGTCCGCGAGGGCACGATCACCGGCCTGATCGGGCCGAATGGGTCGGGCAAGACGACGGCGTTCAACCTGATCGACGGGATGATGCGTCCGGACGGCGGCGAGGTCTGGCTCGACGGCCGGCGGATCGACAGGCTGGCGCCCTGGAGCCGGGCGCACCTCGGCCTCGCCCGAACGTTCCAGATCACGCGCCTGTTCCGGCAGATGACGGTGCTCGAGAACGTCGTCGCGCCGCTACGGAGCTTCTCGGTGCGGCAGCTCGCGGCGGGCGCGGTCGGCGGGCACGAGGTCCAGCGCGCAGAGGAGCTCCTCGACTTCGTCGGCATGCTCCGCTTCGCGCATACGCCCGCGGCGGCGCTCTCGTTCGGCCAGCAGAAGCTCGTCGAGCTCGCGCAGGTGCTGATGCTCGACCCGAAGCTGATCCTGCTGGACGAGCCCGCCGGCGGAATCAATCCGACGCTGATCGAGCGCCTCGTCGAGAAGATCCGCGAGCTGAACGCGATGGGGAAGACGTTCCTGGTTGTCGAGCACAACATGCCGCTCGTGGCCGACCTCTGCGACCCCGTGATCGTGCTCGCGCGGGGGACGCGGATCGCAGCCGGTCCGGCGCTCGAGATCCAGCGCGACCCACTTGTCCTCGACGCCTACCTCGGCGAGGGCTGGACCGTCGAAGAGGCGGTGACGGCATGATCCTCGCGCTCCAGGACGTCGTCTGCGGCTACGGCGGCGGCGACGTGCTGCAGGGGCTCGACCTCGAGGTCGAGCGCGGCTCGATCACCTGCATCGTCGGGCCGAACGGCGCCGGAAAGTCGACCGTGCTCCGCGCGGTCAGCGGACTGCTCCGGCCCCGGCTCGGCCGGATCGAGCTCGAGGGGACCGAGATCACGCGCGCGCGCCCGCGCGAGGTGCTCGAGCTCGGGATCGTGCAGGTGCCGCAGTCGAACGGGATCTTCCCGCACATGACCGTGCGCGAGAACGTGCTCATGGGTGCGTATCCAGTGCGCCGCGACCGCGCGCTGCTGCGCCGGCGCTACGCCGAGGTCGAGGCGCTCTTCCCGATCGTCCGCGAGCGCGGGCCCGAGCGGGCCGGCAACCTCTCGGGCGGGCAGCGGCGCATGGTCGAATTCGCCCGCTCGCTGATGATGGACCCGAAGCTCGTGTTGCTCGACGAGCCGTCGCTCGGTCTCGACCCGAAGGCGCTGAAGGCCGTCTTCGACAACGTCCGGCTGATGAACGACGCCGGCAAGACGATCTTGCTCGTCGAGCAGAACGTCCGCATCGGGCTCGGCGCGGCCACGCACGGCGTCGTGATGGAGGGCGGCCGCGTCCGCCTCGCCGGCTCGTCGCGCGAGATCCTCGACCATCCCGAGATCGCCGACCTCTATCTCGGCGGTCACGTCTCGCGCAGCGCGAACGGCAACGGCCATGCACCCGCACCGGCCACGCCGCAGCCGCCGTCCGTATGACGGCCGCCGTCGTCGACGTCCACGCGCACGTGATCGTGCCCGGGCTCGGTGCGGAGGTCTCGTGGGTGGACGGGGCGCAGGTCGTCTCGCTCGGCGGCCGCGAGATTCGCTCGGCGGTGCGCGAGTTCGTCGATCTCGGGCGCATTCTCGAGGAGCAGGATCGCGCAGGTGTCGACCTCGTTGTCCTCTGCCCGTGGGTGCCGCTCCTTGGGCGCGAGACCGGGCGGCAGAA
>Ga0137371_10000487_pt1 | contig 29307 bp, 26 predicted proteins | sample SagtaG_7_FD_104919 | JGI IMG/M metagenome (GOLD analysis project Ga0137371, IMG submission 104919) | Vadose zone soil microbial communities from Sagehorn Ranch, Mendocino, California, USA - Sage1_R_40_16 metaG | ecosystem: Environmental > Terrestrial > Soil > Vadose zone | place: USA...
AATGAAATTGATCTTGGTATTTTTCCATTCGACGGGTAGCACTTTGGCATTCAGTGTCATGCTTCGTTTCAATTCATCGGGGTCGTAATCTGCAACCGAGCTACCTTCATCCACCTTTCCCTGGCGGGTAGCGGCACCACTATCGTAGAGGGCCGCATCGACAAGGGACGTTTTACCAGCTCCAACATGGGAAATTAACGCGACATTGCGGATGTTTTCCGCCTTATAAACCTTCATAGACCTTTGGTACTCCTCTTTCTATAGCCAGAAGCGATCCACATGATCTACCGTGAACTGTCGTAATCTAGATCGTCTCTGCTTCCAATACCAGTGGTTGGTTCGGTCGAAATAAAAGATGGTCCTGCAACTACACCCATTCGTTTCGGTAGATGTTAGTATAGCAGCAATAGGCGGTTTGTTCAACCGTTGCTTATGCCCATTTTTGATTCCTATGGTCTTGCGCCTCTCGACCTCGTCATGAAGATTCCCACGATGCCGACGATAAGCAGGATGATTCCAACAACTATGCCAGTAGTCGCCCGTAGTTGATGACCACCCGTAGATTGGTAGTACAAGCCAACTATCAGTCCAATGATGCCAATAAGAATGACAATGTAGTAGAGTATCGGATTCCTCATGGGAGTTTGTCTCCTTTATAAAGTTTGTCTCCTGATTATATCAGATGGAAGTGTGTTTTTTGAACCGTGTCTATTGTGATGCTTCCTTCCTCCTGATATACTGAGTGATATATTTTACCTGGAACAACAAAACTTTGAGGGAGTAAACATCATGTCAGTAAACATCAGCGACATCGAAGCGATCATTGAAGCGCAGAATAAATGGCGACAAACGCAGACTATTAACCTGATTGCCAGCGAGAACACGCCGAGTGAAGCCGTACGCCGCGTACAGAACTCCGATTTTATGGGCCGCTATGCCGAAGGCCACCCCAATGAAGGCGATAAAGTCAATCGCTATTACCAGGGAACACGTTACATCGACGAGATTGAGAGCATGGCCGAACGGGAGATCAAAGACCTGTTTGGGGCAAAGCAGGCCGACGTGCGACCCATAAGCGGCAATGCGGCTAATACGGCTATCGCTCTTGGCTTATTGCGTGGCGGGGATACGATTATTGCTAACTCGACAGATGCAGGTGGACATATCAGTCATGGGCCGGTGGGCGTCTTTGGTCGCCGTATTCAGAGCCGGGGCCAATCCTTGAAAATGGGCGGGTCCAACTCTGTGCATATCCACTATTTACCACTCACCTCAGATCACTATCATGTTGATGCAAAGAAAACAATTGAACTGATCGACCAGGTCTCACCGCAACTAGTTGTGATGGGCAAGAGCCTCTTTCTCTTCCCTGAGCCAGTGGCAGAGGTAGCCGCCTTCTGTAGTACCAAAGATATTCCTCTGCTCTACGATGGGGCGCATGTGCTGGGCTTAATCGCAGGCGGTCAGTTTCAAGCACCACTCGAGGAGGGGGCAACGTGGATGACCGGCAGCACGCACAAGACGTTTCCTGGGCCACAGCGCGGCGTAATCCTGGGCAACCTGGATGCAGAGGCAGAGAAAAAATATTGGCCTGCCGCCGATCGTGGTGTCTTCCCTGGGTCATCCAGTAACCATCACCTGCACTCCCTGCCTGCTCTGGTAGTCGCCACCCGTGAGATGAAGAAGTATGGACGCGAGTACGCGGCACAAATTGTGCGCAATGCCCAGGCTCTTGGACAGAGCCTCGACGAACTGGGTACATCAGTGGAGGCTCGTGAATTTGGCTACACACGCAGCCATATGATCGCCGTCAATGTCTCACAATGGGGCGGTGGCGTCGAAGTAGCCAAACGTTTGGAGGCCAACGACATTATCGTGAACTACAATATGGTTCCGGGTGACAGCGACCCACGCAACCCTTCCGGCTTGCGTATTGGCGTACTCGAAATGACCCGCTTTGGTATGGACGAACGTGCCATGGGCGAACTGGCTCAATTGATGCATGATGCCATTCGCAATAAGAATGTGAGAGCAGAGGTACATGCCTTGCGCGGACGCTATACCGAGATGCAGTACGTCTAACCGGTAGCATCATGACCGCCCGGCTACATGATGACCGCAAGGGCACATGATGACCGCAAGGGTCATCACTACTATACGACGGCTTCGCAGGCCGATGCATGCGTATATAGTAGTGATGACCCTTGCGGTCATCATGTGGCGGGACGGTCATCATGTGGCGGGGACAGTCATCAAGGCTCCATGGGTAAGCTCCCATACGGTGCCACCGAAACGCTGCATGAACCAGCGATCATGTGAAATGACCACGACCGGCCCAGGAAAATTGAGAATGGCCGCTTCAAATGCCTCAAGCACATCCAGGCTGATATAGTTGGTTGGCTCATCTAAGAGCAGTACATTTGGCCCCTGCGCCATCAAGCGTGCAATCTCCAGCTTGCGTCTTTGTCCTACGCTCAACTGTCCTACCTGCTTATGCATATCCTCAAGGCGAAAGAGACCATAGCCGATCAACTTTGCCACAAAATCCGCTTCATAGCCCACTTGCCCATAACGGTACGTTTCTAGCACAGTTTTCTTATAGTCTGAAATGGCTGGTTCCTGGGGTAGGTAGCCAATGCGTGCTCCAGGTGCCATATACACCTCGCCACAATCTGGCTTCTCAAGTCCTATCAGCATCTTCATCAAGGTTGTTTTTCCTGAGCCGTTGGGGCCCACCAGCACAATGCGTGCATCGTACTTCACCGTCAAATCGATATTGGAGAAGATGCAACGTTCACCCCAGCATTTCGTCAAGCCCGTTGTACTGAACGCGATGCGGGACTGGAACTGTTCAGTATTGAAATGTGAGCTGACCCGTATCAACTCTGGTGGCTTGGGAACAGGATCGGCTTCAATCCGCTTCAATTGTTCCTCTGCCGCCCGTATATTGCGAGAAACCGTGCTATCGACACGCTGAGCAAAGAAGTAGCGTGCGAATTTATCGTTATCTCTGGGAGCGCGATAGCTATGTCCCACCTGGCGGGCGCCGTCTTTGATGCGCTTACGTAGCTCTTTGATCTCTTCTTGCTGCCTCTCGTAATCCTCCTCCCATTTGATGCGCTCGGCAGCTTTGCTTTGTACGTAGACATCATAATTGCCTTCGTATTTTTTCAAATGATGGTTATACTCGTCTATCTCAAAGATGGCGTTCACCGTTCGATTCAAAAATTGCCGGTCGTGTGAGACTATGAGGATCGCGCCACTATAGTTGGTAAGGTAGGCTTCAAGCCACTCCATGATGGCAAAATCCAGGTGGTTCGTCGGTTCGTCCAGTAACAGCACATCAGGTGAGCGCAATAGCAGGCTGGCCAGCCCTACACGGGCCTTCTCGCCACCTGAAAGGGTCTGTACCTCCTGTGTGCGTGGCAGGTAGGCGATACGCAGGCCATCTAAAATCGTGTCAATGTTGTAGTCCAGTTCATAGCCGCCGCGATCCTGGAACCTGGTCGAGACATGCCCATACTCTTCCAGCAGTTCGGCGAGTTGCTCTTCACTGGCTGAGGTCATCTGAGCCTCGATCTGTCGCATGCGTTCCTCCAACTGGCGCAAATTGCCCACCGACTCTAGAATCAAGTCCTGCATAGTGCGTCCGTAGAAGTCCGGTGTTGTTTGTGGCAGGTAGGCTACTTCGACCGAAGGGGCATAGGTAAATGTTCCTGTATCGCCTTCCTCGTGTCCCACCAGGATTTTCAAGAGCGTGGACTTGCCAACACCATTCGAGCCAACAATGCCTACCCGATCATGCGCATTAACGACAAAGGATATATCATGAAGGACGGTTATTGCACCATAGGATTTTGAGAGATGATTTGTAGTTAACAACATAACGTTTCTACCTCTTTTCTGGAAAAGGCCGTATGTTGTGCTGTTTGTCTATGTATGCAAAGAGGCAAGAGAATACTCTGTGCAAGAGGAATGAGGGATAGAGGATGCCGGAAAGCACACACCGTCACTCATAAGCACAACATACAGCAGCAAATGTATAAAGAATGCCAATCACATGCGGCGAACAAGCGTCATAATACCTGAGCCGCCTGACAATGCTTAACTGCCTATACGTAGTGTTTATGAGATTTTCAATGGGGTCTCCTGGAGTTCTACAAGAGAGGGCTATACTACCTTGCTCCTCTGTGAAAAAAGTATATATCAAGAATAGGGGAAAGTCAATTCTCTATGGTATGCGGGGTGCGGTTCATTTTTTGTGTGAAAGCAGACGTCTGGTAGGAGCGGCATTATGAGAGTTAACAAATTCATCCGGCTATGGGTCCATCGTGGGAGAGGCGGCATTGATGACGCCTCTCCCACGTCCGTAAGTATTTTGTTACCTTTCATTATGACGCCAGTCTACCTGGTAGTAGACTGGCGTCATAAATGCCGCTCCTACCATGAATAGTGAGTTCCTGCAAAAATTTGAACCTCACCTTACCTAAGCTCGATGCTATGCAATGCCTCATCTCTATGTTAAAATCTTTCTGACTCACATGAAAGAGAGGGTAGCATTATTATATATGAGCCAGTCCGACCAAGAAGATCAAGAACAGGTGGCAGAAGAGCCCCTGACCGAAGAGGAAAAGAAAAAGAAAGTGAGAGAGGTGAAACTCTCTTTGGAGACCATGGGTCTGATTACAAAGCTATTGCCTAGCTCTTCGCAGGATGAGGAGATTAGTCACTGGGAGCGTTTGTTAGGAGAGTGGGACGAGCATATTCGTAATGTTGGCCCTACTGAAGTTTTAGAGAATGCCCATCAAGTGGCTCTCAGTGGGGCTGCTACTGCTTATTTTGAACGCTACCAGCGAGTGAAAAAGAAAAAAGATCTGGCGCGTGCTATCGAACTCTGGCAGGCTTCTCTCAAACAGGCTCCTCTCGACTTGCCAGATTTGCCAGGACGTCTCAATCTGCTGGGCTATGCCTTGAATGAATACTACGAGCGTACCGCCAATGTCACCCATCTCAATCAGGCCATCCAGGCCTTAGAGCAGTCGATCCAACTATCTGAGGCGGGTTCGCCCGAATGGTTGAACAGCCTTAATAGCCTGGGTAACGTGCTGCGCTCACGTTATAAGCATACGAAGAAGGTAGCTGATCAGGATAGAGCCATTCAGGTATATGGGCAATTGACGGAGCACACACCTCTGGATTCGCCTGATCTACCGATGCGTATGCATAACCTCTGTTCGGGCCTACTCGAACGCTACACGCGCACACGCGACATGGCTGATTTAGACCGTGCCTTGCGTGCATGGGAGGAGATCATCGAGCGTACACCATTAGATGATCAATATCGCCTGATGTATGTTGGCAATTTTGCCAATGGCGCCCTCATGCGTTATACATTGACTGACGAGCTGGATGATTTGAAACGTGCTATCAAAGCCTTGAAACTGGCGGTGAATGAGTTGCCGCCAAAATCACAGGAGCGTGTGGGCTACCTGGAACAGCTCTATACATGTATGATCAGAAACTGGCAGATCACCAAAGACCTGGCTGATATCGATGATGCCATTCAGACAGGTGAGCAAGTTATCGCAAAAACACCAGCTGATGCTCACGATTTGCCTGTTATGTACAATTTCCTTATGCTGGCTTACACCAAACGAGGTGAGAAGACGCATGATGAGGCTGATTGGGATAAGTCCTTGCAGATTCAGGAGCAATCTTTAGCCATATCGAAACCCGGCTCATTCTACCGTATGCAATGCAGCTTCAATCTGGGCAGTATGTTGAATGCACGTTACGGCTCCAGTAAAGACCTTGCCACGCTAAACCGTGCTATCGATCTGTTAGAGCAAGCCGTCGCTCTCCTCACCCCCAAGTCACCACATTTATACCAGCCTTACATGCAAACCCTGGCCGATGCCCTACAGCGGCGTTTTGAGCGCACGGAGAATCTCGCCGATCTAGAGAGGTCAAAGGAGTTATTGAGCAAGCCGCCTTCCCCCCCCGCATGACGACCGCAAGGGTCGTCACTACTATATACGCTATACACGGATTGGGCATCACTCCGCTCGTCCAAGTAGCCATGCCCCTGCGAGCGAGAGTGAGCGAAACCGTCTATAGTAGTGACGACCCTTGCGGTCGTCATGCGGGGTGGCGGCATTTTCTGCAAAAATTTGACGCTCACACAATGGCATAGAATGGCTTGACAGGAGAGCAGAGACATGGCACAATACGGCGTACGGAAGACATGGAGGTGTAGGGGCCCCGGTGGGTCTCACCGTCTTCAAAACGGCTGGGGGGTCGCTCGGCGCGGCCCCCGGTGGGTTCGACTCCCATACGCCTCTGCCTCTTTTTGCTCTTGCGGAAGCTTTGTTCTGTCTTTTTACCCATGGTTTTGCAGGTGCTGCAAGACTATGCTTCCCTTTCACCGCTGCAAAACTATGCTTCCATTCCCTTGTTAAGAAAAAATGCTTTTCGCAATTATGAAACATTATCGCTTATTTATATAATAATGAGAAAAAAACGAAATCTGCTGATCACCCACAACATCGGGTGGCTGCGCCAGCACTCCTTGGAGGCTTGTCTTTATGGAGGAATGGTCCTTACGGTGTATGATGGTACAAGCGGAAGCTTCCAATGAAACTCGCTACTCTTCGCCGGCACATTGCTTGTTGGGGATCAGTTTTGAGATATGTCCAGCCTTATACAAATGCACGTGACATTCTATGCAAAGGCTTTTCTCGGCTTTCGAAGTCACTCATACCGCTTCAACTTATCGGTCGGATAGCCCAACTCTTCCAGCATTAGCCGCCATACCCTGTATCCTCCCTTATTCCGTAAGACATGTCTATCCTTCAGTCGTTCGCAGACTTGTCGTGCTCCTGGATAAATGGCTTGCTCGTGTAGTTCTAGCATGGCACGGCGAATTTCCTCAAAGGTTTGCGCTATCCGCTCTTCATGCCGCTTCCGCTGCTGAGCAAGATATCTCGCCGAAATCTGCTTACACAAATCGGTATAGTTGCACCAGAGAATATGAACTTTATATCCCATTTGCCTGGCAAGTTCGCAGACGGACGGAACCTCTGCGCTAGTCGCCAGTACCTCTTGCAAACGCCGGTGAATGCGTTCGTAATCGAACCGCTCGCGATAGCGCTTCACAACGGCCTGGCAGAGGCCGGGAAAATACTTGTGTAGCGTCGAAGTATCACAGCCAATTTGCCGCGCGACGGTTGTTAATGGCAATCGTTCGCTAGAGGCTAATGCGTTTTCCAACCCCTGCCGCATCCGCATTTGGGCATCTTCCCCCGTCCATTGTCGTTTGTACCGCATCACACTTGCCCGGCACAGGTCAGGGCAGTGCTTACGTATGGTACTCACATCACAGCCCATACCCCAGGCAATCTCCTTGAGGCTCGGGTATGGATCGATTTCTTCTGACGAGAGAAGCGTTTCTAAAACCTGTCGCATCTGCTTTACGTCACCTGGTGTCACAGGCTTCCCCTTGCCTCGAGATATCTGCGGGAGATGTTCTACTGGTAGATGTGGCATGCTCTGGGGCGGAAGAAAGTCCTCTGTCAGGAAAGCTAAGGGTGTGGTCGATAAGGCATAACAGAAGTGCAAGAGTGAGTCGAAATAGGGCACGGCACCGATTTGAAGATATCTCCGCAGGCCCTGCACTGTTATCCTTAGCGTTCGTGCGAGGAGGCTCTGGTTGCCTCTCGCATATTGATCCAGGTAGAGAGTCATCTTCACAGCAATCTGCTCTCTCGGTGGGGGCATCGAGAGGTTTGGTGAAGAGGCGAGCAATTCTCCAGCACGCTCTGCGAACCAGCAATGCTGCTTCAACTCATCTGTATCAAGTGTTGTAGATTCCGCTCTCTCAAACAGAGAGGCAGAGCCTAACCGGCTGAGGCAGCGCGAACAGTATCCCAGACGGACTGATTGCGTCAAGAATGGCTGCGCTGCCTGACAGTGAGGGCACTCTGTAGCGAGCTCAAATCGATGGCGTGGACAAATATGGACACCGTCAAGTGTCCAGAGTAGAGGTTCATAGAGGACGCCATGGTTTTGCCGCCATTCATCGTAGCATCTGGGGCACCAGGCCTTTCTCAAGCGCACCAATCTACTGAGGGCGATGACCTCGCTCCACGTCAACATCGTCAGGAAGCGCAGGCTGTCGCACGACGTCAAGGTCTCCAATGTCTCCACCCACTGTCTTGCCACCGGACCAGTCCCGTTGAGTGACGACGCGCCTTCTAACCAGAGATGATCCAGCTGGTGGTAATGCTTCGCTATTGTCAACACTCGCCCTTGCGCAGGAAAAATCTCTCGCATCACCAGATCTCTCACCGAGACACAATGCTCTTCGGCTAACCGTGTAATATAGCTGGTCAAGCACTCAACATATGGCGTCTCGACTCCGATCGGCTCCAGGTGATAGAGCCGGCTGCGGGGCGGAATGGCAGGTATGGCCACATCCCAAGTTTGATTAATTTCCATGCGCTTTCACCTCAATGATTCACTTTTTTTCTCCGTTCTTCCGCTGCGGCCCTCCAGTCTTGTCACGTTTTGGCTTACGCCGGAAAGGTCGGGTTGGCTCTGCCCTCGGCTTTTTTAGGGGCCTGGGAGGAACTCCCGCTGAAGGAGTGTCTTCAGCTTCTCTTCCCTCTTCAGTCCTGTCACCGGCTTCGTCGGACTGGTCACTGGAAACCGGTTGTAAATCGGAGGAAACTTCATCAGCGGCAACTTCTTCGGAGGGGAAGTCCTGCGCGGCTTCCTTGATCTTCTCGTCAGACTGATCTGGCTGAACCGTTTCCACTCCAGCGGTCGCCTCCTCAGTTTGAGGAATATCAGGTTGCGGATCTTTTTTGGGCTTGACCGGAGGGGCTAATCCAAGCATCTTCCGTAATTGTGCGCGTTGCTTGGGATTTGAATCAAGCTGACTTTCACCCTCAAACGCCTCGCGCATCATTTCATAGCTCTCGGCTTCTCTGAATGCGTGCGTTTTCAGATGGTGCCAGGTGAGTGTTTTCGCATCCGCCCACAGTGCCGCGTGAACCGCCCGCACCAACATCAGGCGGAGATTCCCCACACACCCGATGGAACGCTCGTAGCAGAACTCCCAGTGCTTGAGCAAGATATCGGTCTCTTCTACGAATGGCAATGCATCCTGAAAGGTTCGCAGGACATTCTTGAATTGCGACAGATCTTTCTCAGTACTGCGATAGCGGGGGAAATGGATATCTAAACTGCGCCCGATGAGTTGGGCGCTTAAATTGCGGAGGGGGAGCAGTTCGTATGTGCCAATCAAAACGAAGATCGTTCCCGTTTCATCAGCCAGGGATTTGATACAATCCACTTGATTCTGACGCTGGTGGTCGCTGCTCACTTTATCCAGATGCTGCGCCTCATCGACAAAGATGGCAACTGGACGTCGCCGCTTTGTAGTCGTCGCGAAGGATTGGCGCAGGGCATCTTTTGTCCCCTCGGGAGGTTTACGCTTGATACGAGACCCTTCAGCCCTTGCTAAACCTGTTAGTTCTTCATCGTCTCCAGGATCGTGAGCGATCTTATGTTCAATCAGCGGCTCGTCAAAAGCCACGAGACCGACCTGGAAAAAATCTTTCCAGTTAAAGTATCCACTCAAGGGCGGCCGCGGACTCATCCTGAGAAGCGGGATACGTTCTCTATCCTGTTGCAAGAGAGGTAACATCTCGAGGATGATCGTCCGAAAGACATGGTTCATCATCGTGCTCTTGCCTACACGGGCCGGGCCAAAGACATTAATGATAGAGGCCCCGCCAGGCTCCTGAATGGCTCTGCGCAACGCTTTGTCTGCAGTTTCAAGATGGGGATGTGCTATGAGGCGCTTGAAGGCCTGCAGGCGCTCTTCTTTTGTCATTTTGGCATAGCGCGACCGGTCTTCTGGTGTACCTTGTTTCTTCATCACTCATAGTCTCCGTAAATCTCTTCATGATCCGCAACATGCTTGTCATCGTCATCTTCGTCTTCATCTGGAAACGAGGGCGACGATGGCGCCTGAAAGAGGGGAAATTGAGCAGTGTAGCTCACATCAATGGCCTGTAGGATATCGCGGGATTCAGCATCGCATAGTCGCTGGATGCCAAACTGCTCCTCCGCCTCGACGGATGCGAGAAACTCGGCGATGCGTTGTATCGTGATCGAATACTGCTGGGCAGAGGCAGACCGTCGCTTGTGCAATTCATCGGTGATCAACTGCAACTCGCGCGCAGAATGATGACGCAAGGCCAGAAAATGCTTAGCATCGCACTGAGTCCACTCGCCTTTCACGCACGCGAACACGCGGCTGATGTCAAACGGATCGACACGAACCTCTACCTTCGTCCCCACTACGTCCCCATCGTCGAATGCCTTCGACCAGTAGAATTCATAGTGTACCTGAACGCCCCTGTGATAATGCACCAGCAATTCTTCTCCTCCGTCAGATGTCGGCATACTTTGGAAGAGAAATTTCTGATCATACTCCACATCGCGATAGGGACGCACCCCACTCAGGATTATGCCAGCTTCATATTCCTCGTGCGGCGTCCGTTCGAGCGCTGTGTGGTAATTATTACTGAAGACATCGTAGAGCCACTGGCAGAACCTCCGGTAAAACGCGGCTAAGGTCCAGATAGCCTTGCGGCGCGGGTCAACCGACGCTGTCATTTCCCGCGGATTTTTCAAGGCCTTCGTGTTCCCCAGGAGGTTATCGATAAAGCCTGTCTTGGTGGTCCCGAAGAGCCGTTCTTCGACATCTCCCGCCTTGGGATCAGCAGCAGGACGCTCCAACTTCGTGATGTTGTGAAAGGCCAAGAGCGATTCAAAATAGGTGCTATTGAAATCAGAGCCCCCATCAACTACCAGTATCTGTGGCAACCGCTGGTGGCGTCGCACGCATTCACGTATCACCATCATATCGGAACGGCGACTTGGAGGATCAAATGTCAAATATGCGGCAAGAGGCCATCGCGAATACGCATCGGTCATCACAGACGCCCACGGTTTACCGAGTACTTTTCCCGTCCGCGAACTGACCAGTTGAATATCTGCCTGAAAATGATCAAGATGACCGATATGCCAGGGAAAATCGCCATGGCGAGGCGTCATTTGATCTAAGTAAAGATAGGGCACTTCCTCCTGATAAGCGGCTCGTCGCCCCCTGCGCTTCAACGTTTGCTGGTAGCCCCTCCGCTTTTTGATGGCTTTACAATAGGTCTTGTAGCTCGCCGGGTGGATGCCGTTAGCTTTGCAATGCGTGACCATCTGTCCGTAGGAATGGACTATGGGCTTCTGCCTGTCGGTTTCGTAATCATTTTTAATATAGTCCATCATCGCCTTGAAAGAATCCTCTGGCAATTTAAGTTGGGGATTGCCAGCGCGATGATACTTGGTAAGCAGTCCGATATACCCATGCCCGTATTGACGCTCACCATCGTCAAACTTTACATCCCAATCGCGGAGTGTACGATATGGCGTCCCCACTTGCTCTGGCGTTTCCCCAGCGCGATAGCGCTGTAAGCATTTGTACCGCTCGTTCCCTTCCCGAAAATCCTGCTTACTCGCTTTCGCCAAAATAGCCAGTTCTTTATCGGTCACGCCGCCCATGTGCGCATGCCCTTTTTGTATGGGTTGAGTGATTTTTCCTTGCGAGACCAGGGCATGAAACTCTTCTCGCTCGATTGCCGCCCAGTCCCCACGCTCAGAACGCATCGCAATCTTCGTATCCCCATGGTTAAAAATCGTCCAGGCTCGTCCATCCCATACCACTCCTTGCCCTACCCCTATCTTCATTTCCTCTAGAGAGGAACCGGGAGGCCGATAAGGGGACTCCGTCAAAATGAGGTAGGCGCGCCCTACCTCTTCATCCCGAAAGATATGCACATACTCGCTATCAGCGAAAGGAGCTGCGTTCAGGTCCACATACAAGTGTTTGAGGAGCAGGGCGCTGTAGATGTGCTGCGCCTCGACATGCTCTAGCAGTTCTTTCAGCGTTATGACGGGCTCTTCTGCAAAGAGTTCACGCATGCGTTTCAATGCCGCGTCGTCAACATGCAGATCTGGATCGCGCAAGTAATCTTCCAAATACTGCAAGTTACGTACGTATACCGGGTTCAAATCAGCCGTAGAGCGCACTTTATATGCTAGACCATAGCGATCTGCGTACTCCTCACCTGGAGTACATCGCCAGTGTCCCTGTTCGTCTCGCTGGTATCTGTTCGGCATCGACTCGGCCAGTTCGATCAGCTTCTCCTCTGGTTTCCACTCCTCCCACACAGCGCCATCATCATAGAGCACAAAAAAATCGGGAGTGTGCCAAAATGCGACAGGACGTCCGCTTTTGGCGACATAGCGCATCTCTATTTTCGATGGCTGGTCAAAAAACTCTCGTACCTTTTCGTTATACTCATAGGTAACGATGGCCGGAAATTCTGGAGTCCGGCTCTCAAACTGGATCGTTCGTCTCATTTTGTCGCTGGCGTAACGACCCGTCCAGTTTCCAACGCGGCTCTGACGACTCCGCACCGGCTCAGAGGCGCGAATCGCCGCGATCAATTGGCGCGCTATTATAAGCAATTGATGTTGCTCGCACCAAAGCTCAAACTCAATCGGTTCTAACATGCAACTCACCTCCAAAGTCTTTTTTTCAGGACTGTCTTTCATTTCCAATAACTATACATCAATTTAAATGATTTGTCAACTATAAGTAATTTTGAGATGAATTATTTATAGATTAGATCAAATTACTCAACAAAATTATTAAAGACAACACATAGCTATTTCTGATCTGCCTCTCCATTTTACAGCAGCGAAAATGTGGTATAATGCAGTATGAGAGGCAGCGAGCATGGGTGTCCGGTTTGCCATTGCGGATAAACACTCTCGCCTTGAGCGATGAGGCCTTCCTCTGTTCTTCCAGGTGGCCTGGCCTCGCTGAGTGAGTTTTTGAGTGCGGCCCATGGCCTGCACGTGGATTGAAACAATAATTTTGGTGAGTAGATTGATCTCATCTCGTTGCTGCCTCTCGTCATCACAATTTGCAACATGTAGTGATCGCTCCTTCAATTGCTACGAAAACGGTCTCTAACTCAAATTCCTATGTTTGACTCCTTCATCTCAGCAACTCACTCACTTGCAGTTTCTTCTTCCAACCGAGAACGGATATCGAGCAAAGCGCGCCGTGCATCAGGCTCCCGAAAACAGCCGGGTGCGCTTAATACAGCTCCGACCCTCCGGTAGGTCAGCGGAAGCTTCTCACCATGCAAGATCTGCGCTGTCTCACAAATGCGCTGTCGCAGGTGAGCCCTCCTAAGTCGCCCTTGTTGTGTGCGGTATTCGGCATAGCGGCGAGAAATTTCTCGACAATACTGAGGGAAATGTGCTGTGATCGTCCTAACGGGGTAACCTAAAAGCTGGGCTGCCCCTCGCATCGAAAGTGAGGCCTTTTGCTGATCGGCCAGGATATCTTCCAGGGCTTGCTGCACTTTTTCGCGGTTGAAAAAGCGATGCGCATCATGTTTATGGGTTTGTTTCAACGGTTCAAACGATTCGACAGGCGCAGCACACTCTCCGCTGCTAAGGAATCGAAGAGGGGAAAGGTGAAATTGATAACAGAGCTCAAGCAAGAACGGAAGAGACGGTGAGCAATGGCCTTGAACCAGCTCCCATATAGTGGTCTTGGGTAGCCCGAGTTTGCGGGCAAAAGCCGCTACATTACCTTCTGAAACCGCTGCAATAAGATCCCGCAGAGCTTGGATCATGCACTCACGCGGTACCACGGGCGGCAGTTGTGATATGTGTGCCAAGAAGCTTCCGACTGCTTCCGCGATATATATCTCTCTTTCCTCAGCCTGGCCATTGCCGTCGGCCTTTCCGAGCCACTTTCCACACGATGAGCAGTAACCAGGACGTGAACACCAGGTGAGCCAGGGGAGGGTTGAAGAACAGTGCGAGCAACATCTCTCCAGAGATCGACGGTGTTCCGGGCAAACTGTTATCCCATTGATCGACCACAGCAGCGGTTCGTAAACTCTGGCCCCTTGGCGGCGCCACACGTCGTAGCATATCGGACACCACCGTCGATCAGGTTGCAGAAGATCGCGTTGGGAAAGAGCGTTGGCACCTACCAGGAGCGTGAGCAGCGCGAGATCGGGCCGAGTGGTTAGTGACTCTAAAGCGCAGACCCAAGTCGATGCCATAATACCGTTGCCATTTATTGGACCGGCATAGCGCAGGAAACTGCTTATACCTCGGCTCTGGCAACCTGCAATATATTGCTTGCCGATAATCGGAGCAATTGTATATTGAATAAGTGTACCCACTGTTACGTGATGCTCATATGCCAGTCGGCACAGATAACTCGTCAGCGACTCGACAAGGGGACTGTTGAGTCCGAGAGGCGGGAGGTTGTAGAGTCGACTCCTGGGCGGAATATCCGGGATAGACGTATCCCAGATTGGCAGTAGTAAGGTCGCTATTTCTTCGAAGTGTTGAGCCACAGCTATGCCCTTTCCGATTACAGAACCTCTTCGGTGGAAACCTCTTCTTCTTGATCCTTGATAAAATGCTCTCGCCAAACCAGCATATATCCATTGATTGCCCAATCCCGGAGTGCAGGGTTGTCGGGATAGGCGCGGGAAGCAGACAGATAGGCGTAGCAATCGACAGCAAAATCGATCACCGAGAAGTAATCCAAATACTCCTGGCCTTTCGCCCGGTCAAGGTCTTCCTGAAACAGGGTTTTACCTCTCTCCCACGCCTCTTTTAGCCGGGGAAGGAACGACTGCAGCCGACGCCATTCTTGTGCTATCCGCAGGTCTTTCCACGGCGTTTCCATCGTTCGAGCAAGGAACGCTTCCAGATGATGGGGGTGAAGGGCCGAGTCGTCATCGGGGCGCCTCATATCGCTTCCGCCGTGTTGGATCAACGTTCGAACATATCGGAGAGCGAGCCCAATGGCGAACAGCTCCGGATCACTATTGGGATGACGAAGATTAACATATTGCTGAAGGTAATCCATGCTATCCTTTCTTCCTATCACTTCATGAGCTTTCCCTAAAAAGCGCAGTCTTGCGGCTGCGTCATACCTACTTTTTCTGGTCGCAGTACTATGAACCTTTGTGCCTGTCGATGAATGCTCTCATATCCCGGTGCCATTGGGCCAGCTTCTTCATCGACGCAAAGAACTGTTCACACTCCCCGCGGGGTACGACTGGAAATAAGGGAAGTGTCCCTATCTCGGCCACCTCTCCACTCGCGTCGATCGTGACAATGTCCATGATGGGAGCTCTCGCCTGCTCCTGCACCATCTTGCGCGCCCGCGTCGTTGCTTCGTCGATGAGTGTTTTCTCTTGCGAAAGAAGGAACTCAAGTTGTCGGGAAGAAGCGATGTCAAGCGAGGAGGAGAGGCCCAACGCCCATTGATCGAGCCAGATCTCGGCATCGCTGTAGGCCTCGAGGAACGCAAACAGGTATCTTCGCAGCGATCGATAGCGCTCCAGCAGTAGTTGCTGTGCTTGTGCTACATCCTTCTGCCAGGCCTCGGTGGCCTGACGAAGTTGCTCGCGTCGCTCAGCCGACACTAATGACCAGTTAAAGCAAACGCACCAGAACGGTAATGCGCCCATATGGAGACACCAAACCATGTGCTGGCCTCGCGTAGTTTGCAGCGGCAATTTGCGGGCACTGGCCCAGAGGACGAGCTTCCGCCATCGCGGGATATGGGTCTCGGCACGAAGGCCGAGCATGCGGCAAAGCGCTCTCACCGGAAGGTAAGCTGTGCCATCTGCCAGATATAAAGCCGCTACCTCCTCGTCAAAATAGGGCAGCATAATAGTCGTCTGCAGGATAGCTTGTCTCTGCTTCCCTTTCATGTTGTCTTCTTCGGCGTTCATCAATCTTACCTCATTCACTTGGATAACCTTGTCTTGCAACCCGCACTTACAACGGGAAATACCCGGCTAGCAAGAAGAAACATCATTGCCTTTTTTCGGTCGTTTGAAAACCATCGTGATGGCACGCAGCTCCGATGCAACAGCATGGATTTCTAGAGTTGGTTGCCATTTTGATTGGATGAATACGACTGGATTGCTGGCAAGAAGTTCCCAGCCACTACTCCCCAATTCGTTTGAGTATTCGTACAGAGTTGGACCTGTTTGCCAATTGTCGAGTTCCTGGTCGTTGGCAAAGCGGGGTCGAAACTCACCGTCGTTTGTCACAGTTGCGAAAACGAAGTAGTATTCCCATTGTTGCATTGACTTGCTCCTTCTACATTATCCAGCTGTCTCCACTTTCAGCCTCCAGGCAAAGTTGCGTTTCAGAATGGAGAGTAGTGTGCGATGGTGTGGGAAGAGCTGCTCTAACTGGTCGATGATACGCAAGATCACCAGGGGGATGAGGCTGTTCTGCTGGGCAATCAGATGAGGCAAGTAGCCCATATGTAGGTAGTCGTGTTTGTTCTCAGCATGCCCTTGGTCGTCAAAGAGATGGAACCTATGGACATCCTCATCCATCATGGTCTCAACGCTGCTGTTCAACTCCAAAGGGAACGATGGAACGCCATGGACGATCTGAATCGTTACGAGACCATTTGAAGACCTCCGTTGCTCAACCATCCCGAGCATGATGAGATGGACAAGCACTGCTTGTTCTGACAGATAATCGGGTGAGAACACTTCCACCTGTGTCTCAGTGGAAAGCCGCGGTCCCAGGGAGCCAAAGGTGGGATTGAGCAACTGCGTATCATAGATGACACCCACTACGTAAGAGGAGGACTCCTCATTCACGCTTTGATCCGTCTCTTGCCTCTGACAAGCGAGGTCAGAACATCTTGATGGTACAGCAACACGCACAAAGTGACCAAAGCCGTAGTCAACAACATCTGGTACGGTCTCGATTTCCAGGGGTCCATAAATCTGACAGACGTAGTTGATATGGGAAGTGGATTTGACGATTTTCCCGATAATCACGTCAAGCCTCCTCATTCTCCTAAACAATGCATCTTTCTGATTAGGCATGTGTTAAAAGAGGACTTCGACCTAGCCTTCTTAGGCAAACTTCTCAAGACACTTCTGTTACGGCAGCAGCTTCTCCCGTCATGATTGCTCCACGTTCAAGGCAAGCCGCGGAATGACCGTTGGACTACTAGCCCAGCGGAGAATATGCTCGGCGTGCTCTAGTAAGGTTTCCTCCTGGATAATCAAGCAGCGCGTTTGCATATTCAGGCGCTGAAAGGCTGGTCGGGCAAGAACAGATTGAAAACGCTTGAGAGCGGGATGTGGAATGACGATGTAGAGGTGCATGGTACGTGCCGGGCATAACGCATCCAGGTCATACAGACGCAGCAAACCGGATGCGATGGAGGTGGTGTGTTCAATCTCATAGGCAGCAACCACCTCATCTCCCCGTAACCACAGCACATCAATGAGATTAATGATCCGACGCGATGCGCTATCCACGAGCGGTGGAAGCCCTTTCAGGCTGAGATCTCCTAACCGTTCACCATTCCAACTTTTACTCTGATCATTGGCGGCGATCCACACATCACATCCCACTTGATGACCGATCTTGGCAAGCAACCATTGTATATGGGTATGATCAGCTCTCTCCTGCTCACTTTTCTGCCATTGCCGTTCCTCTTCACCCTCGGTTGAGAGGTTGCCTCTTGTCTTTGGATGAACAGCGGCATCTTTCCCCTCGAAGAGTGAGGAGGAGCGCGTCATTTTTCGTGCAACCTGTTCACCAAGGATTCGTTGACCTTTCCATGTCACGATATGCTCGAGTTCCCACAACGAGACGCCGAGGGCTTGTGCCAACGAGACAAAGCGAGTCCGGAATATAAAATACGCCTCAATAGGACTCTGCACTTGTGCTGATTGCCCGGCTTCGTGCATGAGTATGAGCTGCAGCAACGGGAAAAAGATGGGCCAGTGGTGCGTATCTTGCAGGTGCCAGCAGGCACTCAAGAGAAAGGGAATGCGTGCCGGCTGTAAGTGAGAGCGTAATCCTTTGTTCTGAGCAATCAGGCGCTCGAAATAGTGGGTCAGGTCCTGCATCTGCCGCCGAGCTTCTCGCGTATCTTCTGGGAGACGTAAGCTGGATCGCAGATGTGAGGTCAAGGTAGTATCGTCGATGTACTTCACGAGCTTGTTGAGATACATGCCTCCAGACGTACCCCTCATGCGAAAGACGTTCCAGGCACCTTGGGTTTTCTGTTGAAACAGCGCATTGAACTCTTTGAGCGTGATGGACCTGTTCAAAAAGGCGCCAAGTAATGCTGCCATCTCCTGCTGCACCTGGAGGCGGCGCTCATCAATGACTTGATGCATCGTAACCATCGCTGCATCAGCGAGATACTCTAGTTGGTTGATGCGCCACTGTTCTATCAGGGCCGCTGATGGTAGCATACGTCCGTCTCTTTCGCTCAAAAACTCCACACTCCGATGCAGGCCCTCAAATGATACCCTTTCTTCCGTTTGTTCATGTTCCTCCTCCTGTTCTACTCTGTAGGCAAAACAGTGCTAGATTAATCAATCCCTTTCAGCATCTGGCACCTCTTCGATCAGTTCCCCCGGAGGAACCCCCAACGCCCGCGCAATTTTGCCAAGTGTCTCAGTCGTGGTGATGTAGTAGGGGTCGCGGAACATGCGCTTGATCGTATTGTAGGCCACGTCCGCACTCCGTTGGAGTTTGCCCATGCCGATGCCTTTCTCTCTGGCGACTTCTTTGACACGTAAACGTACTGCCATAACAGCTGCCCTTATCCATACTAGATTTGATTGTAGCAGGCTTTTTCGGGTACGGGAACTAGCCAGCTACGGAGAGACGTAGAGGTAAAGCCATCCATGGCAAGCATAAGAGGACCGTACCGACCGAATATGTATAGCTATGCATTCTAGGTTACATTCAATACTTTTGTCAAAACTAGGAAATGTATCGCTCTTTCATAAAAATGGAGTTAATAAAGTCCAGTTTACAGAGAAAACGTGCATCGCTAGACTGCTTTCATGACAGATATTCATGAATTTCCAAGTGTTCCTGGTTATGTCTCGATAAAACAAGCGGCAGAGATGCTGGGGATCACCGATAAGCGTGTGTATCGCTATATCGATCTCGGGCGACTCCCTGCCTACAAGTCAGGTGGGGTCTTCCTATTAGCAGAGGAGGACGTCAGGCAGTTCAAGCTCAATCCCCCTGGTCGTACCCGCGCCGAACCCCCACGATGGCGGGTGTATCACCCTCGCAGCAACGTACTGGTCACCGAGATCCAGGTGCCGGTGCGTACTGGCCAGCAAGACAGACTGGCCGAAAAGCTCAAAGAGATTCAGCAGGCCAATCGGCATACCTTTCCGGGCACCATCGCCCGCTATATCATCAAAGGAAACCCCGATTTGACCTCTGTCCACCTTATCCTTGCCTGGAAGGATACAGAGATGCCAGACGAATCGGCACGCGAGCAGAATCTCAAAGCGCTCCAGGAGGAACTCTCCGACATGCTCATATGGGAACAAGCCCAATATAGTACGAATGAAGCGCTTATTCACACCTAGCGAGTTCGAGAATCAGCCTTACTGAATTGAGTATACGTGAATGAGTAAATTTACATTACTGGTCTGTTCGGGTGCAGAAACTCCCACGCCTTTCGACAACTGATCCGATTCACTCTACAATAGCTGCCGGCAGCAGTCCTCCAATGGAAAAGCGAGGAGGATTGCAGTGTCCTCCTGGAACGAGACACCTGGCAAATGGAAAGCCAGCGTGTATACTCTCGTCAAGAAAGGGGTACCACATGACACAGCGAGGATTTACGGGCGAATTCAAGGCACACGTCGTGCTTGAGTGACTGAGTGGAGCGAAAAGCGCGGTGGATCCCTGCCGACAACGCCAGTTTAATCCGCAGTTGCTGGCAATAGAAAAGCGAATTGCTGGAGCGAATGCCTCAGGTCTTTGAGCAGGATCAGGCCCGCAGTACAAATCAAGAGCGCATTGCTGAGTGAGAGCGACTAGTAGGTCGGCTGATGGTGCAACTGGATATCCCAAAAAAGCTTAGGCGCTGTTGAACTCTCGGCCGAGCAGAAACGACCAGTGATGCAGATGTTGTTACAGGAGCACCCCGTAAAACAGATTCGCGAGGTGTGGAGCAGCGCACGCAGGTGCTACTATCAATGGAAAGCGCCGACAGATGAAGCGGCATGGCAAAAGGGGATTGGTGAGGCTTTCGTACAGGTTCTGTTGCCACTTGCCAATCAGCGGAGCGATTAACTCATTCTTGCACTTGCTCACATGGTGTTGCTAGCCCTCTTCTATTTCCTCAGCGTAACTATCGGCGAGATCGACTGAAACAATATCCGGCTGCGGAAGTTCAACCGCTTGAGGAATAACCTTGTGGAGGGCTGTTACCGCGTCTTCAACTGCGTAACGAGGAGCGAGTGCTTTCAACCAAATGTTTACAGTAAGTTGCACTGTCACACAGTAGGAGGCATCGGCACCCTTTAAGTCCTCCCTTGCTTCTAATTCTGCAAGTCCCTTCACCTGCCTGTTCTCCAGGTCGTTGTCCTTTTCCATAGAGATACCTCTCCTTGCACAGTACAGGAAAAATACACCACTCCCATAGACAGAGCGAAAACGAAGTGCTATGGGACCATTCCTTGTGTGCCACTCCAAATCGGTAAGGAGAAAAAGTTGGTGATTCTGTCTTAGATTTTTCTGTTGTGTTGCAACAATAAGGATACTGTAGTAAGCTCTACTTCTATTCAAGAAAGCAGAGGAGTTCCTTTCATGAGCAATGCGAGCCCGTTCAAATGGCGTCATTTCCAAGCCGAGATCATTTTGCTGTGTGCGTTGGTACTTGCGCTACTCGCTCAGCTATCGCGATCTGGAAGAGATGATGGCCGAACGTAGCTTGCATGTCGATCATACCACAATCTTTCGTTGGGTGCAGTGTTATGCTCCCGAACTCCCGAACTGGAGAAGCGCTCTCGACCTTACCTCAAAGCCTGTAATGACTCCTGGAGGGTGGATGAAACATATATCAAGATCAAAAAAACGTGGACCTATCTCTACCGAGCCGTCGATTAAGAGGGGAACACGATCGAGTTCTTCCTCAGCCTCACACGGGATGCTGAAGCAACCAGGCGCTTCTTCCTCAAAGCACTGCATTCCATTGCTAGTTCAGCCTCTGGAGCCAGTGTAATCGATAAGCAAGGAGTTGACCCCTTCAGGGCCGATACCCATCAAGCCACCAAAGCAGCACCACGTGTCATCAACGTTGATAAGAACGCCGCCTATCCCAAAGCGGTGGCTGACCTCAAAGCCGCTGGGCTTCTCCCTCAAAGCGTGGAACTGAGGCAGATCAAATATCTCAACAACCTGGTCGAGCAAGACCATCGCTTCATTAAACGGCTCGTCAAGCTGGGACTGGGCTTCTTCTCCTTCGAAACAGCTTGGAGAACGGTGCAAGGATATAAGGTCCTGAACATGATGAGGAAAGGTCAGATGCGTGGCGTGGAGAAAGGAGATATCTTAGGGCAGGTGGCCTTTGTCTCCACCCTCTTTGGAGTGGCCGCCTAAGCTGAACAGGAAGCGAGGCTTCACGCCCATCGTTGTTCTCCGGGAGTTTTTGCAACAGGGCCTTCCTGATCGTTCAGGCCAAAGCGATCAAAATCAAGCTCTTGCTCAAGATCGATGGCCCATCCTTTCTGATGGGGAGTCGCGCGCCACTGCCTGAGCCATGTTCGGACCGCTTCCATGATATCATGCCGCATGGCTTCCGGTGAGGGTTGGCCAAAGGCACGCAGATGGATCAGCGCAATGCCACCAGTAGCAAAGATCTGGTCTTTCCTTTCATCCCTCACCTTTTGCTTTTCGCTGTCATGGTAGTCGCTATCAACCTCGAAGGCTACGAGCGGAAGATAGGTGGAGGTCAGCGTCACGCAGAAATCGACGCTGGCCATTAGGTAGTAGCCGAAGACCTCTTTCGAAATGACTACTTGCATACGCGCGTAGGGGAAAATGGCCTGCAAGGCCATATTGGGGAAGACTAACTGGTTGGGGAACAATTCAATCAAGATGCGATATATTTTATACTCCTGCTGCGAGTTAAAGATGGGCTTGGTCATCAACTCCGACGAGGTATAGGCAATTCTCGTAACCACTGCGTGCACACGCTCGCGTTTGACCAAATCGAGGATGTGGGGATTGACGCGGGGGCCATCTTCCTCCTCGATCACCATCCCCTGTTCGACCAGTTTGCTCCAGTGTCCCTTGAGCACCCGCTCTTCCATATCTACCAGATTGGCGAGTTCGCGAAATCCCTCGAATGTATTGAGCGCGGCAAGCGTCCCCAAGATCCGGCGTTTATATTGGTCAACCTTCGCCCACCGCTCCGGGGCAGTGCGGATCAGATTTTCGAGCTGGCGCTGCCGTTGTTCCGCCAGTTCCTGCTGTCGGAGTGCATCCTGTTTGCGCTGTTCAATTCTGCGGAGGATGCGCTCCTTCAGGCTCAAGGTATCTGCTTTCTCAGGCTGAAGTGCGAGCGCCTGCTCTGCATATGTCAGGGCGTCCTCCAAATGCCCGGCGCGTTCCACAAGCAGGGCCAGGTTATGGAAGGCGCCAGCGTGTGCGCCGCCTTCCAGGTAACGCTTATAGGCCTGCTCTGCCTCTGCCGCCAGAGAGGACAAATCATGCGCATAGTAGGCGTAATCCCACAACTCCGGCCTGGTTTGTCCGGGCAAGTGGGTAGTGAGGATGCGCGTCACTTCGACAATCTCCTGCGCCATGTCTGCCTCATCGAGGATGCGTTTCCAGGTCGAGCGGTAGAATGGCAGGAAGACGCAGGCGAGCAAATCAGCATGCTGAGCGGTCTGGAGGCGTTTGAGCGCGGCCTTATGAAAGGCAGTCCGCTGGGTCTTGTCTAATCGAGCTGTGGCATTGGGCGCAAATTCGTCCAGCCTGGGAACCCAGGGGTGCTTTTTACGCGGGCTGGTATTGCTGATCACATCAGCAATCAAGACCAGGAGCAATCCTTCGTGCCTCACCAGGGGAAGCAGCGCGGATGCGATCGTCGCGGCCTGCCCCTCTGTGAGCGCCAGCGCCCCGCTCCGTATCAACGCCTCCCAGTGTTCCTGAAGGCGTGGTTCCTCTCCGCGGATATGTTGGAAAAGTTCGGACCAGTTAGAGGGCCGGTATTCGTCGGCCAGGTAGAGCAGCATCTTCTGCACGTCGTTGAGCTGTGACCAGCGTTGACGCCCTTGGGCAAGCTGCGCGTCCCCCAGCTCTTTTGTGAGGCGATTCCTGTTGTTGAGGAATAACTCTTTCTCAGGATCGGATGCAAGCGCTTGCTCCAGCAATGCCAGCGCTTCATGGAGCGACCCCTTCGCTTCCAGAATCATGGCGAGGTTGTTCAGCGCAGGCCCCGATCCAGGTCTGCGCTGGAGATAAGATCGGTAGGCCTGCTCTGCCTCCTCCAGACGGCCGAGGTCCTGCAAGTAGTAGGCATAGTCCCATTGCTCATCATCGATGTCCATGGTGGTCGCCACACGCAAAATCACGGCGGTCACCTCGACAATTTCCTGGTGCATCTTCCCCTCTTTTAAGAGATCGCGCCAAAACGAGCGGTAAAAGGGGACGAAAATGGCCTCGATCATCGAGGCGGACTGGTATGCTTGCAGCTGGGCCCATACCTTGTCGTGAATGCGCTGGCGCAGCTCCTGGTTGAGAGTCTCTTCGTTCTCAGGAGCAAACTCGGCGTCATCCTGGTCGAAGCGCTCGCTATCCCTGTTGAAGGATTGAATGCACCAGCGCAGATGGTACTCTACCGCCATCGGTAGGTCGCCTCTTTCCTCATACATGGAAGCAAGGCTTTTACTCAACAGAGGATGCTCGATAAGCTGCGCTGCCTGCAGGAGCAGTTGCTCGTGCTCCGCTTTTTGCTTCCAAACCCGATCCAGGCGGTTTTCGTAGTAACCGGCAAAGTAGAGATATAGGAGATAGCTGAGTTGACCCCGCAGCGTTGTTGCGAGGTCGGCGTCCCCCTGAAGGAGCGCTTCACAGACCTGTTTCACGCACAGAGCTGGGCTTTCATCTCCGATATGGACCGTGCCGATGCACACAGGCTCGTTATCAAATGCGTAGTCGTGGCCACTCTCATCGTCCAGCTCAAACCATGCTGCGAGCGCGCGTTCTATCAGGGGAAGCGCCTTTTCGCCTTTGTCCTCAAGCAGCCACGCCCAGGCGCAGCCGAAGAGGCCGAGAAATTGCGCACCGAAGGAGCCGCTCTGTATTTCTTGCTCGTAACTTGCGCGCGCAGCGGCAAAATCTCTCAGATGGAGGAAGAGGTCGCCCTGGAGTCTCGTTAGACCTGGGCTGTATGAATGAGCAGTTGGCGGAGAGATGGGGATCAGTTTGAGGTACTGCAGCGCTTTGTCGTACCAACTCGCTTGCAGCGCCGCCTCGACGCTCAACCCGACCACCTCTTCGAACCGGTACTTTTCCAGGTCGTTTCTCTCTAAAAGGGGGGCTAAGACAAGTAGCCCTGTTTCGTACTGCTTCCGCCAATAAATCAGATCCTTGGCAAACTCCAGACGGATCTCCTCATGATCAGGATAGAGTGAAAACGCCTCTTCGAGGATCTGAATACCTTGCTCTCGGGCCCTCTTCCAGGAGTCTTCCTCTTCCTCCGTGTCCCGCTTTCCAACAGCGAGCAAATGCAGTAAACTGTCGAGGCGGAGGTACACTTCAGGAGGGCACGCAGGGAGCACCCGGGCCCGCTGGAGGAGACCGACGAGCCGCTGCGCCGTTTCGTCATCCACACCCCACCAGTTCTTTTTGCCTAAATGTGCCAGCGCCAGGAGATAATAGGTGCGGGCTTGCTCTTGCTGTTGCAGCGACCGTTCCAAATGCGCGATTGCCTGGTCCCATTCCTCGGCATTGAGAAGGGCAATCCCTACATTCAACACATCGCCGGGTTGCACCTCGCGCAATGCCAGCCAGGCTTGCGCCGCTTCGAAGTATTGTTCTGTCTCAAACAAGCAGTGGCCCAGAAGCCGCCTGCGCTGATCATTGGAGGGCGCACGTTTCAGCTCTGCCTCCAACAGACGGATCGCCTCGGCCAGGTTGTGCTTCTCTATCAGCTGTTCGGGGGTCAGTGTCGGGCGTATCGAAGCTGGTTTATTCGCTCCGCTCCGCGTCTTTTGAGAAGTGCCCCCAGGACGTTTTTTTCGTTTGCTCATGTGGAACCTCCATGTCAATTACCACTCGCGACTATTACGGCGTATCATAAATGAGCCGCGGAAAAGGCGCAAGAGGGAATCAAGCGAAAATCGTTGGAAAAGCCGACTGTGTTGCAAAAATTTCGAAGCAAAAGCGAACTCGTAACGAAAACCTCACAACAGAAGTTACATTTTGTTCCAAGTCTCTCTCTTGCATTCGTTCCCTTGTTTGTGAGAAAGTGATCTTGTCCCGAATTTGTGGAACAAACTTGTATTCAAATCAAAGCATGCTCTGTTTTTGTTCACCAAGTTTTCGGTGCCGAGCTAGTTGATTAGGCAGAGACAATCCTTTGACTTGCAAGGGGGCAGAATCGATATACTGTATAGATAATCGTGGCTCACCATTATAAGGGTATGCCCAATAGGCAACGGCATCGCCTCTCGGCGATAGATGAGCAGCAAACTGATTATCTCCATCTCGTAAACGGTCTAAATCATTAAGCATAACGACTCGTCCAGAAACGACATTGACCAACCCGAACCGTTGCTTGTAAGACATCTTCCAGCGATAAGGGGTTTTATAAGAGACTAGGCCAAGTACACAAGCATCATCAACGATAGTCAATTGATGAACTCTACCAGCAAAACGTTTGATAAGATACAAGTACGAATCAGGAGGATATCTCTTTTCAGGTGGTACCAGATAATACATTTCGACTTTGCTCTCACCTGCACCAGAATCGTAATAAACACTTGTGATGGCTATCTCGCCTTGAGTGTCACGATAATGAGAAACACGGCTAAACAGCTTAGAAGGGTATTCAATAGTGGATGTGACGTAACCGGAAGAAGAACGTAAGTCTAACTCGACCGTCCTTTCATCGAAGCTTATAGCCAACACGTCCCTATTCATAAAGTCAAAACGACGGACAACACGGCCCTGCATGCCAGGGTTCTTTTTTTGATTGCGAGGCAACTTTTGTACCTCAATTGCTGTGAGAAAAGAGCTTTCGGGAGAGACAGAATCATCTTCGAGGGGTTCTAGCTCAAATGCGCGAACGGGCCTCCAGTCAGATGTTTGCCACACTTGAATGGTCGTTGTGGAAGGCATAAAAGCGGCTAGAAATGTTCCGTCGGGGCTTACTGCAACAGCGCCAACCCGATCAAATAAATCCATCTCCACCTCTATTTGGTCTTTGTGAAGATTCCATATAGAGAGACTCGATTCACTCACATTGTCTGAGGTAATTTGGCCTCCAATTGGTGGTCGGTTTGTCACAATCGCTATCCGACCAGCATCAAGAACTGCTATTTTCTCAATATATGGCAGCCGCCTCTGGCCGACAACAGCACCTGTCTTTGTGTTCCAGCACATTATGGTCAAAGGAGAAGGTTCATCATACAAATCCTTCCAGTCCTCAGCAACAAAGGAATCTACGATTGTGGCAATAATTGTTTTTGGCAACGATGGAGGTACCCACCCCTCCCTTTTTTGACCACTGCAAAAAGGTGACCACTTGCAGAAAATGGCCAGCTTTGGCATTGCCAAAGGTGCTCACCTCTGCCCTATGAAAGGCAAGGAGAGAAGCTGTGCGAGCGGGTTCTGGCTTCACTATGGGTGGCGGGCTTTTCAAACTGCCACGTTTGAACTACCTCTCCCGAGTGGTCAGTTTTGGCTTTGCCAAGTGGGTGTGGCTAACGCTGCCAAAAACAATAATTTCCCCAGCTGGGGAAAACACAACTTTCCCAGGAAAATACTCTTTGTCCCCGTACGGTTGCTCGATACGCTTTGCGTACAGTTGCTCAATGCGCTTCGGGAGCACACAGTCAACGACACCTTGCAGAGTTGAACCTGTCTGCATTTCGGTTACCAGTCGCCCAAGTTCAATAGCGTGCTGCCCTGTTACCCTCAAGACGTCATGTGGATCCTTCCCGAAGAAGGTACTCAGCAGTTCAATCTCAGCAATGCTGTATCCGCCGGTACTTTCAACCCTTTCAATCTCGGTAATTCTGGTTCGAGCGCACCCTAAAATCCGCGCAACCGCTTCCTGCGAATAGCCTGCCTCCTCGCGTAACTGTCTCATAATGTGCTTTATCGCTTTTGAGCGTAAAGAAGCGTAACTCTCCAGATTCATATCCATTGCCTCTTCATTGAAATCATTCAGGATGGTTGTTATTATAGCTGATTTAATGACAAAAAAACAATCCAAAGTCAAAATAACCAACATAGTCTCGAGTTATGTTCAGATCTATGCATCTGAAGTGCTGTTTGACTTAATTCTTTTCGTTTTTCCGACTTATAAATTTTCACCGGCAAGCTGAAAACGAGCCTGTAAAGCGGATTGAAGTCAATCAGTAGCGGTTAGACTCTGCCACATATCTTTTCCTTGCAACAGATAGCTGTTTTCGTGAACGAAGACCACCACAAAGCCATCTGTGGTTTGACACGATACTTGGATCTTACGCAACCTTGCTGAAAGCAAATGTGGTATACTAGAAAGTTGAACATTTTTTCACATTCACTGTTTTTTCGAGGGACCAACCAAATCCAATGATCATTTTTCTCGACCTTCCCGAGGCTCAAGTTGAGGGAGTAGACGTAGCGGAGGAGATCACCCTAACCCTGCGTACCACATCCCCAACGGCTTCTTGCCCCTGGTGTGGGACCCAATCTTCACAGATACAAAGTCGCTATACACGCACGCTCCGTGATCTTCCCTCCGGTGGGCGTCCAATCCGTCTTATCATGCATGTCCGTCGTTTCTTTTGTAAAAAGCGCACCTGTGCTCAAAAGATATTCGTCGAGCGACTCCCCGCGCTCTGTCATCCTCACGCTCAACGCACCAAACAGTTGCAAGAAGCCCTCTGTCGGCTTGGGCTTAGAGGAGGAGGCCAGGCAGGAGCAGACGCGGCAAGTGAGCTTGGCGTCAGTGGGAGTCGCGATACCATCTTGCGCCTGGTTCGCCAATCGCACCCGTCCGCCCGAGCAGAACCACACGTCATTGGTCTGGACGACTGGGCATGGAAACGCCGACTGCGCTATGGAACCCTGATCTGTGACCTGGAGCTAGGTTTGCCCATTGACCTGCTTGCCGACCGCTCAGTGGAGAGGGTCTCAGCCTGGTTGAAAAAGCATCCTTCTATTGACACGATTAGCCGCGATGGCTCTTCGGAGTATGCTTCAGCCATCAAAAAAGGGGCTCCAAAAGCTCGACAGGTGAGTGACCGCTGGCATCTGGTCAAGAATCTGGCCGCATGTGTCTCGGTGCAGCTCGCCCAGAGCCTTGCGGAGCTTCGCCGTGCAGAACAGGTGAAAGCCCAATCAGCAAAACAAGAATGGGGGCAAGTGTCAGAAGAACGGCACCCGGCCCAAACACGAGCTATCCAACACGCGCAGTTGGTCCGTCAAGCCGAGCGAACGGCTCGATATGAGCAAATCATGGCGTTACAAAAACAAGGCGTGAAGATGGCTGAGATTGCGCTCCAGCTCGGGGTGACCCAGCGAACCATTCAACGGTGGATCGCGACTGAAACTATCCCTTACTCTCGTCCCCGCAGACAAAGATCCCGTCTCGTTGATCCATACAAGACCTACCTCTTGAAGCGCTGGCACCAAGGGTGCCACAAAGGAGCACAACTGGAAAGAGAATTAAGGGCAAAAGGCTACAAGGGGTCTGGCCGTGCGCTCTATCGCTACCTGGAGACGTTGGAACCAACTGGCTTCTCTCCTCACAAGCGTGGTTCTGCCTCAGCCATGAGCTTGCCCAATCCGCTCTTGGCCCTCTCCGCGCAACAAGCCACCTGGCTCTTTTTCCGCAAGCAAGAAGATTTGAAAGCCCAAGAGCAGGAGACTCTGCGACAGTTGAGACAAGCAAGCCCACCCCTGGAAATCGCCTATCAGTTGGTGAAAGCGTTTCTGCACATGGTGCGTGAGCGTACGGGGGAACAGCTTGACGCTTGGCTGGGAGCCGTGCAAGCCAGTCATCTCGAAGCCTTTCAAACCTTTGTGACGGGCGTGCAACAAGATAAAGATGCGGTTTTTGCAGGATTGACGCTCCCGTGGAGCAATGGTCCTTTAGAGGGG
>Ga0137371_10000488_pt1 | contig 29304 bp, 25 predicted proteins | sample SagtaG_7_FD_104919 | JGI IMG/M metagenome (GOLD analysis project Ga0137371, IMG submission 104919) | Vadose zone soil microbial communities from Sagehorn Ranch, Mendocino, California, USA - Sage1_R_40_16 metaG | ecosystem: Environmental > Terrestrial > Soil > Vadose zone | place: USA...
GATCCCGATCGGGTCGACGCCGATGCCTACGCGCCGACCGCTCATGTCGAGCGAGTCGGGCTGCGAGTCGGCTCCGAGGACCCGCAGGCACGAGGAGCGGAAGTGGCGCGCGTAGTCCCCGGTCTGGAAGCTCACGTAGTCGGAGCCAAGGACGCCCCGGAGCGCCTCCTCCCGGGTCGGGAGCAGGCGGTACACCTCGGAGGAGGGGAACGGCGTGTGCAGGAAGAAGCCCACGGCCAGATTGGGAGCCCGCCGGCGCAGCATCGCCGGAACGAGCATGAGGTGGAAGTCGTGCACCCAGACGCGGGTGTCGGGTCCGCAGCGGCCGAGGATCGCGTCCGCGAAGCGCTCGTTGACCTGGACATACCGGAGCCACGCCTCCGGGGTGATGCGGAGCCTGTCGCCGAAGTAGTGGAAGAGCGGCCACAGCGTGTCGTTGCAGACGCGGCCGTAGAAGTCCTCTTCCTCGTCTGCCGTGAGGAAGACGGGCACGAGGTTGTCCTCGCGCAGGCGCCGCGTGACCTCGGGCTCGAGGGTCGCCGGCACGACGGTCCCGGGCCAGCCGATCCACACCGCGTCGCCCCGCACGGCGCGCAGCGCCGCGGCCAGTCCGCCCGCCGACTGCGACAGCTGGAACTTGTCGCCCGTGACGGTAAAGCGCACGGGCAAGCGGTTGCTCGCGATCACGAGCGGCTTGTGTCCGGTCCCTTCAGCCAGCGGTCCTCCCTTCCGATGATGGACGTGGCGGTAGGTACAACCTACGCGTCGGCGAAAGCATCACCTATGACACGCGGTCTCGGCATCATCGGCAACTGCTCGTACAGCGCGCTGCTCCGCAACGGGTCGGTGGAGTGGATGTGCTGGCCGCGCCCTGACTCGAGCTTCGTCTTCGGCCCCTTGCTCGACGCCGAGCGCGGGGGGGTGTTCGCGGTCGAGGGTGTCGACGCGACGGACGTCAGGCAGGAGTACGTCGAGAACACGAACGTTCTCCGTACGGTGTTCGACGGGCCGAGCGGGACCTTCGAGCTCGTCGACTTTGCGCCTAGGTTCCAGCAGTACGATCGCTTTTTCAAGCCGTCCATGCTCGTCCGCATCCTGCGCCCGCTCTCGGGAGAGCCGCGCGCTCGCGTGCGCTGCAGCCCGCGCTACGACTACGGCCTCGTCGAGGCGGGCTCCTGGCGCGCCTCGAACCACATCGAGTACGCGGGCTTTCCCGCACCGGTCCGCCTCACGACCAACCTGCCCCTCACCTACGTCGAAGACGAGCGCCCGTTTCTCCTCGAGCGTGATCGGCACCTCGTCCTCACCTGGGGCCAGCCGCTCGAAGCCGGACTGGAGGAGACCGCCGAGCACTTCCTCGAGCGTACGGTCGACTACTGGCGCGGCTGGGTGAAGGGGACACGAGTCCCGCGCGACTACCAGGGCGAGGTGATTCGCTCCGCGCTCGCGCTCAAGCTTCACCAGTACGAGGACACGGGTGCCCTCCTCGCCGCGACGACGACGAGCCTGCCCGAGCACCCCGGATCCGGCCGCACCTGGGACTACCGCTACTGCTGGCTCCGCGACGCGTACTTCACTCTGAACGCGTTCGAGCGGCTCGGGCACTCGGAGGAGATGGAGCTCTTCCTCGAGTACCTCCGGAACCTGGCCGAGCGCGAGGGCGCACTCCAGCCCGCGTACCGGATCAACGGCGGGGAACTCGCGCCCGAGACCGAGCTCGAGCACCTCGCCGGCTTCAACGGCGACGGGCCGGTTCGCGTCGGCAACCAGGCCTTCGAGCACCGGCAGAACGACGTCTACGGCGAGATGGTGCTCTCTGTCAGCCGACTCTTCCTCGATACGCGCTTCGTGGGGGAGATCCCTCCGCTGACCGCCGTCTCGATCGTGTCGAACCTACTCGACAAGATCGAGGCGAGGCTCGAGGAGCCGGACGCCGGACCGTGGGAGTTCCGCGGCCGCACGCGCCTCCACAGCTTCGCCGTGCTCATGCACTGGGCCGGAGCCAGGCGCTCGATCGAGATCGCCGAGGCGCTCGGCGACGAGGATCTCGCCGCGCGAGCCCGCGAGCTTGCCGGGCGAGCGCACACGCTGCTCGAGAGCCGTTGCTGGAACCACGAGATCGGAGCCCTCACGCAGGTCGTCGACGAGCCGCAGCTCGATGCCGCGAACCTGCTCGCCGTGCACCTCGGCTACCTCGACGCGGGCGATCCGCGGGCGACGTCGCACGTCGACGCGATCCGCGAGCGGCTCTCCGTAGACGGCGGCCTGTTGCGCCGCTACGACGGGAACGACGACTTCGGCTCGATGCACGCGGCCTTCACGGTCTGCAGCTTCTGGCTCGTCGAGGCTCTCGCCATCCTCGGCCGGAAGGACGAGGCCCGCGAGCTCTTCGAGCACCTGCTCGGGCTCCACAACGGGCTCGGCCTGTATAGCGAGGACATCCTCCCGGACACGCTCGAACAAGCGGGGAACTTCCCGCAGACGTACAGCCACGTCGGCCTCATCAACGCGGCCTTCAGGCTGTCGCGCAGCTGGGATTAGGCAGTCGGGACGGGCGGCCGCATTAGAGCGCGCGCTCGACTCCAGCGCGGATCCGAATACACCTCGCGGAGGGCCGGGCGGGACCATCTCGTTCTCATACTCATGGCCTCGTCGACGTTCTTCTTCGCGTGACCGCGCCGGCGCGAAAGGTATGGCTGGCGCTCGGCGTCATCTACTTCGTCTGGGGCTCGACGTATCTCGGAATCAAGATCGCCGTCGAGACGCTTCCTCCCCTGCTCACCGCTGGCACGCGCTTCCTCACGGCCGGCCTGATCCTCGTGCTCATTCTCGCCCTCAGAGGCCGCAGCCTCCGGATCAGCTCTCGGGAGCTGCTCTCGAGCGCGCTCGTCGGCCTGCTTCTCCTCACCCTCGGCGTCGGCGTCGTCCACGTTGCCGAGACGCGGATCGACTCGAGCATCGCGGCGATGATCGCGGGGACGGTTCCGCTGCAGGTAATCCTCATGCGGACTGTGACCGGAGATCGCGTCTCGCGTGCCCTTCGCCTCGGAACGGCCGTCGGCCTCGTCGGGCTCGCGCTGGTCGTCCTGCCGGGGCTCGGGTCCGGCTCGACCGCCGTCGGCCTCCTCGTCATGGTCGCGGCCTCGATCTCCTGGTCGATCGGCTCCTTCCTCTCCCCGCGACTCACGATGCCGCGCGATCCGTTCGTCGCAAGCGCGTACGAGATGCTCGCGGGAGGCGTGTTCCTCACGGCAGCTGCCCTCGCACTCGGACAGTGGCGCGACCTCGGCGGCGGAGCCATCACGGCGGGATCCGCCGCGGCGTGGGTCTACCTCGTCGTCGCAGGCTCGCTCGTCGGCTTCACTGCCTATGCCTGGCTGCTGCGCGCCGCCCCGATCTCACTCGTCGTCACGCACCAGTACGTGAACCCCCTCGTCGCGATCGCGCTCGGAATGCTCTTCCTCAGCGAGCGGCCGAGTCCCTTCACCCTCGCCGGAGCCGCTCTCGTGATCGGTGCGGTCTACATCGCCGTGAGGTCGGAGGCTCCGGGCGCCCCTTCAGGTAATGCTGCCCCGTCTGCGACGAGCGAAAAGCGAGCAAGCCAAGGACGCAGGAAGCCCCAATACCTGAACGGTATTGGGGCGACCGAGGACGCAGGCTAGCGACGCTTTGCAGCCGTCGCAGACGATCGACGGTATTGCCTGAAGGGGCGCTAGGGCTCGAGCTGCGAGCGCCTTGCGGCGAGAAACTCGAGCAGATCCGACCGTGTCAGGATCCCCGTCGGCCGACCTCGGCTAGCGACGACGACCGCCCCGCTCGGGCCCGAGAGCCCCTCGTAGACGTCGTCGAGCGAGGCGTCAGCGTCCACCGCAGGGAGCGGCGGCTGCATGGCGACGGCGACGTCTTCGTTGAGCGCGTCCGGGTTGCGGAAGACGCGGTCGAGCAAGGCGCGTTCCTGCAGCGAGCCGACGACGTCCGCGAGCGAGTCGGCCTCGTCGTTGCGCACGACGGGGATCTGCGAGATCCCGTACTGCTGCATCGCCTCGATCGCGGCTCCGACCTTCTCGTGAGAACCGACCGTCACGAGGTCCGGAACGTCGTGGCCGACCCGGCGGAAACGCAGGACCTCCTCGACTGCCGGTGCCGGTGTCGTCCGCTCGAGAAATCCGTACTGGATCATCCAGTTGTCGTCGTAGAACTTCGAGAGGTAGGAGCGCCCGCTGTCCGGGAAGAGCATCAGCACTCGGGCCTCGGGCCCAAGCGTCTTCGCGACCTGGATCCCCGCCCACGCAGTCGATCCGGTCGAGCCGCCGACGAGGAGCCCCTCCTCCCTGGCGAGCCGGCGAGCGACGAGGAACGAGTCGCGGTCGGAGACGCGCACCCACTCGTCGACCATCTGTGGGTCGAGCGTCTCCGGCCAGTGCTCCTTGCCGATCCCCTCGACCAGGTACGGCCCCAGCGGGTGTTCCTCGTCGGCGGTGAAGACAGAGCCCTCGGGATCGACCCCCACGATCCGCACCGCGGGCTTTCGCTCCTTGAAGTAGCGGCCGATGCCGGTGACCGTCCCTCCGGTCCCGACCGAGACGACGATCGCGTCGACCTCACCACCGTCCGTCTGCTCCCAGATCTCCGGCGCAGTCGTCTCGTAGTGAGCCTCCGGGTTCGCGGGATTCGAGTACTGGTCGGGCTTGAACCCGCCTGGGATCTCTTCGGCGAGCCGGTCGGAGACCGAGTAGTAGCTCTCGGGCGAGCTCGGCTCGACGGCGGTCGGGGTGATCACGACCTGCGACCCATACGCGCGGAGCATCGAGATCTTCTCCTGGCTCATCTTGTCCGGCATGACGAAGATGCTGCGATAGCCACGAAGCGCGGCGGCGATCGCGAGGCCGACACCGGTGTTGCCCGACGTGGGCTCGACGATCGTGCCGCCCGGACGCAGCTTTCCCTCCCGCTCCGCGGCCTCGATCATCGCGAGCCCGATCCGGTCCTTCACAGAACCCCCGGGGTTCAGGTACTCGAGCTTCGCGAGCAGCTCACCCGGGACGCTTCGGCTCAGGCGCTCGAGCCGGACGATCGGAGTCGAGCCGACGAGCTCGAGAACGGTCGGGTACTCGCGCCTGCCCACGACGCGCGAAGACTACTTCGGTCCCGGACCCTGTATTCCCCGCGCGCCGGAAGTGCTTCGCCAAGTCCTCCTAGGACGAGGTGTGCGGTCGCCACGAGGAGCGGCGATGCTCTCCGAGCTCGAGGAGCTCGAACAGGAAGAGAAATGCTCCCGAGGAGATCGGGCGTCGGCGTCCCAGGCTCACGCTCGACCGACGCGTCCGTGTCCGGGGCTTGGTCTGGGTCCGCATATTGCGAGGCTTCTCGACGTAGGGTCGCACAGGCCCTCCTTTCGCCTCTTGGTGCGATGTACCCGGCGGGCGGGTGACCTCAAACCTGCTGCGAGCTTCTAGTGCCTGAAGTGCCGACGGTGGGTGAAGACCATCGCGCCCCCGGCTCGCGCCACCGTCTCGATCACCTCGCCGTCCCGCCTCGACCCGCCTGGCTGGATCAAGGCCCGGACGCCGGCCTCGAGAGCCACCCCTGGCCCGTCGGGGAACGGGAAGAAGGCGTCCGAGGCGAGCACGGCTCCTTCGAGGTCGTGCCCGAGCTCGCGCGCCTTGTCGACTGCGATCCGGACGGCGTCGACACGGCTCATCTGGCCGGCCCCGATCCCGACCGTCTGCAGTCCCTTCGCGAGGACGATCGCGTTCGAGGTGACGTGCTTCACGACGCGCCACGCGAACAGGAGGTCGTCCCAGATCGAGTCGTCGAGCTCGCCGCACGTGACCTCCATCTCCTCCCGCACCTGCTCCTCGCGGTCCGGATCCTGGACGAGCAGGCCGCCGAGCACGTGGCGGAAGTCCCAGCGCTCGGCGCTCGAGCGGCGTCGTTCCAGGTCATTGAGGATCCGGATCGAGGTCTTCGGGGCGAGCGCCTCCATGGCCTGCTCGTCATACCCGGGCGCGTGCAGTACTTCGACGAACTGGCTCGCGATCGCCTCTCCCAACGCAGCCGAGACGGCGCGGTTGAGGACGACGACCCCTCCATACGCGGAGACGGGATCCGCCGCGAGCGCCTTCGAATACGCCTCCTCGATGGTCGCGGCCACCGCGACTCCGCACGGATTCGCGTGCTTGACGATGACGCACCCGGGATCCTCGAGCTCGGACAGCAGGACACGGGCCGCGGACAGGTCGTTCAGGTTGTTGAACGAGAGCGGCCGGCCGCGGACGAGCTCTACGCGCGAAAGAAGGTGCGAGCGCGCGCCACGAAGCACGTAGTAGGCACCGCGCTGATGAGGGTTCTCGCCGTAGGCCAACTCGGTCGACTTGTCGAACGCAAGGGAGATCGTGTCGGGGAACGGCTCCTCCTTCTGGAACCAGGAGACGATCGCAGAGTCGTAGGCCGCCGTGGTCGCGAAGGCGATGCCTGCGAGGCGACGGCGCGTCTCGAAGGAGGTCTCGCCTCCGTTCACCCGCAGCTCGGAGAGGACGAGCTCGTAGTCCTCGGGCCGGCAGACCGGGGTCACCGACGCGTGGTTCTTCGCCGCCCCACGAAGCAGCGACGGCCCGCCGATGTCGATCATCTCGATCACGTCCTCGTCCTCGACCTCGAGACGGCCGACGACCTGCTCGAACGGGTAGAGGCTGACGCAGACGAGGTCGAAGGGCTCGATCGCGTGCTCGGCGAGCTGCGCGCGGTCGGACTCGAGCGCAGGCCGAGCGAGGATTCCCGCATGGATCCGCGGGTGCAGCGTCTTGACGCGACCTTCGAGTAGCTCCGGGAACTCGGTCACGTCCTCGACCCGTGTGACCCGGAGACCCGCGTCCTCGAGGTAGGTCGCGGTCCCTCCGCTCGCGACGAGCTCGAAGCCCAGCTCGCCGAGGCCGCGAGCAAAGCCGGTCAGCCCGGTCTTCTCGTACGCCGAGATCAGCGCTCGCACAGCTCTCGTACGACCCTCGGCAGGAGGCGGTGCTCGGCTGCGTGCACCCGCTCCCGCAGCGAGTCGACCGTGTCCTCGGGCAAGACGGAAACCGGCTCGCTCGCGAGCACCGGGCCCGTGTCGACGCCCTCGTCGACGACGTGCACGGTCGCTGCAGCCTCCTTCGCACCGGCCGTCAGCAGGTCCTCGAGCGGGTGCGCCCCGGGGAAGTCCGGCAGCGGCGCCGGGTGTACGTTCACGACCCTCCCCGGGAAGCGGCCGAGGAACGCCGGATCGAGCAGGTGCATGTACCCGGCGCAGACGACGAGCTCGACGCCCTGGCCGGCGAGCCAGTCGGCCATCGCCTCGTCTCGCTCGCGCCGATGTTCGAACGAGGCGAGCTCGAACACCGCGGTCGGCACTCCAGCCGTTCCGGCCCGCTCGAGAGCACGCACCCCCGGCTTGTTGGACGCGACGGCGACCACCGGGAGACGAGCGTCGAGCAGAGCCTGCAGGTTCGTTCCTTCCCCCGACACGAGCGCGCCGATCCCGCGAAGGTGGTCGCCTCGGCTACCGCGCGGCATAGCCGGGCTCCGTACGAGGCTGACGTCGCTCGCGGCACCGTGGGAGGTCACGCACGCGCGATCCTCCCGATGACGAGGTCTTCGCCCGGGTCGTCGAGAACGGCGCAGAAGCCGATTCCGAGGTTGAAGACGTCCCTTAGCTCGTCCTCTGCAACGTGTCGCGCGAGCCAGTCGAAGACCGGCGGCCGCTCCCATGCGCCCCAGTCGATTGCGACGCGCAGGCCGGAGGGAAGAACCCGCGCGAGATTTCCCTCGATCCCGCCTCCGGTCACGTGTGCAAACGCGCGCGCCCGCTCGCGGAGCCGCTTCACCTGCGAGAGGTAGCAGCGCGTCGGTGCGAGCAGGTCGTCGCCCTCGTAGTCCTCGTCCTCGAGCACGCGCCGTACGAGCGAGAATCCGTTCGCGTGCACGCCCGCGGAGGGGAAGCCGACCACGACGTCTCCCTTCGTCACGCTCGACCCGTCGAGCAGGCGGTCACGGTCGACGACACCGACGCACGTGCCGGCAAAGTCGAGCTCGTCCGCCTTGTAGATCCCGGGCAGCTCCGCGGTCTCGCCTCCGACGAGCGCGACCCCCGCTTCGCGGCAGACCTCGGCTGCGCCCTCGACGAGCTCGGCCACCTGCTCGAGCTCGATCCGGTTGGCAGCGACGTAGTCGAGGAGAACGAGTGGGTCGGCGCCGGTCGTGATGACGTCGTTGATGCAGTGTGCGGCGAGATCGGCGCCACACGCGCGAAGCCGCCCTCGCGCGCGGGCGAGGATCAGCTTCGTCCCGACCGAGTCCATGGACGCGGCGAGAAGCCGCCGCTCGTCCAGCGGATGCAGCCCGGCAAACCCTCCGAACGCGCTCGCGCCGGTCGATTCGACGGCCGCGCGAAGCCGCTCGACCACAGCCGCCCCGGTCGCGAGCGAGACGCCCGCATCCGAGTACGTGGCGCGGCCGGTCATCACGGACCGAGTCTACGGGTCCGGGCTTACAGTGACATCGTGCTCGCCCTCTCGCTCCTCACGAGCTGGTCGTTCGAGCCGCTCCAGCTCGCGCCGATCGCGGTGCTCGCAGTCGCCTACGGCCTGCGGGCGCGGACGCTCGCTCGCCGGGGACAGCCCGTTCCGGGATGGCGCAGCGGGCTCTTCGGTCTCGGCGTCGGCCTGCTCGTCATTGCAGTCGCGTCTCCGATCGCGGAGATCGGCGAACAGGAGCTCTTCTCGTTCCACATGGCGCAGCACCTTCTGATCGGCGACCTCGCACCACTGTGCCTCCTCGCAGGACTAACGGGCCCGCTCCTGCGTCCGGTGCTCGCACTGCCGGCCGTCTACCGGTTGCGCGTGCTGGCCAATCCATTCGTCGCCCTCCCGCTGTGGGGAGCGAACCTGACGTTTTGGCACCTGCCGGTCTTCTTCGACGCGGCGGTGAGCTCGAGCGCCGTGCACGCGCTCGAGCACGTCGCGTTCTTCGCAGGCGGAATCGTCCTCTGGCTCCCGGTCGTGGAGGCGCTCCCGGCGCCGGAGTGGTTCGGCAGCGGAGCCAAGCTCGGGTACATCGTCGCCGTCCGGCTCTTCGCGACGGTACTCGGCAACGTTTTCATCTGGGGCGGCGCGCCGTTCTACGGCGTTTACGACACGGGGGCCCACTACCTCGGGCTTTCCCCGCAGGGAGACCAGAGCCTGGCCGGCTCGCTGATGATGCTCGAGGGGTCCGTCGTCACCATCGTCGCCATCGCCTGGCTCTTCCTGCGCATGGCGCAGGAGGGCGAGGTGCGCCAGCAGCTGATCGAGCGGGGGCTCGACCCGCGCGTCGTGCGACGGGCGGTTCGTTACCGCCGGTGGCACGAGCTCGAAGGCAGCGCTCGCTGAGCGCCGGGCCAACCTGCGGCGGCATGCGGGCGGCGAGCGGTAGCGTGAGGCGCGATGGAGTACGTGAACCTCGGCTCCACGGGTCTTCGCGTCTCGCGGCTCTGCCTCGGGATGATGAGCTACGGCAGGCACGAGAGCCGGGAGTGGGCCCTCGAGGAGAGGGACGCCGTGCCGATCGTGCGTCGCGCGGTCGAGGCCGGAATCACCTTCTTCGACACCGCGGACGTCTACAACGGCGGCCAGAGCGAGGTCGTGACCGGGCGGGTCCTGTCGAAGCTCTTCGGCACGCGCGAGGAATACGTCGTCGCCACCAAGGTGTGCATGCGCACGATGCCCGGCGAGAACGGCCGAGGGCTCTCCCGAAAGCACGTTCTCGCCTCGATCGACGCCTCGCTCGGGCGGCTCGGGCTCGACTACGTCGACCTCTACCAGATCCATCGCTGGGATCCGCTCACTCCGATCGAAGAGACGATGGAGGCGCTGCACGACGTCGTTAAAGCCGGGAAGGCGCGCTACATCGGTGCCAGCAGCATGTACGCGTGGCAGTTCGCTACCGCGCAGCATGTCGCGCAGACGCCCTTCGTCTCGATGCAGAACCACTACAACCTCGTCTATCGCGAGGAAGAGCGGGAGATGATCCCGCAGTGCAGCGATCAGGGTGTCGCCGTTCTACCCTGGAGCCCGCTCGCCCGTGGGTTGCTCGCCGGCACCCGGACGCGTGAGGGTGAGCGCCTGACCACGCGGGCGAGGACCGATTCGTTCGGCGACAACCTCTACACACCCGAGGTCGACTTCGACGTGGTCGACCGCGCTGCGGAAGTGGCGGCAGCGCGGGGAGTCCCCATGGCTCGGGTTGCGCTTGCGTGGTTCTGGCACAAGCCCGGAGTGACGGCGCCCATCGTCGGAGCGACGAAGGTCGAGCATCTCGAGGATGCCCTCGCCGCCGAGCAGCTACGGCTGACCCACGACGAGATCGCGACGCTCGAGGAGCCCTACGTACCGCACGCGATCTCCGGCCATTAGCGCGTCCTACGCTGGGCCTTCTACGCTGGGCCTTCTCCGCGGGGGCTCCTAGGCTGGGGCTTCTAGGCTGGGGCGGTCTCGAAGCGGAGCTTCTCGACCTTACGCGGCACCTTCGTTGGATACGCGCGCGTGAAGCAGGCCCGGCAGACGGAGTCCTCCGGCAGCTGCGTCGCCCCCTGCATGCCGTCGACCGACAGGTAGTGCAGCGTCGTCGCGCCGATGAAGGCGCGCACGTCCTCGACCGCGCGCTGAGACGCGACGAGCTCCTCTTCGTCCGCTATGTCGATGCCGTAGAAGCAGGGCGACACGACAGGAGGCGACGAGATCCGCACGTGCACCTCGGCCGAACCCGCGTCGAAGAGCATCGCCACGAGCTGGCGCGTCGTGTTGCCGCGCATGATCGAGTCGTCGACGACGACGATCCGCCTTCCTGCGACCTCGTCGAGCGGGTTGAACTTGAGCCGGATTCCCTGTTCCCGCATCGCCTGATCGGGCTGGATGAACGTCCTCGCGACGTAGCGGTTCTTGATCAACGCCTCGCCGAAGGGGACGCCGGACGCCTTGGAGTATCCGATCGCAGCCGGTGTGCCGGAGTCCGGGATGCCGATGACGAGGTCGGCCTCGACAGGAGCCTCCTCGGCCAGCCGTTCGCCCATCCGAACGCGCGCGCCGTGCACCTCGACGCCGCCCAGCCGTGAGTCCGGACGCGCGAGATAGACGTGCTCGAAGATGCAGAGCGCGTTGCGTCCGGACGGGACGGCCTGCGCTGCGTGCTGCCCGTCGGTGTCGACCCAGATGGCCTCACCCGGACGCACGTCGCGGACGACCTGTGCTCCGATCAGGTCGAGCGCGCACGTCTCGGAGGCCACCACCCAATCGTCTCCGATCAGGCCGAGCGAGAGGGGGCGGAACCCGAACGGGTCGCGGAAGGCGAGGAGTATCCCCTCCGCGAGTGCCGTCACCGAGTAGGCGCCTTCGAGCCGCCCCATCGTGTTCGCCATCGCCTCCGGGAGCGGCGCGGGATCGCGCCCGAGGAGAGCCGCGATCACCTCCGTGTCGGAGCCGGAGCCGAGTCGCACCCCATCCGCCTCGAGCTCCGCTCGTAGCTCCTCGACGTTGACGAGGTTCCCGTTGTGGCCGAGTGCGACGGTGCGGGCGCGCCCGTGGTGGACCAGCGGCTGCGCGTTCGCCCACCGGTTCGCACCGGTGGTCGAGTAGCGGGTATGGCCGATCGCGACCTCTCCCGGCAGCGCGTGCAGCTGCTGCTCGTTGAAGACCTGCGCGACGAGGCCCATTTCGCGTACGACCGTGAGCCGCCCCTTGTCCGAGACTGCGATGCCCGCCGACTCCTGGCCACGGTGCTGGAGGGCGAAGAGCCCGAAGTAGGAGAGACGCGCGACGTCCCGGTCCTCGGACCGGATTCCGAAGACCCCGCACATCTAGTCGTCACCCTCCCAGGCGGCGCGGAGCTCTGCGATCTCCACTCCGAGGAGGGTAGCGCCGCCCGCCGCGCCCAGCACACGCAGCGGCACGTCGACGTCTGCCGCGATTCGCTGCACCGTCGCGAGTTCGTCCGGCGCGCACGCGACCACCGCTCGCCCTCCGACCTCGCCGAAGAGCTCGAGCTGCGAGTCCGCGAGCTCGACTGCCGCGCCCGAGCCTGAGAAGATCGCAGCCTCCGCGAGGCAAACCGCGAGACCCCCCTCCGAAACGTCGTGCACGAGGCTCGCGAGTGGAGCTGCGCGCCAGAGAAACGAGACGAGCCGCGTCTCGGCCAGGAGATCGAGAGGCTTCGGCATTCCGCCCTCCTCGCCGAACCAGGCCTGGTACTCCGAGCCGGCGAGCGTGACGTCCGAGGCCTCCGCGAGAAGCAGCACGTCGCCCTCCCGCCAGCCCTTCGGCACGGCGCGGACGTCCTCGACGAGCCCAACCGCACCGACCACAGGCGTGGGACGGATCGCGCGCCCGTTCGTCTCGTTGTACAGCGAGACGTTTCCGGACACGATCGGAAGGTCGAGCGCATGGCACGCGGCGGCCATGCCCTCGATCGTCTGGGAGAGCTCCCAGGCGATCTCGGGCTTCTCGGGGTTCCCGAAGTTCAGGCAGTCCGTGAACCCGAGCGGCTCGCCGCCCACGCACGCGACGTTCCGCGCCGCCTCGAGAATCGCCAGCGCCCCGCCGAGGAAGGGGTCGAGGCTCGAGACGCGGCCCTGGCCGTCGAGCGTGACGGCGAGCCCCCGGAGCGAGGGTCTGAGCCTGAGGACTGCAGCGTCGAGCCCTGGCCGGCGCACGGTTCGCGAGCCGACCAGCTGGTCGTAGCGGCGAAAGACGAAAGCGCGGCTGCGCACGTTCGGCGACGCCAGGAGCTGCAGAAGCGCCTCCGGCGTCGGTGGACCGACGATCTCGCGAGCCGGAATCACCGGCCGCGGCTCGAGCGCGAGGTCGTAGCGCGGGCACTCGTCCGTCAAGAGACGTGCAGGCATCTCCCCCACGCACTCCTGGTGCCAGAAGGCGCGGAGCTCTCCGCTTGCGGTGATCTCGCCGACGACCGAGTGGTGGAGCTCCCAGCGATCCAGGATCACCTCGACCGCCTCGAGCATCTGCGGTCGCACGATCGCCACCATCCGCTCCTGGCTTTCGGAGACCATCACCTCCCAGGGCTCCATACCCTCTTCGCGAAGCGGGACGCGGTCGAGATGGACGTCGATGCCGTAGTCCGCGGCCATCTCCGAGAGCGCCGAGGCGAGACCGGCGGCTCCGCAGTCCTGGAGGGACTCGACGAGCCCGGCCTGGACGAGCTCGACCGAGGCCTCGATCAGCTTCTTCCCGGTAAAGGGGTCTCCGATCTGGACCGAGGGGCGTTTCTCCGACGCCCCCTCGTCGAGCTCCTGGCTCGCGAGCACGGACGCGCCGCCGATCCCGTCCCGCCCGGTCGTCGCTCCGTACAGGAGGACGAGCTGTCCGGCGCCCGTCGCCTGCGCCCGCACGACGCGCTCGACCGGCACGAGACCGAGGCACATCGCGTTCACCAGGCAGTTGTCCCGGTAGGCCTCGTCGAAGACGGTCTCTCCGCCGACCGTCGGCACCCCGACCGAGTTGCCGTATGCGGAGATCCCGCCCACCGCGCGCGAGAACTCGTGATCCGGCTGGGCGAAGCGAAGCCCGTCGAGGAGCGCGATCGGGCGGGCGCCCATGGCCACGATGTCCCGCAGGATCCCGCCTACGCCGGTCGCGGCTCCCTGGAACGGCTCCACGGCGGACGGGTGGTTGTGGCTCTCGACCTTGAACGCGACCGCTTGACCATCGCCGAGGTCGAGAACGCCGGCGTTCTCACCCGGGCCTTGCAGAACGCGCTCTCCTTCGCTCGGCAACCGCCGGAGGAGGAGTGCCGAGTGCTTGTAGCCGCAGTGCTCGGACCAGAGAAGCGAGAAGACGGCGAGCTCGAAATCGTTCGTGTTGCGGTCGAGCAGCGCACGGATGCGTTCGAACTCCCGGTCCGTGAGGCCGAGTGCGCGGTGGAGCGGCTGTTCCGCGACGCTGCTCAGAGAACCACTCAGGGGGTGAGCTTATCGAGCGGTCCCGACCTCATAATGGTCAGCCTCGAGAGCGGGGGATAGCCTCGGGCGGTTGAAGAGCTACTGGCCGCTCCTCTTCCTGCTCGCGTCGATCTGGGGCGCGTCGTACCTCTTCATCAAGGTCGGGGTCGAGGACTTTCCGCCGGCCGCGATGACGGACATCCGGCTCCTCGTCGCGGGCCTCCTGCTCTTCGGCTACCTGGCAGCAACCTCGGGCGCCAGGCGCTCGCTCGCGGAGCTGCGCGCGGCCTGGCTCCCCTGCCTCGTTCTCGGACTCGTCAACGCCGCGCTCCCGATGAGCCTCGTCGCCTGGGGAGAGACGCACATCGACTCGAGCATCGCAGCGATCGCGCAGTCCTCGGTTCCGATCTTCATCACGCTTCTCGGTCTCCGCTTCCTTCCCCAGGAGCCCTTCGGGCTCATGCGTGTTGCCGGGCTCGCGATCGGGATCGGGGGAGTCGCGATCGTGACGGGCGTGCATCCCGAAGGCGGCTGGTGGGCGGCGGCCGGGACGCTCGCAGTGGTCGCGTCGTCCGCCGCCTACGCAGTCGGCGGTCTCTACGGCCAGCTGCAGGTCCGCGGAACACGAGGCCCGGTGCTGGCCACGGGCAACCTCCTCTTCGGTGCCGCGTTGCTCCTCCCGCTCACCGTCGCGCGTCCTCCAACCGAGATGCCGAGCTTCGCCTCGGTCGCGGCGCTCGGCGGCCTCATCCTCCTCCCAACCGTGATCGGACAGCTCATCCTCTTCCGCATGCTGCGTCTCCACGGAAGTCGTCGCAGCTCGCTCGTCACGTACTTGATGCCAGGGTTCGCGCTCGTCTACGGCTCGACGATTCTCGACGAGCCTGTGACCGCCGCCGCACTCGGAGGCCTCGTGTTGATTCTGGGCGGCGTCGCGCTCGCTTCGGGGCAGCGGATCCTCGGCCCGCGGGCGCAGGGAGAGCCGGCGTGACCGTCTCCATCCGTCGAGCCCGGCCGGATGACATCGACTTCCTGACCGCCCTCTTTGCACACGAGGACGTCGAGCCGTACCTCGCCGCGGTCAGAGCGCGGGACCGGGACGCCGTGCTGACGGAGGTCGAACGCTCGCAGGCAGAGCCCGAGAAGTTCGGCGTCTTCGTCATCGAGGTCGACGGCGAACGGGCCGGGACGATGCACTTCGAGCGCGTCAACCACAGAAGCCGTATTGCGCAGCTCGGCGGCCTTGCCGTCCACCCCGAGTTCCGCGGCGGCAAGGTCGGGGACCAGGCAGCACGGATGTTCCAGCGCCACCTCATTCGCGAACTCGGCTTCCACCGCCTCCAGCTCGAGGTGTACGGCTTCAACGAGCGGGCCATCCGCCACGCCGAGCGCTCCGGCTTCGTCCGGGAAGGCGCGCGTCGGAAGGCCTACTTACGGAACGAGGAATGGGTCGACGGCGTTCTCTTCGGCCTCGTCGCCGAGGACCTCGACGAGGAAGGCACGGCGTAGGCTCGACTAGGCAGTTTCCGTCGCCGGAGCGGGCGCCGATGCGGGCGTACGAAGGAGTGCGGCAGCCGCAAGCGCGCCGACTAGGAGCAGCACCGAGCCTGTCAGCAGCAGGTCGTCGAGTCCGCTGACGAACGCCGTCCTCGCGGGCTCCACGAGGTCCGGGTGCCCGGCGACGGCGCGAACGCCGGCCGAGCTCACCGCGCCGCCGAGCGCGTGCGCGTTTCCGCCGGCCGCGGTCGCGAACGAGTGCTCGACACGGTTCTCGAGCAGAGCGCCGAGCGCGGCGACCCCGATCGCCACGCCGCCGAGACGAAAGGTGTTGTTTATCCCGGACGCCATCCCGGTTCGCGCGGGATCGACGACGCGCAGTGCCGCAGCCGCGAGCGCAGGATTCGCGATCCCGATGCCGATGCCCGCGACGATGAAGCCCGGGAGCAGCGCGGTCCAGCGTGAGTCGGAATCGAGCCCGTACATCAACGCGAGGCCTCCCGCGACCAGCATCAGCCCGGCGCCGATCATCGCGCGCAGCGGCACGCGTGCCGCAAAGCGCCGGGTCGCGAGCGGGACGAAGAAGACGAAGGCTGTCAGCGGCAGGAAGCGCAGGCCGGCGCCGAGCGGCGAGTACCCGAGGATGTCCTGCAGGTAGATCGAGAGGTACGGGAACATCGAGAACATCCCGGCAGCGATGCAGAACGTCGCGACGGAAACGCCGACGAACGCCCGCTGGCGGAAGAGCGTCACGTCGAGCATCGGACGCACCTGACGGCGCTCGAGCAGGACGAACAGGAGCAGTAGGAGCACTCCGCCGACGAGCGACGACAGGATGAGTCCGCTCGACCAGCCTCGAGCGTTTCCGCGGAGGATTCCGAAGACGATCAAGAAGAGCGCCGCCGAGAACGTAACGAGGCCCTGGACATCCGTTCGCTTCGCTCCCTCGTCTCGGGACTCCGAGATCCGCGTCAGCGCCACCGAAAGTGCGAAGACCCCCACCGGAATGTTGACGAAGAAGATCCACCGCCACCCGAGCGCGTCCGTAAGGATGCCCCCGATGAGCGGTCCGCAGGCGACCGCAGCGCCGACGGTGGCGCCCCAGATGGCGAGCGCGCCGAATCGCTCGGGACCGCGGTACTCGTGGCCGATGAGCGCGAGCGCCGTTGCGAAAAGCGCAGCGCCGCCGATGCCTTGCAGCGCACGGGCAACGTCGAGGGCGGTCGTGCTCCACGCGAGGCCGCAGAGCAGCGAGGCGAAGGTGAAGAGCACGACGCCCGTCATGAAGACCAGCCGGCGCCCGTACCTGTCGGCGAGCGCCCCCGCGGTGAGAATCAACGTGGCGAGGGTGAGCGCGTAGGCGTCGACCACCCATTGCAAACCGGTCAGGCTGGCGTCGAAGCGCCGCTGGATGCTCGGTAACGCGACGACGACGATCGTGATGTCGAGCAGGAGCATGAACGTCGTCAGACAGACGGCGACAAGCGTCCACTTGCGTGCGCTCACGGCTTCTTCCATCCCCACGGAACGCTAAAGGATGCCCGAAAGAGCTCGTGTCAGAGGAGGCGCTACGTGCCCCCAGCGGCCGCGAGCTCCGCCGCATGGACGAGCGCGGCGCCGATCCAGCCCACGTCCGGCCCGCCCGCGAGGCCGCGCTCGGTGCGATAGATCCGGGTCGAGAGCGAGTAGTCCGTGCGCCCGTCCGCCCAGGGATCGACGTCTCTTCCGTCTACGCGCACGCTCGGCGAGCCGAGGAAGCGCCGTCTTCGCGCCTGTTCCTCGGTGACGACGTCGATCATCTCGACCCGTGCCGGAACGCCGGTCGCGAAGATGGCCTCGTCGACCAACGAGATGGCGAGATCGCGCGAGGGGCAGTCCCTCCGCGCCAGGATTTCGACCCGCACCGTGCGTCCCGGAGCGGTAGTCATGTTCGTCCCCCTCCCCAGGTAGGCGAAAGCACGTCCTTCTGACGCTAGGCCAGCTCGAGCCACCTCTGCAACCCCTCGTTCGAGGGATCCGAACCGGGCCGCACTTTCGCCCCTCGACGCTCGGTCAAGCCGCCTTGCTCTCGCGCTCACTGTGCGGTGCCGCTGACTCCTCGCTGACCTCCTTCGGGCGCCCACGCGGGAGCAGGAGAGCCGGCACCTACGCGACGGCGACGAGACCGACCGCGATCCAGAACGTGCTGGCGAAGGCGTCGGCGAGCAGCGGCGTCGCGCTCGGCTGCCGAGCAAGAGCGGCCATGCCTTGGACCCCGCCCTGGAAGTCCGGGACGTTCGCGGCGATCGCACGCTGCAGGTTGATCGCCAGCAGGGCGGTCCCGATCGCGCCGGCGACGCGCTGGACGACAGTGAGGGCGCTCGTTCCTCTCGGCGTCTCAGGACGAGAGAGCGTCTGGAAGGCCGCTGCCATCGAGGGCATGATCGTGCTCCCGATCCCGAGGCCCACCACGAACAGGGGTACCGCGAAGTAGCGGTACGAGGTGTCGGCCCCCACCCGTGTGAACGCGAGCGTGCCCAGCATCGCGACGAGCATCCCAACGTTGACGACGATCCGAGCGCCGATCTTGTCGGTCAGGAAGCCAGCTTGGGCGTGAACGGATAGCGGGTCAGTCGGACCTCCTCTCCTATCCTCTTCGGCGGGCGTCCATCCGCTCTAGGATCACGGCATGAGCCGCTTCCTGCACACAATGGTGCGCATCACCGATCCGGAGGCGAGCCGGCGCTTCTACGAGGCGCTCGGGTTCAGCTTCACCCGCGACCTGGACATCGTCCGCAATGGAGAGCTCGAGGCGACGAACTACTTCTACTCGCTCGGCGACGCCGAGAACGTCCTCGAGCTGACATACAACCACGACGGGCGCACGTACGACCTTGGGACCGCATACGGGCACATCGCCATCGGCGTAGACGATCTCGACGGAACCCTCGCGCAGCTCGCGGAGCAAGGCATCGAGCCGGAACGGCCGCCGTACAGCGTGCGCGAGGGCGGGTCGCGACTCTGTTTCGTGAGGGATCCCAACGACTACCGGATCGAGCTGATCGAGCTCTAGCCAGGTCGCATCACCGCCAGTCGACCGAGACGACCTCGACCGGCTCGTCGAAACCCTTCAGCTCCTCCGCGCGCGGCTCCGAGAGCCGAAACGCGCTCGCGACCCCGTCCACGGTGCCGAGGCTGACGAGAATCTCCCCGCTTCTCGCCGCTGCACCGACCCGTGCCGCGAGGTGCACGCCCTCCCCGCCGTAGTCGTCCGAGTCCGTGCGGAACGCACCGCCGGTGTGGACTCCGATCCGCACGTCCGGCGCGACGATCTCCGCAGCGAGCGTCCGCTGGATCGCGACCGCCGCCTCGAGGGAACCCTTGGCGTTGTCGAACGAGGCGAAGAACCCGTCGCCGGTCGTCTTGATCACCTCACCGCCGCTAGCCACAATTTGCTCGCGCACGAGCTCGTCGTGCCGCGCGAGCAGCCTCTTCCATTTCTCGTCGCCGAGGGTCGCGAGCAGCTTTGTCGAGTCGACGATGTCGGTGAAGAGGAAGGTGCGACGTGCCTCGAGCCTGCCGAGGAACTCCTTCGCGCGCTCTTCGTCAACGCGCGCTCCCAGCCGCTGGAACACGGAAAGCGCGGCCTCGAGCTCGATCGTCGCCGCGTGCTCGTCACCTTGCCGGCGAAAGGCGACGCCGAGGAGCGCACGGGCCTGTGCCGCCTCGTACGGCGCGCCGATGCGCTGCCACTCGTCACGAGCCTTGCGCAGGTCGCGACCCGCCGCATCAGCGTCTCCCTCCGCCAGAGCGATCCGTCCAAGCGCGAAATGCACGGTGGCGTCGAAAGCTGGCGCTCGCTCCGTGCCGAGCTTGTACGCGTCCACGATGCTTTCGAGCTCGCGCGTAGCGGAGCGGGCCGACTTCAGGTCTGCGGCCGCGAGCGCGATCTCTACCTGGGCCGGCAAAGCGCGGAGGCGCGAGAGCGGGAGGTGAAGTTCCTCGAGCGCGCGCGTGATGCCCGCGACAGCCGCATCGATCTTTCCCTCTGCGAGGCGGAGCAGGGCAAGCCCGGGCTGAGGATCGCGACCCAGCTCGTTCGCTTTCGCGTACGCCTCCTCCGCGAGCGCGAAGTCACCGCGTCGCCGCCGAATCTCGGCTATCTCGTAGAAGCCGCCTGCCGTGATACGCCGATCGAAGTCGTGAAGCTCCTCGCAGGCGGCAATTGCCTGTTGCTCCGCCTGCGGCCAGTCGCCGCGGAGGCGGAGAACCTCCGCGCGGTGAATGCGGCAGGCCCCGGGAAATCCGGAGACGTCGAGCCGGTCACACCAGCGGTTCGCGGCCTCCGTCCACTCGGCAGCACGTCGGTAGTCGCCGAGATCCTGACAGGCACCGATGGTGATGCAGTAGACGAGACCGGTGGAGAACGGCTGCAGATCGCCCGAGACAGCGGCGGCAGTGGCTTCGTCGAGCAGTGCCAACCCGGCCTCGACGTCGCCACTCATCGCGAGCGCCCGCCCCTTGCCGACCATCGCCAACGCCTGCGTGTCGCGATCACCGAAGCGCTCGGCGAGCGCGTAGGAACGATCGAAATTGTCGATTGCTCTCGGCACGTCGCCCGCGGTGAACAGAGCCTGGACGGCGCGGCTCAAAGCGAGACCAGCGTGCACCGCGGACTCGGGTTCTCCTTCGAGGAGGCGCTCGGCTGTTGCGAACCACCCTCGTGCCACCGCGAAGGCGCCGCGTCCATGCTCGTCCCAGTAGAGCATCAGAGCTAGTCGGGCAGCCCGGATCTTGTCCCCGGCGGCCGTGAAACCGGCGTACGAGCGCTCGCGCAATCCGATTGCCTGGTCGAGCCGCCCCGTCCACCAGGCGGCATGGGCGAACTTCTCCAGATCGTCGGGCGCGAGCCGCTCCACCACGGCGGCGGCGTACGCGTCGTAAGCGTCCCGCCAGGCGTGCCGCTCCGCGGCCTCGCGCGCGGTGTCGAGGGAGTCGACTGCATGCGCCATCGTCGATTCATTGTCACACCGGCTGGAACCTGCCGCCAATGCGCGCCATCTGGCGAGCTCCGCAGCCCACTCGGCGATCATCACCGTCCACCCGTACCTGTGCCCGCTCGGAACGAGGGGATGACCGACGCGTTTCGCCAGGCTTAGGCTCGTTGCGCGTTCTTGGCACAGAGCGGTATCCCATCTGTGACCCGCTCGCACGTACGCTCGCCCCATGGCGTCGACCGAAGCCAAGCCCCGGACGGCGGCGCCGCGTGTGACGACCCCGTGGGGTGCGGCCGAGCTCATCGACGAGGTGAAAGTTCCCCAGCAGGCGGCCGGCAAGCGCTTCACCGTGATCGCCCAGCTTCTGGAGACTCGCGACGGCGAACGGCTCGTGCGCTTCGCGTATGCGACGGCCGGATCTGCCCGGCGCGGTCCCGTGACGATGCGGGCGCGCGACATCGAGCGGCTGCGGGCGGCGCTCGAGCGCGCGCCCGCTCTCGGCGAGGTTCTCCGTGTCTGAAAAGCGGCCGGAGCGCTACGCGGCCGCGAGCACGCGCTCGGAGGCGGCATCGACGAGAGCGGCGAGCAGGAGCCCTCCGTCCGCCGAGCCGAGAAGCGGATCGACCGCGTGCTCGGGATGGGGCATCAGGCCCATGACGTTGCCGCGCTCGTTCACGACTCCGGCGACAGCGCCGAGCGAACCGTTCACATTCTGCGCGTAGCGGAGCACGATCTGTCCACGCGCGGCAAGACCGACGAAGGTACCTTCGTCGGCGAACCAGGCGCCCTCGCCGTGCTTCACCGGCAGGACGAGCTCTTGACCGTCGCGGCAGCGGCTGGTGAAGACGGTCGCGGGGTTCTCGACCCTGACGGCGACGTCGTCGCAGACGAACTCGAGCTGCCGGTTGGGCCGAAGAACACCTGGTAGCAAGCGCGCCTCGCACAGGATCTGGAAGCCGTTGCAGACCCCGAGGACCAAGCCGCCGCCCTCGGCGAACCGCCGGACCGCGTCCATGGCAGGTGCGACGCTCGCCATCGACCCGCAGCGAAGGTAGTCGCCGTACGAGAACCCGCCCGGAAGCAGGACAGCGCCGGTCTCGTCCGGTAGCTCGGTCTCGTCGTGCCAGACGAACACAGGCTCGGCGCCCATGGCCCCGAGCGCCCAGGCGGCGTCGCGGTCGTCGTTCGAGCCGGGGAAGACGACGATCGCGACTGTGGGGCGGCGAGTGCTCACGAGCCTTCCAGGCGGATCTCGTAACTTTCGATCAGCGGGTTCGCCAGAAGCTCGTCGCACATCCGCTTGATCTGAGCGCGGGCATCGTCGCTTCCGTTCGCCTCGACCTCGACCTCGACGTCGACGAGCCGACCCACACGGACCTGACCCACGGCGAAGCCAAGCTTTCGCAGCGAGCCCTGGACCGCTTCGCCCTGCGGGTCGAGGATGCCCTGTTTCGGCCGGATGAGGACGGTCGCTCTCACAAAACGACGGCGGGGTCGGCGAGGTAGCGGTCGAAGGCCACTCCGGTCAGCCGCTCGAAAGCCTCGACGTAGCGCTCGCGGGTTCCGCTGACGACCGACTCCGGAAGCTCAGGCCCGGGGGGCGTCTTGTCCCAGCCCGTTTCCTCGCACCAGTCTCGGACGAACTGCTTGTCGAAGGACGGCTGCGGTCGCCCGGGCTCGTAGCTCGTCGCCGGCCAGAAGCGGGACGAGTCCGGGGTCAGCGCCTCGTCCGCGAGGACGAGCTCCCCGTCTCGCGAGACGCCGAACTCGAACTTCGTGTCCGCAAGGACGATTCCCGCGGACTTCGCATGCGCAACGCCGAAGCGGTAGAGCTCGAGGGACGCTTCCCGGGCAGCGCGGTACCGTCCCTCCCCGCACAGGTCGGCCGCGCGTTCCTCGTCGATGTTCTCGTCGTGCCCCTCGCTGGCTTTCGTGGCGGGGGTGAAGATCGGCTCGGGCAGCCGCTCGGACTCGCGGAGCCCCGCGGGGAGCGCATGACCGCAGACGACCCCGGTCGCCTGGTAGTCGTGCCAGGCCGAACCAGCCAGATACCCGCGGACGACGCATTCGATCGGGAGCATCTCGAGCCGCTCGCAGACCATCGTCCTGCCGTCGTCCCTCAGCTCGAGGAGATGGTTCGGGACGCTGTCGCGCGAGCGCGCGAACCAGAAGGCCGAGAGCCCGGTCAGAACCCGTCCCTTGTCGGGAATGAGAGTCGGGAGGACGACGTCGAACGTCGAGATCCGATCGCTCGCGACGAGAAGGATCCGGTTCTCGTCGAGGCCGTAGACCTCTCGTACCTTGCCGCTCACGACGTGCGTCGCGTCAGGCACGGACCTCCTCCCGCTCCGAGGCCAGTGCACGAAGCCGGCCGAAGACCACGTCGGCGTGACGAACGAACGAGTCCCCGTCGAACACCTCGTCGAGATCGAGGCGCCCGGAGAGCCCGCTGTCGTTGCGAACGAGCTCGCGAAAATCGAGGCCCTCGTCCCAGGCTCGCATCGCGTGGCGCTGGACCGAGCGGTAGGCGTCGTCGCGTGAAAGGCCAGATTCGACCAGCGCGAGTAGGAGGCGCTGGCTGAAGAAGAGGCCGCCAGTGGCTTCCAGGTTCGCACGCATTCGCTCCTGGCGGACCACGAGCCCTTGCACGAGCGTGGTGAAGCGATCGAGCATGTAGTCGACCGCCAGAAACGCGTCCGGCAGCACGATCCGCTCCGCCGAGGAGTGCGAGATGTCCCGCTCGTGCCAGAGAGCGACGTTCTCGAGACCGACCAGGGCGTAGCCTCGCACCACTCGTGCGAGCCCGCAGATCCGCTCGGCAACGATCGGATTGCGCTTGTGCGGCATGGCCGAGGAGCCCTTCTGGCCGCGGCCGAAGGGCTCCTCGACCTCACGCACCTCCGTTCGGGCCAGATGCCGGATCTCCAGCGCAAACCGCTCGAGGGACGACGCAACGAGCGCGAGCGCTGTAAGGAGCTCCGCGTGACGGTCGCGCTGGACGACCTGCGTCGAGCTCGGCGCAGCCTCGAGCCCGAGGCGCTCGCACGCGATCCGCTCGACCTCTGGGTCTGTGGTCGCATACGTACCCACGACCCCGGAGAGCTTCCCGGTGCGCATCGAATCGAGCGCGCGCTCGACGCGGCTCCGGTCACGCGCCAGCTCGAAGGCCCAGCCGGCGAGCTTCAGCCCGAAAGTGGTCGGCTCGGCGTGGACACCGTGCGTCCGCCCGATCGTCGGCGTTCGTGCGTGCTCCTCCGCACGGGCGACGACTGCGCGGAAGGCCGCGTCCAGCCCCTCGAGCACGAGTCCGCCTGCGTCTCGGACGGCAAGCGCGAGCGCGGTGTCCACGACGTCCGAGGAGGTCAGACCGTAATGGAGCCACCGGCCCTCCGGCCCGAGCGCTTCGGCCACGGCGTCGACGAATGCAGCGACGTCGTGTTCTGTCGTGCGCTCGAGCTCGGCCACGCGCTCCGGGGTCGGCACTCGCGCGTCTCGTGAGATCGACGCGAGCGTCTCCGCCGGCACCCTCCCGAGCTCGGCCCACCCTTCGAGGGCGGCAAGCTCGACCCGCAGCCACCGTCCGAGCTTTGCTTCCTCCGACCAGACGCGCGCCATTTCCGGTCTGGAGTAGCGCGGGATCACTGGCTCGATTCTAGTTGGCGGGGCCGCGGGGGTCGGGTCCGCACAGTCTCGGCGCGAAGCCATACCCCATCCGTTCGCCTTTCCTCAGTAGGCTCGAAATGGGAGGAGGCGAGGGGTGGCCCCAGGGAATTCACGGGCGCAGCGCGTACGTCTGACCTGCGGCAGCCGCCAGCGCGATGTCCTCACGTCGCCGCATTCCCTCGAACGCGATTCGATCGGCCGCCCGGTACGCGGCCTCGCGGGCACTCCCGATGCTCTCGCCGAGACCAGTCACCCCCACGATTCGGCCACCGTTCGTAACGAGCCGCTCGCCGTGGAGCGCGGTGCCCGCATGGAAGACGAGCGCGCCGTCCTGCTCGGCCTCGCTGACGCCCGTAATCGTCGAGCCGCGATTCCCTTCGGCCGGATAGCCGGCCGCCGCGAGCACGACCGTCACAGCGGCCGCTGAGCCGGTGACGAGCGAGACGCCGCCGAGCTCGCCTCCGGCCGCAGCGGCAAGCGCCTCTCCGAGATCGCCCTCGAGCAAAGCCAAGACCGACTGTGACTCGGGATCCCCGAAGCGGCAGTTGAACTCGAGGACGCGTGGGCCGTCCTCGGTCAGCATCAGCCCGGCGTAGAGGAGCCCGACGAACGGCGAATCACGGCGCCCGAGCTCCGCGAGGACGGGCCGATGGATCGTCGCGACGAGCTCTTCGATTTCCCGCTCGCTGAGCCCCGGCACGGGCGCGTATGCGCCCATCCCGCCTGTGTTCGGGCCTTCGTCCCCGTCGAACGCGCGCTTGTAGTCCTGCGCAGGGGCAAGCGCCAGCACGTCCCCGCCGGAGCAAATCGCGAACAGGGAGAGCTCGGAGCCTTCCAACAGCTCTTCGACCACGAGTCCGCCGCCGATCGCACTCACGGCCGCGAGCGCGCGATCGAGCTCCGGTTGCGTGCGGCAGACGAAGACTCCTTTTCCGGATGCGAGCCCGTCCGCCTTCAAGACACAGGGCGGTCTCGCAATTGCGAGCTGAGCAGCGGTGGGCACCCCGGCGGCCCGCATCACGGCCTTCGCGAACGCCTTCGAGCCCTCGATCTTCGCGGCGGCGGCACTCGGCCCGAAGACGGCTATGCCTGCGTGCCTCAAGACGTCTGCGATGCCTGCGACGAGCGGGCCCTCCGGCCCGACGACGACCAGATCGACGCCGAGGGAATGCGCAAGTGCGAGGACACCTTCCGCGTCTTCTGCCCGAATCGGGTGGCAGTCGCCGAGACGCGCGATTCCGGGATTCCCGGGGGCGGCGTGGAGATCGGAGACCGAGGGCGCCTGGGTGAGCTTCCAGGCCAGCGCGTGCTCCCGCCCCCCGGAGCCGACGAGGAGAACCCTCACGGCTCGAGTCTATGCGGCTCTTGACGTAGCACAGTCTTCGCGTACACGCTCCCGAGATGGAGTCCGCGTCCGGGATGTTCTCCTCTGCCGATGCGTACCAGAGACACGTGGGACGATATGGAGACGCGCTCTCCCGCGCGCACATCGAGGCTGCCGGCGTTCGCCGCGGCGACTGGGTCCTCGACGTCGGGTGCGGACCAGGAGCCCTGACATGTGCGCTCGCCGACGTGACGGGCGCAGAGCACGTCGCGGCAGTCGATCCGTCGCCGTCCTTCGTCGAGGCCTGCCGGGCGAGAGTCGTCGGAGCGGACGTTCGGGTCGCGAGCGCCGAGAAGCTTCCGGAATTCGGGCGAAGGTTCGACGCGGTCATGTCCCAGCTCGTTGTCAACTTCATGCAGGACGCCGAGGCAGGGATCGATGCGATGCGGGCGGCAGCACGCGACCGCGCTCTGGTCACCTCCTGCGTCTGGGACTACGCAGACGGCATGACGATGCTGCGGGCGTTCTGGGACGCCGCTCTCGAGATCGATCCCACCGCACCCGACGAAGGTCGAACCATGCGCTACTGCACTCCGGCGGAGCTGCGTGCACTCTGGGAAACCTGCGGTCTCGAGGATGCAGAGACCAGCGCCATCGAGGTCCAAGCCACGTATGCGGATTTCGAAGACCTCTGGGCTCCCTTCCCGACCGGACTCGGGCCGTCCGGGGCGTACTGCGCGTCGCTCGATGCCGGAGCGCGAGAGGCGCTGCACGACGGATTCTTTCGACGCCTCGGCGAGCCGAGCGGAGCGTTCACGCTCCGTGCCCGCGCCTGGCTCGTTCGCGGACGCGCCTAGCGAAATGCGAGCACCCGGTCGCGGGAAGCGCCCGTACCAACGAGCTGCACGCGCACGCCGAGCGCATCCTCGACGAACGACACGTAGTCGCGGGCGGCCGCGGGGAGGCCATTCGTGCCGATCTCGTCCTCCCACCCGTGGAGTCTCTCGAAGACCGGACGGCAGTGATGGAAGTCGCTCTGGTGCGCCGGAAACTCCTCGCTCTCGATCCCGTCCGGAAGCCGATAGCGGACGCACACCGGTATCTCGGAGAAGCCCGAGAGCACGTCCAGCTTGGTCAGCGCAAGCGAGGTGATGCCGTTCAGGCGGACCGCGAAGCGAAGCGCGACGAGATCGAGCCAACCGCAGCGTCGCTCGCGTCCTGTGACAGTGCCGAACTCGTGTCCGGCCTCCCGCACGCGTGCCTGGGCGTCGCCCTCGATCTCGCTCGGGAACGGCCCCTCGCCGACCCGCGTCACGTAGGCCTTGGCGACGCCGAGGACCTCGTCGATCCGATTCGGCCCGATTCCGAAGCTGACGGCCGCCCCGGCCGCGATCGGGCTCGACGAGGTGACGAAGGGGTAGGTCCCGTGGTCGAGGTCGAGCAACGTTCCCTGTCCACCTTCGAACAGCACACTCTCTTCCTTCCGCAGCGCCCGGTCGACGAGGAGAGACGTGTCGGCGATCAGCGGTCGGATGCGCCCAGCGTGCTCGAGCAGAGTGGCGACGATCTCGTCGGCGTCGAACGGCTCGAGCTCGTAGACACGCTCGAGCCACACGTTCTTCTCGGCGACCGCCAGGCCGATCTTCTCGCGCAGGATCTTCGGATCGACGAGGTCCTGAACGCGGACCCCGATCCGCGTCGCTTTGTCCGCGTAGGCAGGGCCGATGCCGCGTCGGGTGGTTCCGATCTGCAGCCTCCCGAGCCGCCGCTCGCGGGCGCCGTCGAGCGCGACGTGCCACGGCATGACGAGGTGTGCGTTCCCGGAGACGAAGACGAGGCCGTCCGTGCGGAGCCCGCGCGCTTCGAGCTCGTCGATCTCCGCAATCAAGACAGCGGGGTCGACGACGCAGCCCGCCCCGATCGCGCAGACCTTGCTGCGGATGATTCCCGTCGGGATCTGCCGGATCTTGTACGTCTCCTCGCCCACGACGATCGTGTGCCCGGCGTTGGGGCCGCCCTGGTAGCGGCAGACGAGGTCGGAGTCCCGCGCGAGCAGGTCGACGATCTTGCCTTTCCCCTCGTCGCCCCACTGCGCGCCGACGATCACGGTCGCGGGCACGTGACCCAGTTTTACACGCAGTTGCGGCGCCGCCAGGTCGGCGAATTCGCTCGCCGACAGCTAGGCGGCGGCGAGGTCGGCGAATTTCGCGTATCGCCGCAGGAACGAGAGCTTGACGAGGCCTGTCGGCCCGTTGCGGTGCTTGGCGAGAATCACCTCGGCGAGGCCCTGTTGATCGGACTCCTCCCCGAGGTAGTACTCGTCCCTGTATACGAAGAACACGAGGTCGGAGTCCTGCTCGAGGCTCCCCGACTCTCTCAGGTCGGAGAGGATCGGCCGCTTGTCGTGCCGTTGCTCGACCGCGCGCGAGAGCTGGGACATGGCGAGGATCGGGACCTCGAGGTCGCGGGCGAGCACCTTGAGCGCGCGCGAGATCTGTGACACCTCCTGCACCCGGTTCTCCACGCTCGCACCCGAGGTCATGAGCTGCAGGTAGTCGACGATGATGAGCCCGAGCGAGGGCTCCTTCGACTTGAGCCTACGGGCCTTCGAGCGCACCTCCATGATCGTCGTCGAGCCCGCGTCGTCGACGTATATCGGCGCCTTCATGAGCCGGTCGCACGCCGCGGTGAGTCGCGGCCAGTCGTCCGGGGCGAGCCGGCCCGTGCGCAGCCTCTGCGACTCGACCTTCGCCTCGCTGCACATCATCCGCTGCGTCACCTCGGACTTCGACATCTCGAGCGTGAAGAGCGCAACCGGCGTCTCGTGCCGGACTGCGAGGTTGGCGGCGACGCACAGCCCGAGGGCGGACTTCCCCATCGACGGCCGCGCCGCGAGGATGATCAGGTTCCCGGGCTGGAATCCGGAGGTGAGCAGGTCGAGCTCGCGGAATCCGCTCGGCACGCCGGTGATCTCGGCGCCGGCCTCGTACAGCTGGGTGATTCGCTCGAAGCTCTCCTTGAGCAGGACGTCGATATGCGAGAAGTCGCTCGTCTCCCGCTGCTGTCCGAGCTCGAACACCATCTGCTCGGCCCGGTCGACGAGGTCTGTGACCTCCCCCTGGCGCTCGTGCCCCAGCCGCGTGATCTCCTGGCCGACGCGAACGAGCCCCCGCAGCATCGCCGACTCCTTGACGATCCGCGCGTAGTGCTCGACGTTCGAGGTGCTCGGGACGAGCGCCGCGAGCTCCGCGACCCGGGCCTGGCCTCCGACATCCTCGAGCTGTCCGCGCTCCTCGAGCTCGTTTGTGAGCGTGATCGCATCGACCGGCTCGCCCTTCGTCCAGAGGCCGATGGCTGCACGAAAGACCTTCGCATGGCTTTCGCGATAGAAGTCCGACGCGTCGAGGATCTCGCTGACCGTCCCGACGGCGGTCGGCGAGAGAAGCATCGCGCCGAGGACCGACTCCTCGGCCTCGAGGTTCTGCGGCGGGACGATCGCGGTTAGAGCGGGGCGCGCGCCGGCAACACGGGAGCCGGAGAGACCTGTCAGCTGGGGCCCGGACACAGGAGCAGGAGTCAAGCCGTCGGGCGGGGCGACGTCCACTCACGCTCCGCTGCCGCGGCCCCTGCCCTCCTTGCAGGGAGAACGGAACATGTGTTCGTACATTATCCCCCGCGCCGGACGACCTTTCGACAGCGGCTCGACGGTTGTCCACCTGGAAACATCCGCTCGCAGCGGGAAGTTCCGCGCACTCTCAACAGCCCTGGGGAGAGAGCCTGTGGAAGCCGACTCCCCAGCTGCGGTGAGCTCAGTTTGGGGAGAGCTCAGTTTGCGGGAGAGCTCAGCTTGTGGGAGAGCTCAGCTTGCGGGAGAGCTCAGC
>Ga0137371_10000499_pt1 | contig 29069 bp, 31 predicted proteins | sample SagtaG_7_FD_104919 | JGI IMG/M metagenome (GOLD analysis project Ga0137371, IMG submission 104919) | Vadose zone soil microbial communities from Sagehorn Ranch, Mendocino, California, USA - Sage1_R_40_16 metaG | ecosystem: Environmental > Terrestrial > Soil > Vadose zone | place: USA...
CGTAATAGACATCTGACGATGCACAATTGATCAGCCCGTTGAAAAAGGCTTTGTCGGAGCATTTAGTTGAGCAGGTTCACCTTTCCTTTGGAAATCACCCTCAGGTCATACCGGTCCAGAAGTCCGTAACGATTGGAGGACAGTGTCTGTGGTATTATGGGAGAGGATGAAGACGCCTTGCTTCGAACGGGATACGGAAGAAGGTGCCTGGCGTCTCATGAGAGTCAGTCCTACCATTGACAACAGGACCAGGGCAGCAAACAGGGTGCGCACCGATGAAGGTTCAACATGTGCCAACCGCAATGACTGAGAGCCGTGAACGGCACAGCTACGCACGAGTGCCTCGGCGCTGGCTCCTGCTCGCCCGAGGCATCTGGATCGCACTGGTCATCCTCACCCTGGCGATCTACTTCGCCAGCCTCCCAGTGTACCTGGCACAACTGCAAACTCCCTATGCTGGGACGGCCAGCGCTTTCTCCCAGCAACTCACGCCTTCGCAAGCAGGGGCACTCAAGAGGATTGGCCTGTCTCCAGGCGATTACGCAGCATACACGATTGCGCTCACGCTTGCCTCGGTCGTGCTGTGTTTGGTGATCAGTACGGTGATCGCCTGGCGCAGACCTGACGACCGGATGGCGCTGCTGGTCGCGCTCATGCTCGTGACGTTTGGCCCAATCATCGCGATGAGCTCTGTGTCGGCACGTCCCTCCCCCCTGGCGGGTGCCGAACGAATGCTTGACCTTCCTCGCTTTTAGCTTGCTCGTGCTCGTCTTCCTCCTGTTTCCTGCTGGGCAGTTCGTGCCTCATTGGATGCGCTGGACCCTCGTCGTGTTTCTCGCAGGGCTCGTTCCTGAGATTTTCTTTGCGCCTTTCATGCCGAATACGCCGGTTGACCAGCTTGGCTTTCTCGTGGTACTCGGCGAGGTGGCGGCTCTTGCACTTGTCCAAGTCTACCGCTACCGACGGGTGTCCAATCCCCTCGAGCGTCAGCAGACCAAATGGGTGGTCTTTGGTGTCGCTGGGCCGGCCACGGTCTTCGTTGGCGTGGGTGTGGTGGCTTTCATTTTCGCAGTGGCGGCTTCGCCCAGTACACTCTATCCGTTGGCTCTCAATGTGGTCAGCCCCTGCCTGCCGCTCTTGATCCCGCTCTCGTTTTGGTTCGCCATGCTGCGCTCTCGGCTGTGGGAGATTGATGTGCTCATCAATCGCACGCTGGTGTATAGCACGCTCACGGTCATCCTGACGGCGGTCTACGTGGGCCTGGTGATAGGCCTACAAGCGCTGCTGCGTGGCATCATCAGCAAGGATAGCAGCGTCGCCAGCGTCATTTCCACGCTGGCGATTTTTGCCCTATTCCAGCCGCTCCGTCGACGCATTCAGCGGCTGATTGACCGGCGCTTCTATCGCGGCAAGTATGACGCCGCCAAGACCGTGGCAGCCTTCAGCGCCACCTTGCGCCAGGAAGTGGACCTGGACCAGTTGCGCGAGCAGTTACTGGCGGTGGTCGAAGAAACGATGCAGCCAGCACACGTCTCGTTGTGGTTGCGTCCATCTGAACACGACAGAAAACAGCTGGCTCCTTCCAGAACCACTCCTCCGGTTTTCTCTGAAGGAAGATGAAGAGGGGAAAGGGTTCCTGACTCATCTGCATTTCCAGTCTTGAAGCACGAAAGGCTACTCCAATGATGGGCAGCAAAGAGCGGCACTTTGCGCCGCTCCTCAACATCTCGTTAGAAGAGTTGGTGCCACACGATCATTTCTATCGACACTTGGAACGCACGCTCGATCTCTCGTGTGTGCGAGAGTTCGTCCAGCACACCTACGAATGCGGAATGGTGTTGTTGTTGGCCGGCGTTCTTTGTAATGTTTTTGATCCTGAACACCTGGGCCGGGTGTTCCTCATTGGGGCCACCCCCTGTATGCTCAAGCAGAGCGCACGTCTTGCAACCACAAAGGACTCGGCAGCTTCACGCCACCGAGTCCCTCGTCTCCTCACTGAACCCAGACGCAGAGAGCATTAGCGCACCTATGCTGGCGGAGGGACAATGCCCAATTGCTGGAGCGCACTGAGCCGGTCAGCCAGACCCCAATGTTCCACCATCTTGCCATTCTCGATGCGGAAGATGTTGATTGCCATCACGGTGATCGGCTTGCCGGTGGGAGAGGCTGCCCTGAACGCACCCTGGTGGGTGCCATGGATGCTGACCAGGGCCACCACCTTGTCCCCGTCAGCCAGCAGGTCCACCACGGTAGCTTTCACGTCAGGGAAGGCAGTGAGGTGCATATTGAGAAATTGGCTCGGCCCCTGGGGTAGGCCCGAAGGTACGGTATGGTTGACAGCAGTGGGGGAGACGAAGTGGTCAAGTGCAGCCAGGTTCTTTTGATTAATGACCTCCTCAAAGAACCGCTGAACAAGAGCCTTGTTGTCTTGTGTTGACATCGGGTATCCTTCTTTCTTTGAGTGTTCACTCAGGGCAAGCAGTCCTTACCCTGTGCCTCGGTAGCATCTCCCTCCACTCTGGAGACGGGGTGAGGCGCCCTTTTCTCAGCGACCAAATGCCCACACGGGGAGGCTTCGGTTCAGACGAAAGACAGCAGCAGATGTGATCGACGTTGGATACACTTTGACTTGCTGGCATTCCTCCTTACTTCATGGGTCTACCTGAGAACAGAGGGAGCGAGAGCGAAGCTCCAACCTTGTGGGGATAGACTCACCCCCTCGTGTTCTGTACAGAAGATTAGCCGTTAGCCCACTACGGAGACGCACTCAGGGAGAATCATTGCTCTGAAAGACTCATCAGAGCCAGCGTACCATTTTGGAGCAAAATGCACAAGTGGCTCAGGTGTTGAGGAACAATTTTATGAAAGGGGAACTTTTCCGGAGATTCTATCGTCATCGTTGGTGAGTATCCCGAAAAAACGAACCAGGAGGAACCTACAATGCGTAAACGGTTTTTAATCCCTATACTCGCGCTTGCACTCTTTGTGCTGCAAACGCAGTCTGCCTTTGCCTGTGGCGGGCTGCTTGCCCCTGACGGCGATGTGCGGCTTGCTCGTGCCACCACACTTGTTGCCTGGCACGACGGCATTGAGCGCTATTTCACCAGTTTCGCGTACCAGGGCAATGTCTCTAACCTCGGCTGGATAGTGCCCCTCCCGGCGGTGCCGATCAAGATCGAAGCGGGCGGCTGGACCCTACAGCGTCTCTTTCGCGAAACACATCCCGAGACCTTCAGCCTTGCTCCAAAAGCGGCTTTTTCCTCCGCCGGAACCCAGGACTCCGCGCAGGTACTCCAGCAGGTGAAGGTCGAGGCACTCAATATCACAGTGCTGCGAGGCAGCGGGCAGGAGGTGCTGAACTGGGCGGCTAAGAACGGCTTCTTCGTCAATGGCGACACCCGCGCTCACCTGCTCATCTACGCCAAGGCAAGCCCGATTTTCATGGCTGCCAAATACGATACCGCCGCTGCCAGGTCGCGCGGCCAGCTCCAGGGCGATGGAGCTCCGATCTTGATCACCATGCCGACAACTCATCTCTGGGTGCCCCTGGAGGTGCTGGCGCTCGACGGGCAGCAAGTCCAGGCCGACCTCTACCTGCTGACCGATGGCCCGCTCTATACCAGCGATTACGCGGCAGAAATTGGCCTGTCCTCGCAGGGTGCGGATGTGCCCGGTGCAGTCGGGATGAAGGTAGCGTTCCAGGAAAAAATGAATCCGGCACTCTATCATGACCTTTCAACCGATCGCAACATGGGTTGGATGCGGCCAGATAGCTGGTTGACCTACCTCAGCCTGGATGCTCCCGATGCGAAGGTTACGTACGACCTGGGTATCAGTTCCAGGAATGTGATACGCCTGGCGCCATTTGGAACCCCGCCAATGGCCGTTGCCGATGGCCAGGCGTCTCAACTCCCGTCGTGGCTGCCTGGCCTGCCACTGGGAACTCCCCAGGTAATACTGTGGCTGACATGCTTGCTGGGCGCCGGCTACACCCTGTTCTTGATCGCTCGTGGGAGGAGGTCTTCCAACCAGCGTACGCGCTGACGCTCCTGGACGAGCTATTCATTGCCATCGTAAAGTACCAGGCAAGTTGTGACCCCGGTGGCCTTCACCATAGAGCGGTGAAGGCCACTATGCTTCCCCTTTCCTTTCTTTTAGCAGAGAAATCAAGGGGCTGAGCATTGCTGTATAATGCTTCTGAGGGATAATCAGTAGTAACCTCTGAAATTTTCAAGGAGTAACCGATGGAAAAAGTGAATCTTGCCGGTAAATTTGGCCTCTTCCAGGAGTATTGGAGTCCGAAGATCGCGGGAGAACTCAACGACTCTTACCTGAAACTGGTCAAGCTCAAAGGAGAGTTCGTGTGGCATCACCACGAGGCGGAGGACGAATTGTTTCTGGTAGTGAAGGGCAGGCTATTAATCAAGCTGCGTGATCGTGATATGTGGCTAGACGAAGGCGAGTTCGTCATCATTCCCCGGGGCGTCGAACATTGTCCTGTCGCTGAAGAGGAAGCGCATGTGCTGCTGCTGGAACCGAAATCTACCGTCAATACGGGAAATGTACAGAGTGAAAGAACCGTTGGCGAGCAGTGGATCTGAAGATAGAGTGCATTTTTGGCATGACACCCGCAAGGGGTGTCACTACTATACGACGCTGGGACGGCCCCTGACCGTGTAAAGTAGTGGCAGGGCTTGCCCCTGTCATGCTCGCCATCTGCGCTCGAAGCAAAAAAGAAACGCACCCAGCAGTGGATCTAAGGATTCCTCCCAGGAACGGGTCGTGTTACACTCGTTCAAAGAAATACAAGAGTCATGTGCCTCAAGAACGTGAAAGCAAGAAGCATGCATACCGAAGTTTTAGCAATAGATCCCGTCCATCCCGACCCAGCAACTATTGAGTATGCAGCGGCACTATTGCGCGCCGGAGAGGTCGTCGTCTTTCCCACCGAGACCGTCTACGGCCTTGGCGCTGCTGCCCTGCAAAGGGGAGCGGTGGAACGCATCTTCATCGCCAAGGAGCGCCCGTTTAACGATCCCTTGATCGTGCATATTGCTGAAGAAGACGCCCTGGAGCAACTGGCCAGCTCCATTTCCGGGCAGGCGAAGCTGTTGGCCCGCACGTTCTGGCCGGGTCCTTTGACGCTGGTCCTGCCGCGCAGCCGGCTCGTGCCCAAACTAGTGACCGCCGGGCTGGAGACCGTCGCCGTGCGCATGCCGCGCCACCCCGTCGCGCTCGCCCTCATTCGCGCTGCCGGTTCGCCCATCGCGGCGCCCAGCGCCAATCGTTTTATGCATGTCAGCCCCACAACCGCACAGCATGCCCTGGCCGACCTGGATGAGCGGGTGCCCTTAATCCTCGATGGGGGATCTTGTGAGGTCGGGGTAGAATCTACAGTCCTGGACCTCTGTTCGACCGTACCAACCATCCTAAGGCCTGGCGGTGTGAGCCTCGAAGCCCTGCGTGCAGTATTACCAGGTGTTCAACCGCCTCAGCCCAGCAAGGCTGTCCCTACGACTGGCCTGCAATCGCCAGGCCAGTCGCTCATCCATTACGCGCCTGCAGTTCCGCTGATGCTCTTTGATGGGCCAGAAGAACTGATGCGCACAGCGATGCTGGCCGAGGTGCGGCGTCGACTGGAGCGAGGAGAGCGTGCCGGTGTGCTGGTGGCCGACGAGGATATAGCGGCGTTTCGTGATAGCGGCGCGGTCGTTCGTACCCTCGGCGATGCTGCCGCTCCAGAGCAGGTAGCAGCGGCATTATTTGCCAGCCTGCGCGCGCTGGAAGAGGCGGGTGTACAGGTCATTCTCAGCCGCAGTTTCGACGAGCACGGCCTTGGCCTTGCCATACGTGACCGCCTGCTCAAAGCCGCGGGCGGGAAGGTGTTCAGGCCCGGTCGGCAGGAGTGAGGGCGAAGATAAGCGTCGTACGCAGCGTGCCATCCACCGCAAGCTCATGATTGCGCAATCGTGCCTCCTGCACGAAACCAAGGCGCTGCGCGACAGCGGCGCTGCGTACATTCCGCTCATCGCAGCGAATTTCGACACGGGTAGCCGCCAGCGCGGTAAAGGCATATTCCGTCAGGAGACGTGCGGCCTCTGTAATATACCCGTGACCTGTGGCCGAAGCCCGCAGCCAGTAGCCAATCTCGAAATAGCCAGTTTCCCAGTTGTGAGGATGCAGCCCGCTGCCTCCGACGTAGTGATTGGTTGCTTTCTCCCAGATGCCAGCCTGCATATCCCTGCGCAGCAGCCATTCGGCCAACTGCTGGATAATCCAGCCCCGGCTCTCATCGACCGTTTGGTGAGCGCCGGCGAAAGGAAGCCACGGCCGCAGGTGCTCGCGCGACTCGCCTACAGCCTCGAAGAGGTCCTGTGCGTCGCTCTCCCTGTACGGCCGTACCACAACGCAGTCACCATGTAGTTCTTCGAATAACGGTACAAGCGTGAGATATTTCGTTGTGCTCTTCATTGCATTTTCCCTGCCATCTTAACTACTGCTCGCTCTCCGTCTTATTAGCGTAACTCCCCCGACTACCAGCCCGAGGATAACCAGGATCGCGGCCAGGTAGACAAGTGGCCCAACCGAACCCAGGAAGAGATTAAAGGGATCACAGGTGGTCGGCGCGGCCTCGTTGGAAAGATCATATACATTGTTGACGTTGGGCAGCCCACTTTGTGCAGTAAAGACAGGGTCGAGCGTCATCTGTTCCGGCGAGATGAGTGTGTAGAGGCGGGTTACATAGCTGTAGCGCTGCTGCAGGTCCGCGAGTGTTGGATCGCCTTGAGTAGAGAGCATGCTGCTGGGCTGGGCATATTCGGTGATGAAACCATGCCCGTTGGCCTGGCTGGCCGCGTTTTCCACCAGTTGTTTGTAATTGGCCCCGGCGTAGGGGTCAAGTGCGATCTGAGTTTTACGAATCTGGAGTATCTGGTAGTTTTGTGGGACAAAGCGCCCGGAGCCGAATATCCAGACCAATATGTCCATGTGGGGCATCGCGCTGCTGGCTGCCATGCGCAGTGGAATCATGATCTGCGGTTGAGTGGTGGCGAATGTCACTTTGACCGGTTGAATGTCCTGTACTCCTGCCTGCGGCTGCAGCCGCATCGCTAAAAAGAGCATATGCACCCGGGTGTAGCTCTGAATGGCTGGCTGTACCTGGTCGGGGATGTGGTAATGGTGTCCAAGCAGCCACTTTGTGAGCGAGGTGGGATCGCTGGAACCGATCACGTCATAGGCGTATGGCCCAACGCTGCCGCTGCCATAGACATTGACGCCGCCAGGAGGTGGGGCACCGCTGCCGGTAGGCCGGGGTCCTAGCGGAGGTAGGCCGCATTGAGGCGGTTCAGGCCCAATGAAGCGCGGCACGGTCTGCTGGTCAAGGTCGCGAAAGGTGCTAATAGGGGCGGTGTCCAGTTTAGGCACGGATGGCACCGGCAGCACCCAGGCGAAATCACTGGCCAAACCGGTGTAGTTGATCTGCTCGTAGACGGTCATGCTGCCGGGAGCAGCGGCGAAGATGATGCGTTCGATGTTCTGGTCCAGCGGGGTCCCTGGCGTGAAGAATCCGCCGCAGGCGAGCGCTGCTAGCGGCATAAGTAATATACAGCACGTGGCGATGATGGCTGAGCTGGCGAAACGTAATTTCATGTTCATTCTTACCCCTGGCTAACTTCTGTATTCTGGGTCTCTCTCCTTGGTCGTCGCCTGCTCAAGGCAGCGCGCCGTGTGGCTGCGGCCGCACGGATGCGGGGTACGCCGAGGTAGACATAGAAGGCAGAGATGGCGAACACTGCAAGCGTGATATAGAGTGGTGTAGGGCTGATGTTGCCCTGGGGATCGATGTTGAGCGCTGCCAGTATGCCGAGTATGCCGAAAACTGCGATAGTTGCAATGGGAATGGTCCAGCCGCCCCAGATACGGAAAGCGCGTTGCGCTGCTGGCTGGCGGCGGCGTAGTTGAATGACGCAGAGCCCTGCAACCGTGTAAATAAGCGCTTCGAGCACCGCGCCAACCAGGATCAGTATCGTGAACTGGTTGGTGAAAAAGATGATGACGGCAATGACCGCAGATAGAGTAGTGAGTACAATCACCGTCACATATGGCACGGCAAATGAGATGCTGATACGTGAGAAGATAGGTGGGAGGGTGTCTTCGCGTGCGGCGGCGTAGAGGAAGCGCGAAGCCGTGGCGAAGCCGCCATTGAAGGTCATTACCGCCGTCAAGAGTGTAGCTATCAGCATTAGCCAGATGCCCAACTGGCCCAGCGCGGCCTGTGCCAGCAACATCTGGGGGTAGGGTGAATTGATCACTGCCGCGCTGTGAACATTCAAGAAACTGCTGGCAGCCACGGTAAAGAGCGCATACGAAACACAGAGCAGGCCAAGCGCAATGAACATGCCACGTGGGATGAGCCTGATGTCAGTAATTTCTTCGGAGAGCGGCGTGACCCACTCGAAGGCCGAGAAGACGAAGACGCCTACAGCGACGGCAGTGAAGAGGTTGAGGGGATGGTTGAAAGCGTCAAATGGTGTGCGTAACTGGAAACCGTGCTGGCTGAGTGCAATAAGGGAGATAATGATGGCGAATGCGAGCAGGCTGTAAGTCGTGATGTCTTGCAGCAGTCCGGCTATTTTGATGCCGCGCAGGTTGGCGCCCATTGCCAGTCCGAGCAGGGCGAGAATCCAGATGAGCGAAGCCCAGTTGGGAAGTCTGAATGCAAAGGTGATGGCTGTGCCAACCACGTAGCTGTCGGCTGCAACGACTGCGACAACTGTGAGCAGGTAACCGAAGGAGATGACGAGCGAGAAATTGTCGCCAAACGCCTCTCGCATATACTGGCGGATGGCGGCAGCAGTGGGGTAGAGCGCGTTCAGTTCAGAAAAACACAGCGCGGCGAGCACGGCCAGCAGGCCAGAGATCAGGATGGCGATCCAGCCCGAATCGCCCCCCAGGTAGGAGGCAAGCTGAACGCAGCCGAGGAAGCTGATGGCCGCGTATGCTAACCCTGTACTGGTCGAGACGATGGTGCGAAACTTCAGGACACGCCGTAACGAAACGGGTGCGCTCATGGGACCTCCTCATATGGGGCTTTATTGGTGGCCGGTTGACCGAAGCGTACTGGAAAAATCATCGCTTGTCAATCTCTCAACAGGTGCCGGATCTTCAATGCAATTTGCAGGGATAGGCGCAGTTCCGAGTCTTCGAGCGAACGCCCCAGTACTTCCTCGATGCGGCCCAGGCGATAGAGCAGCGAGTTGCGATGCAGGTGCATGGCGCGGGCCGTCTCGCTCAGGTTGCCGTTGCAGCGAAAGTATGCCGCCAGTGTTTCAATCAGCGCGCTATTGCTGTGAGAATCGTGGTTGATCAGAGGACCAAGCGTCTCCTGGTAGAAGTCAGCGAGTTCGCTCTGCTCGTGAAGATAGAAGAGCAGCCGGTAGACGCCCAGGCGGGCAAACGAGTGGATTTGTCCATCGCCGAATAGCCGGCGCCCGATCTCCAGAGCCTGCTGCGCCTCGCGCAGCGACTGCGAAATCCCCTGCAGGTTTCTGGCGATATGCCCCATTCCGCCTGAATACAGGACGCTGGAATTGCCATTTTTCTTTTGTTGCAGGCGTGCGTGTACTCGCTCCAGGCGCGTGAAAATGCTGTTCTCGCTCTCGCGTTCCTGCTCCGCCCCTTCTTCTAAGCTTGAAAGAGGAAGCAGCGCCGTCACACGTCGAGGTTCACTCAGCACCCAGCAGGTGGGCCATGCGCGCAGCAATTCCTCGCGTAAGCGCCTGTTCCATTGCGCCATGGGAGTACCCATAGCCGGCTCGGGATCAAAGGCCGGCAGCTCAAAGATCGCCACAACCTGTGGTGTGGTGAGATCGTAGCCGAGTAAACGCGCACGTGTCAGCATCTCCTCGGGCTGCTGGTAGTTCCCTTGCAGCACATCCATGAACGCTTCCAGGTGATAGCGGCTCTCAACCTCGCTGCGTTCGCGCTCTCGTGCGAATTCAAGCGCCAGGATGGGCGCCACCTGCCCCAGTATCATGCGTTCCAGGTAGTCAAAATCGTCGCTTCCGATCAGCGACAGGTAGCCGACCGCTTCGTGACGTATCAGGATAGGAACCGCTACCCGTACCAATCCCTGTCTTAGCAGTGCCTCGTCGCTAAGTGAGGGTGTGAATGATGGCGCATCTTCACCGGTCGCTCCTGGTGGGGCCGCCTTGAAGCGGATTTGCTGTTCGGCATCCTGCACAATGACCCACCTGTCACAACTACGGGCGAGGTGTTCGCAGATGCCCTTCACGCCTGCCCCCTGCGCACTCAATTGCATCAACTGGTGGGAGATCTCGGTAGCCTTGCGCTCGATCTCGCTGCGGAAGCTGACGACAAAGGTGATTACTTCGCGTTCGATTTCTTCGAGTGGTGCCTCTGGTGGAAGTAAGATCAGTGGTAGGTGTAACTGGTCGGCAACAGTACACGCCTCGCTTCCCAGTGCTTCGAGAGATGCGGCTGCAACCGCCACTACTGCCACACCTTCTTTGTGCAGGCTTTTCAGCAGATGAGGCAGGTTCTCGTCCAGGCGGCGTAACCGCGGCAGGCTCAGCAGAGCGAGTTCCCCTCCATGCACGCTTTCAAATGCAGGAAGGCGTGCTCGCATACGACAGGCCCATGTCACCCTGTGCTCCAACCCTCCCGCGCCCGCTACCAGTTGTGCGTCACGCGAGACGAGCAGCGTCAGGATATTGCGTACAGAGGCCGATGATATTGGGGGTGGCGACGTGCTGCTCATAGCTCATATGCTGAAAAAATATGGAAGCGCGGCGTTTAACGCCGCGCTGTCGACGTGGCTACACTGCCACCTGGCTTCTGCGCCTGCATTTTGTGCTTCTCTTTGTACTTCTTTGCTTTAATGCGGTGTTTGCGCCAGGCCACCCTCTTCGTTTTGTTCATGGCCGTTCTCCTTTCGAATTTTTTGATTACTCTTCGCCCTCGAGACCGCTTTCAAGGTCGATCTCGGTCATATCGTCGCTTTCGTCGCCGCCATCGTAATACTCGTCTTCGTTGCCAAGATCGTCCTCGTCCTCGCGGTCATAGCGCAGCATGCTATCCTTGATGTAGGCCCGTTCGGCAACGACACCGCCCTGCGCTGGGAAGCTGACTTTGCCGAACATGCTGGGATGCTGGTAGTCTTCGCGAATAATCAGGCGTACCTGCCCATGTTCCATCGCAAGAATGGCAGCGGCGTAACGGTTGCCACCTTCCATAAAGTTGATCAGGCGATTGGCAAGGCGCGGTTCTATCTGTCCCATGTCTTCACCGGCAGAGTTGCGCACGAGTATCGAGTGCCCGTTTACGTGTAATTGTACTTTGTCGCCTACGGCCACTTTTGCCAGCGCCGAACTGGGGCCAAGGTTGATCAAATCCGTCATGCCCGTCTTGCCCGTCTCTTCAATGAAGAGGCGCGGATCGATGCGCTCAACTCCGGCATGCACCTGTACCGGCACCTCCTGGAGTAACGAGAGTCGCTCCAGGTTCTTCCTGGCAATAGTGTTATTGGGGTTGTACTTCAGCGCCTGCGCGTAAGCCTGTCGCGCCTCTGCGTACTGCCCGAGTTCGTTATGAGCCTTGCCCAGGCGATTGTAGGCTTCAGGCTCATTGGGGTATATACTCAGAATGCTCTTATTGGTAATCACGGCCTCTTCCCACTGGCTGGCCAGCGCTTGCTGGATCGCCAGGTCCGTCCATTGTTTTTTTAGGCGCGCTTTCTCTTCCGCAGATTGTGCTTGTGTCATCGAACGCCTCCTCTATCTTCATTGGGATGCATCGTATAATTGGCCTATTATACCTCAACTGCGCAACCTTGCAAGGACCAGGCCGTAGTTCGTTCAATACGTACCTGCACCATGTCGCCGATGGCAACATCGCGGGCCGCGTTGAACTCAATTTGCCCATCCTCCATGAGCGTCTCTCCGGGCTGTGGGAAGAATACCAGTTTGTTGGCCCGGTTGCGCCCCTTCAATTGTTGCCTTTCATGTGAAACATTGGTGTCCTCGACCAGTACCTCTTCCACCTTGTTGAGGTACTGCTGGTTGATTTCGAGGGCGATGCGCCCCTGTAGCTCCTCCACTGCATGCAGCCGGCGCTTTTTCTCTGCCAGCGGTATGTCGTCCTCCCAACGCGCGGCTAAGGTGCCGGGACGTGGTGAGTAGGCGGCCACGTGTACAACATCGAAGCGCATCTCCTCGAGCAGGTCGAGCGTGTGCTGGAACTCTTGCTCTGTCTCCCCGCAGAAACCCACGATGACATCGGTGGAAAGCGAGATGCCGGGCCACAATTCGCGCACTCGTTGAATGCGTGTGCGGTATTCATCGAGTGTGTAGCCACGTTTCATACGCTTGAGCACTTCATCATCGCCCGACTGGACAGGGATATTCAGGTGCTCGCAAACTTTCGGCAGCCCCGCCATGCGCTCGATCATACTGTCGGTCATATGCCGTGGATACGAGGTCATGAAGCGAATACGCTCTAACTGCTCGATCCCGCTGAGTTGCCGCATCAATTCGGCCAGGTCGGGCTTATCCGGCAGGTCAAGCCCGTAGGCTTCAACGGTCTGACCCAGCAGCGTCAGTTCCTTCGCGCCCTTCGCTACCAGTGAGCGCGCCTCTGCGAGCAACTCCTCCACCGGGCGGCTGCGCTCGCGCCCGCGGCGATAGGGGACGATACAGTAGGTGCAGACCTTGTTACAGCCGAGAATCACGGGCAGCCAGGCGGTTGGGCTGGCCTTCGCCGGTTCGATCTTCGTGGGGTAGTGCGCGATACGCTCGCCCGGCCTGGGCGTAATGGCCATTGGCAGCACAGTCCGCTTCCCCGTGTCCGGCATATTGAAGGCAGCGATGGTTGGTGAGATAGGTTCGGCTGGGGTCGCCTCGTCAGTAGGGGGCATGTATTCGATATCCAGGCAGCCGGCGCCCGAGATGGGCGTCCAGCGCTCTTCGAGGAAGCGCGGCAGGATGTCTGCCTGCTCGACCTTCATGAAGAGATCGATGTGTGGGTAGCGCTTTTGCAGTTCGTCGATAGTCTTCTGGTTGCCGATCATGCAGCCCATCAGCGCGACGAGCAAGTCATTGCGCCTGGCTTTGGCATGCTTGAGCAAAGCGAGCTGGTTATGAGCTTTCTCTTCCGGCGCTTTGCGCACGCTGCATGTATTGAGTACCACCAGGTTGGCCTGCTCCATGCTGCTCTCTTCCCAACCCAGCTCTTCGAGAATCGTCTGGATGCGCTGCGAGTCAGCCTGGTTCATCTGGCAGCCAACGGTCCAGATGTGGTATTTCCCATGCGCAATACTGGTGGTCGTGGTCATGATCTTTGCCCCTCTCCGAGCACCGGTTACCTGTCGCGTATATCCTTGTTTTCGTGCGTCCCGCACGCTTTCTAAGGTCGGTATTATAGCACACGCGTCCAGGGTTTCATAGGGGCTTACTTTGAGCTTCAAAACTCCCTGTACAAAGCGCCGTGGGTATCGTAGAATAAGGTCCGTGTGAATGTCTACTCTCAAGCGTTACCGGTATATAAAGGAGTTTCTCATGCAAGCGATTCAACTCAATGGTGTAACGCGTCTTCACAGCTATGCCTACTGGGGCCTAAGCGTCAACCCCGACCCGCCACAGGTCGGCAAGGTCACTACCCTTGCTGTAGCCCTGAAGAATTCAGGACCAGAAACGATCACCGTCAATCGTGTTCAGTTCATGGTAGCGCAATTTGGTATGGGTCTGTCGTGGGAGAAGCTACCCCCGGTTGAGCAGATTGCTCTCCCTCCGAACCCGGATCATATAGAGGAGATAGCGGTGCAATGGACGCCCACCAGGGGAGGCCATCGCTGCGTCCATGTAATCATCGAAGCCGATATACTGCCCCAGCCTCTGCGTACCGGGCGCAACCTGCACGTGATCGAGTCGACGGCCGAGCGAAGCACCTGGCAGGTTCCCTTCCGGCTTGGCAACCCCGAGGACGAGCGCAAGCCCGTGGTGCTAGAACTCGGCGGCAACAACGCCGCAGAGGTCGAAGCAATGATCCTTGTCAACGGGCGCTTGCTGCGTGCAGGTCAGGCCGTCTGGCTGGACGCAAAGCAAGAGGTCGAGGCTCGTCTCCTCCTACATGCCCACACACATAATGCTATCGAGGCCGTAAAGACCATCGAGGCATATATTGATGGCCGTTTCATCGATGGCATCCAGGTAGAAGTATACCGGCCCGCCTACAGTGTCAGGCGTGTTTTGATGGGGCAGGAGTCCGGCAGCATGACTTATGAGCGCGAGTCAGCCGCTGTGGTGGCGCGCTAACCGGAAGCCTTTAGCAAGAAAACGAGGGATGGCATCGCCAATCCCTCGTTGCTGGTACACATATGAAATACCGTCAACCCGGAATATTGCTTCCTGTGATCATACTCTTGCTCTTAGCGGCATGCGGCAATGGAACGCGTGCAGTATCATCGCACACCACTCACATCCCCTCGCGAATCGCACCGGTCAAGCAGCAGCCCCTGCCAAAAAGATTGTTGAATCCGCACTATCCTGTCATGGATTGGGTTTATAATATTACCTGTGGTCAGGCAATCAATTCGTATAACAACAACTCGCTGGATACCGCGCTCGCGTATGACTCAGCGGCCTGGTTGTATCCAGGTGATGGGCACCTTGTTGAGGGATGGCAGGACTGCGATCAGAGCGCTCTTCTTCAGCGGGCGAGAAATCAGCAGTTTCCTACACTCTTAACAGTAGGAGTAGATAGTTACTGGTCCGACAAGGACCTTGCGCAGTACATCGACCGGGCAGCCTCCCAGCCACAGGTTCCCTGCACAGCGCAAGCGACCACCTTTATCTGCGCCATCGTGAACTGGGCAAGCGCTGGAGGGTACACAGGGGTTATCATCGACTTTGAGATAGTCAAAGGGGACTATCCAGGCATTCGTATGAAGTTTGCAAGGTTTATGCAGGAACTCCAGAAAGCGCTGCATCAAAAAGGCTTACTCTGCGGCATTGCACTGATCCATAAAGTTGGTGACACGCCCGCAGAAGACCCTTCTTTCAATGGAAACTATTTTGAAGATTGGCAATTACTCGGCGGCATGGACTTTCTTGTCGCTATGGTGCTGGACTTTGATCTCTCGGTGGGCAGACCAGGTCCACTTACCTCGATCCCCTGGGTAGACCAACAACTGGATTATATATGGCAAACTATCCCACAGGCTTTGAGCAAGACCATTTTCGAATTCCCCCTATACGGTAGAGAATGGCGACAAGATGCATCCGGGAAGTGGCACCCGCTTAACGACGAAACCTGCCAGCAGGTCACTACCCAGCAAGCCGCGCATCACTTACTGTCTGAGGTGAACACGGACCCTTCGACTCCCGAGATGGCATGGAATGACGCGAGCGGCAATCGTCACGAAGTCTGGTATGATACGGCTTCATCGCTAGTGGCGATTATGACCCACCTCCAGCAAAAGGCGAGAGCCTTGCTGAACAACTTCTCTTACAAACTCCCGGCATCGTTCTGGTATCGTGGAGCAGAGTGCCCCCATTTCTTCGGGCCGGGCAGCGCACTGGCAAAGTTTTATAACGACTGATAGTAAATCCGCTCAATCCCTTCCTCGCCCATTATCACCTATCAAAACCCTTCCTTTGCTACTTTTCGCCTCTGTATTACGTTCCTAAAAATGTCGATATGTTATGTACCGGGAAGATAAACCACGGCCATACTTCAGCAAAATTCAACAATATCTAGGTGAGTAAATACGTATGCTCGGATTAAAAAAAGAAGAACGGAACCCGCTTAATGAAGTACAGAAGCCAGGGACCGGGATATTGCTGCCAAAACCAATAGCGAAGCTCAGATGGCAGTACCTGGCGGATATTTTGCTCGTACTGGCGATGAGTTCGCTCCTGTATTATGGCTATCTATCTACAGGGCGATTCGCCAACCCGCATACCGATATCGCAAGATACCAGTGCTATGCCGAGGCATTCTGGCGTGGTACGCCTGAGCTTCATAAATTCCCTCCCACTCAGTGTTCGTTCATCAAGGTTGGCACATCTCCGACTATCGTGCAGAAAATGAAGCTCCATGGATGGCTCGCCAACGTTATCAACACTATAGAATCCCTCCAATCTCCCTTAAAGCCGCTGCATTTCTTGCCGCTTGAGTATCCTCTCTTGACCGTTATTCCCTTTTCCCTTGGCCTGGTTGGACACGTGCATTTGTACCGCGTAGTGTTTCCGCTCTGGATGGCGCTGGCAGCATCCATCATATACTTTATCCTTGTGCGATACAGGTCCCGCGAGGCCGCCATCGCATTTGCCTTCTACCTGGTGGTGGGCAGTTGGTCGACGGCGGATGGGAGGTTTGATCTCATCCCTGCCGGCTTCACCCTGATCGCTCTGATCCTGGCTAAGCGGGAAAGGTGGAGATGGGCCTTTGCTGCCCTGGCGCTGGCGACCTTGTTCAAGTTTTACGCGCTGGTATTGCTCGTGCCGTTCCTCATAACCCAACAAAGCCAGTACCATGGTAGTAAGTGGTATGCATGGCAGCGCTGGCAGCCTTTGGGAGAGTTCGTGCTGCTGTGTGCCGTGGTAACGGGGATATCCTTCATGTTAAGCATCGAAGGAACGCTCGCGCCGTTGAGCTATTTTGAGGTTCGACCCGTTCAAGTAGAGTCATTCTCCGCGTCGCTGCTGTGGCTGGCAAGCTTCCTGCATCATCCAGTGCAATACGTAGTCTCTTTTGGGGCCGTCAATATAACCAGTCCGTTATCCCACAGAGTCGATATATTAGGCATGTTGGGGATGGTCACAGGCTTATTGTGTACGTTCTGGCTGCAATGGCGCGGCAAGTTGGGCCTGTTCTCTGCCAGCCTGTTAACGCTGCTGATCATGATTATCACGGGCAAGGTTTTCAGCCCTCAATACCTGATCTGGGTCACGCCGCTTATCGCGTACATTGGAGGGTGCAACTGGAAATGGCTGTTCAGTTGGGGAACTATCGGCCTTTTGACGACGCTGATCTATCCCTACATGTACAAGGCTGTTCATGATATTATTATGGTTCCCCAGCAGCCAGCATTCCAGCCAGTTCTTCTCATTCGCAACGTACTGATACTGGTGGTCATCCTTGTGCTGCTCTATAAGGCAGCTAACAGGCGCCCGTTGAATAAGCGGAGTGCAATCTCAAGCCCAGGACGGAAATACCAGCATAGCAGCCTGGCGGCATAAGGGCTGGTTTACCGCGCCCAATACGCATCAACCGAAGAAAAAGCCTATCAACATCCGTAGGGGCGGGGGTGGCGCTGGGTAGGGTGGGGGCCTTTATGGCCGCCAGTGTCCCGTGACGTGAACGGGCGTCATGGAGCATGAGCGTCTCTGGCATCCCACATGCGGGCATACCGTCTCCCAGACAGGGTTCCATAAAGGCCCCCACACCGCACCACGCCACCCCCGTTTTCACGAGTAGGTTTTTTAGGTGAGGCCATATGGGCAGGGGCACGAGGTGCAAGGGCACGCCGGGCATACCTGCCCCCCAGGCAGGAGTCCCATAAAGGCCCCCACACCGCTCCACACCACTCCCGCCCCTACGGGCAATCATCCTACTTGCGAAAAACCTACCTGTGCAAACGCCACCCCCGCCTACGGGATCCTGGATGCGCGTCCTCGGTTGATGCATATTGGGCGACCCTTGCGGTCACCTTCTAACGCTTAACTCACATTCACTGTCACGTCATCCACATACATGTACGTGTAGTACAGCCCGCTGCTGCCGGACTGCTCGTGGTCCATGAAGCGGATGCCGATGGTCTGCCCTGTATACTTCGAGAGGTCGAAGGACAGCTTTACCCAGTTCTGGTCATCTGTCGTGTTCACGAAAAGCTGCTGCAGGACATTGCCGCTGCTGTCAATCACGTCGGCCTCCTGCCAGCCGTAGGTGCTGGAGTCGTTACTGGCAGGCCAGTAGTAGAAGCTCAGGCTGACCTTCTTAGCGCTGCCGGGAATAGTCACCACCTGGTAGGCGGCCGCGTCGCCCTGCTGCCCGCTGCTGCTCCCCAGCCGTAACGAGTACGCGCCGCTGTGCGCCCGCGTCTTGCTGCGCCTTGGATGGTAGTTACCTGAATAGCTCCAACTACCGCTCGTCTCGAACCCACTGTTCTGGACCAGGTTGGAACCGGGACCAGGCGTCGGGGTTGAAGGTGGATTGGTCGGACCCGGCGCAGCGGTCGTAGTGGGCGAAGGCCCGCTCGTGGGTATGGAGGTAGGCGTAGCGGTCGGCGTGGGTTGAGGCGGATTGGTCGCCGTAGGCTGCGGCACGGGTGTGCCACCTGCCGTGAAGAAACTGGAGATAACCTGTCCCCGGCTATCGACGGGCGCAGGCAGGCCAAGCGCGTACATGTAGTTCGTGCTCATGTCGTCGATGCCCAGCGTAGAGTTATACGTCTGCCCGCTGGCGATGCCAGGTCCCGCAAATACAAACGGTAGATGTCGTGTACTACCCTGGCCCGTGCTGCCCAGTCCGTAGAAGTTATCGAACTGGGTATGATCGTTCTCCGCCTCGTCCGAGGTAATGGAGATCGCCGTATTGCCAGTGTAGTTATTCTGCTGCAGCCATGCCAGCAGTTGCCCAAAAGCCTGGTCGTCCCACGTGCTTGCCTGCTGGTACAGGCCCTGCGCACTGGCATCCTGGGGGCTCGTGCTTTCGACCGAGCGCCCTTCAGCCTCGGTGACGGGCATGTAGACCAGGAAACCATTGGCATTAGAAGCGTGCGCCGTAATGAAATTCTGCACCTCGGTCACCCACCGGGTGGGCACGCCATTGATGTTCTGGCCCAGGGATATCTGGTCAACATTAGCGTCGGTAATGTGCCCGGTAGGGTAATCGTTGCCGCCGATGACGGCCGTGCTCATGCCATAGCTTTTAGCCACATCGAAGATCGACTCCTGCCCGAACTTTTCCGTCCCGTTATACCAGATATTTGTGTCCAGGCCATCCGGCTGGCCCCACACCTTGCCGGGCGCGTCGGGGCTGCGCCAGGCGGGATAAGCACCGGTAGCGATCTGGTAATGGTCGATCGGCGACCAGCCGTACTGCGTCCAGGCTTGGGAGGCGACGACACCGCTCTGGGCGAGCTGGTGCGCAGCGGGAGATTTGTTGGCCATGGACTGCGTATCGGCAAACCACGAGTCATAATATGTCTCGTCGAAGTCCACAATGATCAGATTTTTTGCCCGCCCTGCCGGAACGGTACGCGCTCCGGGAACAGGGATGGGCGCCAGCTTGAAATTAACGGTGACGCTGCCACTCACATTTACCTGCATCTGCTGCGCGTCCCTGTATAAGGGCTGCGTCCCGCTGATGCTGTAGCGGCTCGCCGCGAGGTTGTAAGTCCCATTGGCGATGCCGCTGAAGCTGTAGCTGCCATCGCTTGCCGTAGTGGCATACTGGGCGGCAGCCCCCACTGTACCAATGCTGATGCCCACCAGGGCATTAGCGACAGGCTGGCCGGTGCTGGCGTCAATAACCGTGCCACTGACGCTCGAGCTGCCCGCTGCCAGCCCGCGTGCCGCTGACTTAAGCGAGCTAGCCGGCAAATCATCGCTGTCTCCAAAGGCGTTGGAGGGGACGTAGTGTGGGTTGGGACCGTTATTGGATACTGCATACGTAGAAATAGCGCGTGGAATAATCAGAACTGACAGGACGAGCAGCGCAGTAACCAGTATCGTAAAAATAGCTACAACAGCGCGACGCTGTCGCTTTGACCGGCTGCGAATCTTGTTCTGCACATCTTACTCCTAACTATGTGTGGCTTTACATAAGTATCGTCAATCCTGGCCGGTGCCGTCGATATTTTCGCTCACCTTGATTACCGTCACCTGCACGCTCTGCCATACCGGCTGTGTTGTTGTTCCTTGAATGGAATAGGCCACAGTTGTGCCGCCGGGTACATTGTCGACGAGCTTCGTTGCCTTTGCTACTAGCTTTCCTGATGCATCGAGCAGAGTCGCCTGCAGGGTGATATCATGCTGTTTGCTGTCGCCGTTTTTGATCTGCCCGTTCACTTCGAAGGTTGCCCCGGTGAGCATCTTCGCCTTTGGCTGTCCTACCTGGGTGATCATCTTTGACAGCGCTGATACCGTCGCGGTGGCGGGGACCGGCGTGCTTGTTGGCGGAGTAGTAGCGACAGCTTTAGGCGCGCTGGCAGTAGAAGCCGTGCCTCCACCGCACGCGGCCAGCGCGAGTATCATTGCTAAAAGACTCGTCACTTCCAGTAGAGACAGCTTCCTTATATGCCTGGACAATTCCATGAATTGCTATCCTCCTGAATTGTTTCCGTGGCATTTGCTATGTTGTTCTCTCTAGATAAACAGGCATATGGGGTCCGATTGGCAGAGTTCGTGAGCAATTTGGGGTGAGGCGGAGGAATTTGGGGGAGTGGGGTGGTTAGTTCGGGGAGTCCATCAAGGCTTTTGAAAGTGATTTTTACGGGGCGTAGCCGCGACATTATGCGGTTTCACAAAATACTACGGCATAGAATGGGCGTAGTTGCGCGATTCATCACTGGGGCAAGCCTTAAGTGAGGCCATCCTATTTATGATCAGGCCTCAGTTAGTGGTCAGTCCGCTTAGCTTTTAGCAGGAGGTAGTAAATACCACATCAGGCGTTATGTACACTGCTTTTTCATAGGTCTTCCCCAAGCAAAAGTGAGGGAATCACGTCTGCTGGAATGCCGAGAGATCTTTGCGAAGGATTTCTGGGAAAGAAGGTATCAAAGCAATGATATCCTCAACAGCATGTCGTAAGTCCGGTAGCTTGTGCCAGAAACTAGACTTCACCTTCAGCACACTGGCAAGAAGGTCGCCCTCATAAAAATCACCAGCAGCGAATGGATCGTGTTGCAAATGTTCGATTGCCAAAGGGACCAAATAATCCAGACTGAAGTTCTGCCCAATCATGATACGTAGATCTTCGATGGTAAAATCTCGGAGCGGTTTTCGCCGGAGAGCATGACAGGTCAGGAGAAGGTGCGAGGTGAAAAAACTCCCATCTCCCCAATCGTGCCCGTCAAGTTCTTGAAGAGATTTGTTCCTTTCCTCATCGTTCAATGAAGGGTAGAGATCGAAATCGTGTTCGGTCATGGAGTATCTCCAAGGTAGTTACTGCCCTTGATCAGGAGCATCCTCAACCAGATCCTTCACTGATACTCCCAGCGCCTCTGCCAATCTGCCTAACGTCACGGTACTAATTTCTGCATATGGATCATGAGCTATACGATACACAGTCTTATAGTCTAAATCCGCTTTGCGCGCGAGTTTGGCTATACTTACGCCCTTCTCTTCAGCGACCTCTTTTACTCTCAGTCGTATCATGCCAGTTCTCCGTGTACGTTTAATGCCAGTGTACCAGAACGAAGGGATTGACAGAACCGGATACTAAGGTTAAGATTAGAGAGTATGTATTGTAATACCAGTGCTGCAGCGTACTCGTTTAAGTCCTAGCGGTATACTAGGTATATCGACGTGAAAGGAGCGAAACTTGAGCAGTGAAGTTGCAAGATTACGCCAGCAGATCGAGCTTGAGTGTCAGGCTATTCAGCATTTGATGCAATTCTCTGTTGTTGCTTCACATCACGCTATCAACGGAAGATATAGAAATTTGGATCAGTGCTGCGATCAACTCAAAACCCTGGTAGGTGAGGAGCAAGCAACAAGTATTGTCGTTGATACCTACAACCAATTGGTGAAGTGATATGGCAGAGTTTCCTATAGAAGGACAAACACGACGAGCAGGCCCTATCACTCTCAATGGTATCAGACGAGAAGCAAGACAGTATCTTGAGCAGCATGGGTGTACCATAACAGAGGACATGGGGCAGGTGATCATCACCTATCCTGACGGCACTACCAGTACAGAGGTTTACCCACGCACCATGTATATGCGATATCGAATCAAGCTACCTGATGGGACAGAACTACGGGAGGCGCGCCCCACGTTTATGGATGGAGATAATTGCTTGTATGTGTTAGAAGCTCCAAATACGAAGCATCCTTGACAAGGGTTCACGGTACCAACATGCAAATGCATCTGAAGAGGTCCCCTGCTCCGCGAGCCAGGCTCCCTCCTACCCAGAGTGCGACCACTCCGTCATCCGGCCAGATATGAGAGGCGGCCTCCACAGTGCTCGCTCGCTGGGACAAGTCCGGTAAATTGCTCAATTGCAACTCTGTCATCAAAAGCCCTTCCTTTCCCACGACGATGACATCCTTCATGCTGCCGTTCCCCGGTCGGCAACAGGAACTACTGGCTCTATTCTACTTGATATGTTCCGGCTCTAATAATGAAGTTATAAGAAATTACTGCGGGTCTCGCCCCACCCCCGGGCGCTATAAATGTCGGTCCCACGATAATGAGTTTTCACGACCAAGATCGGCAATGTGTTGTCACCCTGAGCGCAGCGAAGGGTCTCTCGCGATGGGCAGATCCTTCGCTGCGCTCAGGATGACAGGACCGGATTTGATGGTGAAAAATCATAATCGGGGACCGACGCCCATCCTATGCCGGATTATTCGGTTAAAACTCATTATCAAAGGTGAACCTTTTTGTCACCAGCGCATTTAGATTGTGATGGGGCCGGGAAGCTCCCGTTCGTCGATGCTGCGTTCTCACATGCGATAGAATAAGGAGGGAACTTCTTGCATGTCTATCATCTTTTGCAAAAGGAAGAGTTTTTTTGACACCGCTGTATCCAACCGACCGAGAATCGCTTGAACGCGATTGCGATCTCGAGTTCATTATCGCCAGCGGGCCAGGCGGGCAGCATCGCAATAAAGTCCAAACAGGCGTGCGCTTGGTGCATCGCCCGACCGGTATTACCGTCACTGCTACGGAGCGCAGATCGCAGCACGCCAACCGCGAAGCCGCGTTCAAGCGGATGCAGACCCGCCTGGAGGAATTTCAGCACGTTGAGATTCCTCGTAAACCGACGCGCCCGACGGCAGCCAGCCGCGCACGCCGCGTCAACGAGAAGCGCATTTCCGGTTTACGCAAAAAGCTGCGTTCCACTCCCGCCGAAGAATAGGCGATGTGACTATCCAGAATGGCCATCTGGCAAGTCTGGTCTCCTGAAAGCTTTCCCCCTGCTCCTCGGAGTGAAACCTGCGCCACCTTAGAGTACTCCGCCTGTGGCGATAAAAACTCACAAAAAACCGTTCATATTGGAAGAATCCTAGTTGGGCAAATGGACCTTTTCCTGGAAAGGCAATTGTGTGCGGCGCATACCGTTACTGGCACTGGTTGGAATAATAACGCTCACAGCTTGTGGTAACGCTCCATACTGTGCAACCTCGCTGGCCAACCGTAATCACATTATCAACGCGGCCTTACTGCGCGGCTCCAGCAGCAATGACTGGCCCATGTTCGGCTATGACGTAGGACATACGGGCTACGTCGACCGGCCGGTGCTCGCACGTGAAATTCAGGGGAAACTGCTCTGGTCGCAGCAGCCTGGCCCGGTCTTCTCATCACCGGCAGCAGCGCTGAATATACTCTATATCTCCAGCGCAGATGGCTATCTCTATGCACTTACACAAAGCACAGGGACAATGGTATGGCGCGCGCACCTGGGCAACCACTTGACCGATGCTACACCGGCCCTGGAAGGCCAGGTCCTATTCGTGGCCATGCACAGCAGCGCCCTGGCTGCGCTGGATGCACGAACCGGTCAGATCTATTGGACTTTTGACACTGGCGAAAAGATCCAGGCTCCCCCGCTCCTCGCCGGGAGCCGGGTGCTGCTCGCGTCGCGCACAACGCTATGGGCGCTGGACGCGGCTAGCGGAAGACTGTTATGGAAATTCCGGCATGGACAAGATAGCTGGCCCACCAGCGGGGCGCCGGCCCTGGCGGGCACCATAGTCTATGTTGGACTCGGTTCGGGTACGCACCTGTGGGCGCTCGATCTCACCAATGGTCGTGTCCTCTGGTCGTTTGATAGCGGCGACCGCATTACCAGCGCGGCAACCGTTGATGCCAGCAGCGTCTATATCGCTACCTGGCACGGTACTATTTTCGCGTTAGATCGCGTGCATGGCACACCGCGCTGGTCCTACGCGCTCAATTTGCAGCATGATCAGACCGTCGTTGATGGAGTAGGCGGCAGTATGGCGCTGGCGAACGGCCGTCTTTACATGGGAGACTACCGTGGTTCAGTGCTGTGTATTGATGCCGCGCGGGGGAAACTCCTCTGGCGCTATGCAACGGGAGCGCAAATCCTGGCAACGCCGGTCGTGACATGGGGACGCGTATATATGGGTTCGGGCGATGGCTACTTCTACGCGCTCAATACTCGTACAGGGCGCCCTGCCTGGCGTTACCATACAGGAGAGGTCCGCGCCTCCGCGTCTTTGGCAAATGGACACCTGTATGTGGGGAGTCTGGATGGTGTTGTATATGCATTTGCGTAATTGCGCCCGCGCTATCTTGGCAAACTCTGGACGACTGGGCCGTTTCAGAGCGACCGCAAAGCTCATCGCCATCCGTAGGGGCGGGGGCGGTGTAGAGCGGATGGGAGGGCCTTTATGGCCGCCCGCTCTCAGGGTGGTGAAACCGTGCGGCGAGTACACACAAGGCACGACGGGCGACCATAAAGGCCCTCCCCGCGTCCACCCAACCACCCTCGCCCCTACGGACTCCTGGATGCGTATTAGTGGGCCTTTATGGAACTCTGTCCGGGGGACAGGTATGCCTGGGTTCGTTCGGTACGCAGTATTCCTTGCCCTTTGTCTTATGCTCTGCCTGCTTTCTGCTTGCGGGGGAATAAATCGGCCGGTCATGGTGCATACGACGCCTACGCCTGCCACGGCAGCCGGCGAGGCGGTTCTGCCGCACTCACAAATCCATTTTCGCGATGCACCGCTGCCAACCCGAGCCGATTTAAATGTCACCAGCGACGATTGGATGCTGGCAGGGCACGATAGCTACTCGAGGCGGGCGGTAATCCTGCCCGCGTGCTGCAGCACCGTTACCGCCTCGCCGCGACCTTTGTGGTATCATTCACTGGGCGTGCCGCTGCTCGAAAGTCCTGTGATCAGCGCTGGGCGCCTGTACCTGCCCGCTGCTGATGGTTACCTGCACGTGCTTGGTGTACGCAGTGGCGAGGAGCAGTGGCGTGTAGCGCTGGGCGGTGAACTGGCAGCAAATGGGCTGGCACTTGCTCACGACATTGTCTACGTGGCACGCGATGGACACTATATCGCGGCACTGGCTGCAGCCAGCGGTAAAGAACGGTGGCGCTTCGATACAATTGGTGTCGTGCGCGCCGCGCCTCTCGTCGTTGGCCGCGTGCTGCTCGTATCCAGCGGCGCCAATTCGCTCTGGTGCCTGGATGCGTTGACCGGCCAGCAGTACTGGGTCTTCCACTCCGAGGATGCCCTGATGCAGTACTGGCCGACGCGCATGCCGCCCGTGGTAGATGGTGGACGGGTATATGTTGCGCTTGGCGCCTCCAGCGAATTCAACGCGCTGGACCTGAGAACGGGCCGCAAGGTGTGGGAGATTGCCCTGCCCGCACAGGGAAAGTGCAGTGGGACGTCCGTCTTCCAGCTGGTTCTGAGTCTTCCCCAGCGTTATCTCCTGGTAACATGCTCTACCTGGGAGGCTTCGATGGCTATCTCTACGCCCTGGCCGAGCAGTAAAGCGACAGGCGCCCAACAAATCGGACGGCTGACCAACCTCATGCGGCTCACCGTGGACACCAGCTGGTGGACGCGCTACCGCAGCCGTACGAAGAACCCCGATTTCGGTGACACGTTCCCACCAGCCGTCCCAGGTTTGCTGAAAGGGCAGTTTCCGGCGATTCCCAGAAACGATAACGACCTGTCCCCGAAGGACCACCTCCAGGCGATCGCCAACACGGCGGGCTTCCACTTCGCGTTCATCGAGCAAGGTGGCACCAGCCTCTACCCGTCGCTGGCGCAGCGGGTCACCCATCCGCAAATCTTGCGCATCTTGCTCAGTATCGGCCCCACCGAGACCCAGCACTTTCAGACCTGGCAAGACAAGGCAGGCAATGCGCCTGCTCTGACCGATCCCACCAATGGCTTGGTGTTTCCGGACCTCAATTCCCCTCCTTTCGGCGGGGAGGACTTCCAGACTAACCTGATCATGCCCGAGCCCACCATCTTCCTCAGCCGCAAGTTCCCGGTCGTCTCGATCATTCGCCCGACCGAGACCAGGGGGGCTGCAATGGGCGCGCTCAAGGCTTTGACGGCCGACGGGCTGTTCATCGGCCAATCGCCGGAGTTCTTTAAAGTCCTACGCGAGCTGGCAGAGCAAGCAGATGCGGCCCGGCACGGGTAATAGCGCGACGAGCGATTCAGCCGTAAGAGGTTCCCTATCTCAGCGGGATTAACCCTGCCGGTAATGGTTGATCTGTGAGCCAGGCACGGGTGACAGCGTTGAACAGATCAGGCCGGTGCAGGTTCCAGCCATGCTCCTCTGCTGCACGTTTGCTGAATGCGACCAGGTAGCCCTGTCCAGCGGGTAATGTCGCAGCGAGATCACGAGCGGATCGGCGCATAATTGGCAATTCGTGCTGGCCAGCAACGACGAGTGCTGGCGCCTGCACCTGGTCCAGGTCTGGTGGCACGTGGAAGCGTTGATTTTCCAGTATCATATGGGTGAAGGAAGCAGCCGTCATCCGCCCGGTGTCCTCGCGCACCTCGCTAAAATACTGTTCGGGAATGGCGTTACCGCGCCTATTGAGGCGAATGTACCAGTCGGAGCCTTGAAAGGGGGCAGCGAAGAGATTAAAGGTCAGTGCAAGTGTACGCGGACCGAGGAGACCAGCGCCAGGTAGCGGATACAGCAGGGCGCTGCTGATGATGGCGTGATCCACTACCTCAGCCGCGCTTCCAAGCAGTTGCACCGTGACCTGGGCCCCTTCAGAAAGACCTATTACATGTGCGCGCCCGCCATGTGCCCGCTCACGGATCACTTCTGCAATACGACGAGCGGTATCCGCGATGCTAAAAGGCCGGACCGCGGCGCTCAGTCCATGTTCCGGCATATCGGGGACAAGGCAATGATAGGTGTCATGCAAAGCCTCGACCTGCGGGCGCCACATCCAGCCACTGACTCCTCCTCCGTGCAGGAAGCAAATCGTTGGTGCCGTGGCAGGCCCATATTCCTGGACACTCAAGCCAGCGACTGTGATCGGTGATAGTGTTTCTAACATGTTATATTCTCCTGTTTACTTCACCTTCTTGCGACTCAGTGTACGGGTATCGAAACCAGTATCGCAGAATCTCGCGTTTTCTTGTGTTTTCTCGCGTTTCATGACACGTTTTCCCACATGATGGTTCGTTCTCGTTCAAGCACCTGACAATCCTTGGGGAAAGCAGAAGCAGGCTCTCCCTTCACCCGCTTGAAGGCGAGGCGTCCATCACTGTAGATCGAGTTGATCTGTTTGACGTAACACCCTTTCACGCGCACGATGTCCCCTTTGTGGAAGCCTTCGCGTTCCTCGTTGACCTGGTACCTGACTCGCCCTTTGCCCTTTTGAGGCAGGCTCTGATACTGTTTGCGCGTCTGCCTGGCGCGAAACCTGATCCGATAGCGGTTATTCTTTGGCTCTGGCACCATTTCGCCGCTGTGATAGGTAGCAATGCAGAGGGCATCATTGATGTGGGTCTTGGGCAAGTCTCTCTTTTTGCGGAACGTGGCAGTTTGATAGCCAAACACCGTGAACAGCGGCATGTGCGCTCCGAGGGTGGCATACAGATAGGTTTTGCCTTGCATGGTGTGCTGAGCGATCTGATCGAGATGCCCGCTCACACCCGTCGCCTGCAAGGTGAGCTGACCTTGGTGAACCTTCTGGTGACAAGCCTCACACAGCGTCAGCAGATTGGTCAGCGTATCTTTGCCACCGTGTGCTCGAGGCACCAGATGATGCGCTTGCAGGCGCACGTGGTGTTTCCCGCACTGCTGACAGGCATAGCCATCGCGCATCAGACAAGCCAGGCGCAGGTTCTCATCCAGTCGCGTCGGGTCTTGATACTGGCTCCCTGTGAGATCGGGATTATTCAACCGCGCGATATCCACTTGGACATCTTCGATGATGATCTGGCTGATCGGCAGAGGTAGCCGCTTGACAAGCCGGATCACCTCTTCGGCATTGGTTTTGATGCACGGCGGGATTCTCCCCCTGCGCAAGCTTGCAGCTCGGTTGGCGAAACGTGCAGGGCGATACCATTGTCGTGCCCGACGGCTCTTGCGGTGAGCTCGACGCGCATCCATTTTCGCTTTGATATCCCGACGATGGTGGACCTCGGCAGCGAGCAAGACCTTGCCGTTTCCGACACAGGCCATCCCCGTGGTGGTGCTTCCTTTGTCGATGCCAAGGGTGACGGGTTGAACGTGCCCCTCACAGGACCATCTGAGTTGAATGGTAAAGGGGCGGTGTTCTACCACCTTGGCCTTGCCTGCCTGCAACAGCTTGCGTGCTTTGGCTGGCGTGCAAGGCATCAACGGGGTACTATCTTGATTGCGGACATATACATACATGGTGGCTCTAGGCCCTCCTTTCGGAGTGACATGCTCCTTGCGGCTGTTGAGAGAGCTTTTTGCAGTATCCACACCTTCACGTTTCCGCTACCCTTAATGGATACCGACAGAGGCACCCGACTGGAACCACATCTGGTGGTGTCATGACCCTCTCAACTGCTGCTTCCCAAGAAGCCCGCTGGTAGTTGCATGAACCCAGCGTGAGAAAACGCTATATTTTTAGCAACTATAGTCCAACATCTGGTTGTGATTGATATCTTTGTAGTCACAATGATGAGCGGTATTGGTATTGGTGATGTGTTCCTGCCAACAGATAGAAGCAATCCACGTGGCCGCTTCGTTGAAACACTTTTGTGTCTCTTGCAAAGCTACCTCATGACCGTCTACGTCGAGTTTGATGCAAATGGTTCTAGTGAGTGTTTTGCTCATGGGAACGGTATAGCAGATCACATAACAAAAGTCAAGAAAGGAGGAGGGCA
>Ga0137371_10000511_pt1 | contig 28892 bp, 29 predicted proteins | sample SagtaG_7_FD_104919 | JGI IMG/M metagenome (GOLD analysis project Ga0137371, IMG submission 104919) | Vadose zone soil microbial communities from Sagehorn Ranch, Mendocino, California, USA - Sage1_R_40_16 metaG | ecosystem: Environmental > Terrestrial > Soil > Vadose zone | place: USA...
GAGATCGTCGTGCGGCCGTAGCGGAGCGTCACCGGGTTCGCGAACGCGTTCTCGACCGCGGCGGCCGCGTCGCCGGGCGCGAGGCCGCCGACCTTGACGCCGCCGATCGTGATGCCCGGCGCGAGGGTCGCCGGCGCGGGGCTCGTCGTCGTCCCGGTCGACGTCGTCCCGGTGGCGGTCGTCCCGGTCGGAAGCGTCGGAGTCGTGACGCTCGGCACGGTCGGCGTGCCTGCGTCCGCGAGCGCGAGCGCGGCCAGAAGACCCGCGAGGGCGCAGGCCATGAGGAACGATACGGCGATGCCGGCGCGTCTCACGTCGTCTTCAGAGGCACGGGAAAGATCCGCGGATCGTTCGTGATGATACCGTCGATTCCGATTTCCAAGAGAGATTCGGCGACGGTCCGGTCGTCGACCGTCCACGCGTAGACCGCGACGCCGAGGGCGTGGCAGCGGCCCACGGCCGCCGCCGAGACGACCGTGTAGTTGAGCGTTGCCGCGCTCGCGGCGGCGAGGCGGAGCAGGCGCGGCAGCCGGACCGGTAACGACCGGCGCAGTGCGCCGAGACCCGCATGGATCGCCGGATGAAGGAGGCGCCGCCGGGTCAGCCCGAACCGGTCCTCGGGATAGGTGAGCGCGCGCGGCAGCGCCGGCTCCACCGCGGCGAGCGCCCGCAGGCTCGGGATCGAGTGCGTGCTCGCGAAGGAGCGCTCGAGGAGGCCGTACCGCCGAACCGCGTCGACGAGCTCCCGCTCGTGCCCGAACGCCTTCACGTCGAGCTGGAGGCCGACGTCGCGCCCGGCGACGAATTCGAGCGCCTCCTCGAGCGTCGGCAGCTCGGGCGCGATCTCCCGCAGCTCGGGCAGCGAGCGCTCGCGCACGCGGCCGGCCGCCGCGCCGTGGCTGACCTCCATGAGGTCGTTCGAGTGCGCGAGGACGAGCGTCCCATCGGCGAGATCGAGGACGTCGATCTCGACGAGGTCGACGCCGTGGTCGACCGCGGCCTGGAGCGAGCGGAGCGTGTTCTCGGGCGCGAGCGCGGGCGCGCCCCGGTGGCCGACCTTGACGACCGGCCGCTCGCCTCGAAGCAGGTTCATCAGGCTCTCTTGATCACGACGACGGCGGCGTCGTCGCTCAGCTCCCCGCCGGCGAAGCTGCGGCAGTCCGCGACGACGGCGAGGGCGAGCTCCTTGGCCGAGAGCTCCCGGCGGCTCGAGATGAGCGCGTCGAGCCGCTCCGTCCCGTACAGCTCGCCGTCGCTGCGCGCCTCGATCACGCCGTCGGTGTACAGGACGACGGCGGATCCGGAAGGCAGCTCCGCGCGCACCTCCTCGTAGGTCTGGCCCGCGTCGACCCCGAGCACGAGTCCCGACGCCTCGAGCCCCTCCACGGTGCCGTCGGGCAGGACGACGCGCGGCGGCGGATGCCCGGCGCCCGCGCACGCGACCTCGCCTTTCTTCGCGTCGATGGTGACGTAGACCATGGTGATGAACTTCCCCGACGCGATCTCGCCGACGACCACGTCGTTCGCCGAGGCCAGGAAGTCGCCGGGCTCCGGGTGCTCGCGCGCGAGCGAGCGAAACACGAACTTCGCCATCGCCATGTCGGCGGTGGCCTCGATGCCGTGGCCCGTCACGTCGCCGAGGACGACGGCGAGCCGGCCGTCGGCGAGCTCCATGAAGTCGTAGACGTCGCCCCCCACCTCGACGGTCGCGGACGACTCGTACACCTCGCCGACGTCGAGCCCCGGTACCTCGGGCTGCGAGCGTGGAAGGAGCGAGCGCTGCATCGTGTCGGCGAACTCCTTCTGCTGCTGGTACAGCCGCGCGTTGTCGATCGCGAGCGCCGCCTGGCCCGCGATCGCGAGCACCGCGTCGATCGTCTCGTCGGTGATCGGCTGGCCGGGACGGAACGAGAGGACGCTGAGCGAGGCGATCACCTCGGCCGGCGTCGAGACGGGCACGACGGCGGCGGTCCAGCCACGGGCCAGAAACGGCCCGAGCAGTGCGCCGAGCTGGCCGACCTGGCTCTCGTCCATCCGAAACGGCTGCCCGCTGCGGAAGAGCCGCTGGATCTCCTGCGCGCCGAACGGCTGCGGCCGGAACAGGATCGTGCGCGCCGCGTCCGACAGCGTCGCGTCGGCCACGTGGATCGCCCTCGGGACGAGCAGCTCGCGGCGGGCGTCGGGCATGCGGATCACGGCGGCGTCGACGTCCAGCACGTCGACGACGGTCCGCGTGACCGCCTCGAGCGTGGCCTCGAGCGAGAGGCTCTGCGCGAACGAGCGGGAGATCTCGTAGAGCGCGCGCAGCTGGCGCGCCTTCTCCTGCTCGGACTCGAACGTCGCCTCGAGCCGCCGCTGCTTGTCCTGGAGGTCGTCGTGCAGCTGTGCGTTCTGGACAGCGACGGCGAGCTGGCCCGCGAGCGCCGCGAGGAGAGAGACGTCGTTCTCGGTGAGCGGCCGGCGGCGGCGGGGATAGACGGCGAGCAGGCCGATCGTCTCCTCCTGGACGATCAGCGGCACGGCGAGCGCCGCCTCGATTCCCGCCTCGGCGGCGGCTTCCTCGACGCCGGCGAGCAGCGGCTCGCGGGCCACCGCATCGAACACGACGACGCCCCGGCCACGCAGCGGCCCGAGCACGAGTTCGAGCAGCCCCTCGGCGACGCGACCGTGCGGGCCGGCCAGCCCACGGCCGGCCGCGGCGAGCAAGCCGCCCTCCTCCCGGAGGTAGACGGCGAGCTGGTCGACGCCGAGGAGCTCGGCGATCCGCTCGACGGCGGTCTCGAGCGTGTGCGTGAGCGAGAGCTGCGCGGTCGCCTGGCCGACGACGGCCAGCAGGGCGCGCGTCCGCTCCAGCTCGTCGGCGAGCACGCGCGCGCGCGCGCCCGCGCGAAGCGCGTGCGCCGCGCGGACGCCGAACGTGGCGAGCGCGGCGAGCTCGGGCTCGCCCGGCGCCCCGCCGTCGGAGTACAGAAGCTGGAGGACGCCGACGGGCGGCTGTCCGAGCGGCAGCGCCGTCGCGACGGTGGTGCCGCGTGGGAGCAGCACGTCCCGCACGACGTTGACCGGCTGGGGCTCGACGAGCGCGCGCGCCGCGAGCACGCGCACGCCGAGGAGGTCCGGGGCCGGCTCGGCCAGGCCGTGCGAGGCGGCGAGCGAGAGCTCGTCGTCGGGCCCGCGCTCCCAGACGAGGGCCACGGCTGCCCCGGCCGCCTCGGCGGCGAGGCGGGCGACCTGCTCGGCCGTGCGGGCGCCGTCCGAGCCGGCCGCGAGCGCGTCGCCCGCGAGCTCGAGCGCGGGCGCGGCCGAGGAAGGAAGCTCGCGCATGCCGTCGAGGCCGAAGGCGCGCAGGACGAGGGCGACCTGGGCCGCCGCGACGAGGCCCGCGCGGCGCTCGTCGGCACCGAACGGCCGTGCGCGCAGCAGCTCGAGCGACGCGACCGGCCGGCCGGCGAGCATGACGGGGATGAGCAGCAGCCCACGCGCCCCGACCCGGATGGCCGCGCGAAGCACGGGCTCCGGAGCCGCGTCGAGATCCTCGAGCGGCTCGCCGGGCAGATCCGCGGCCGCAAGGCGCGAGCCCTCGAGCTCCGCGGCCACCGCGGGCGGAGCGGCGACGACCCGGGCGGAGAGCTGGCCGCCCGCCGGCTCGGCCACGCGGATGAGGGCGACCGTCGCGTCGGAGGCCTGTCTCGCCGCCGCGGCGACGCGGCCGAGCGCCTCCGTGAGCGTCGCGCCCTCGGCGACGGCGATTCCGGCAGATGCGAGCGCATCGAGCGCTGCCGCCGCGTCTCCCCCCCGCTGACCTGGTTGTACCGCCATCTCCCGACCGCCTCAGTATGGTCGGAGTGCACCGGCGCCGCCAGGACGCTCAGCGCCGATCGGCCTGGTGGACAGGCGGATCCGCCGTCCGCCGTAGAATCCCCATATGGCTCAGCCCGCACGCCGTCGCGAGCCTGCGGACGAGGACGTCCCGCTCGATCCGATCGCCGTCGAGCGAGCGTACCGGCGGGAGCGCGCCCGGCGCCGCGCGCGCGAGCGCCGCCAGCAGGAGACGACCCTCGCCCGTTTCCGCTTCTATGCCGTGATGCTCGTGCTGCTCGGCGGCGCGATCGCGCTCCTCGTGCTCGTCTGGCACGAGGTCCAGCACCTGTTCGGTTTGTAGGCGCCGCTAGAGCGCCGCGCGATGGTGATACGGGCGTCCGCCCATGGCGCGCGTCATCGGGCTCCACGCCGACTGCTCCCACGTCGTCCCGCCGCACATCGGACACAGGGGCAGCTCGCGGTAGACCGTGACCCCGTAGCCGCAGTCCGAGCAGTGGAACTCGCCCTTGACCGCCGAACCCGTGGACCAGAACTCCACGAAGCCGTCCGGTTCCCGCGCGTCGACCCGAACCTGCTGCACCATGCGACCCCCTAGAGTACTCCGGTCTCCCGGCGACTGCCCGAAGATTTCCCCATACTCCGATCCGTGCAAACCCCCGAACCGGTGATTCCGGATCAGGATCCGCTGCGGCAGCCTTCCGGGGTGCCGCCCCGGGTCGCACCCCGCGCCGCAAGCGGTGCGTGGGCCTGGGGCGAGCGCCTCGCGCCGCTCTCGGGTCTCGTTCTGGCGCTCTCGGCGTTCACCGACTGGTACGCCGGCGACCAGGGGGACGGACTCGTGCTGAGCGTGATCGGGTGGCACACCGGCGCGCTCGGGAAGCTCGTCTTCTTCATCGGGCTCGCCGTGCTCGGGCTCGTCGCGCTGCGCGAGGCGGGGATCGAGCTGCCGGCGACGGTCCCGGAAAGCCTGGTGCTGATCGCGCTCGGATCCCTCGCGACGATCTTTGTGCTGATCCGCCTGATCTCGATCCCCGATACGTTCTTCGGCACCGCCGGGCGCGGCATCGGCATCTTCATCAGCCTGTTCGCAGCCCTGGCGATGATCGCCGCCGGATTGCTGCGAGCAGCAGAAGAGCTATAGCGACGCCGAGGATCGCGCCGCCGACGACGTCGACGGGGTAGTGCACCCCGACATAGATCCTCGAGAAGCCGATCGCGAGCGCCAGCAGGTACCAGAGGGGCGCGAGTCGCGGGGCCGCCGAGGTCAGGATGGTCGCGCACGCGAAGCTCGTGGCGGCGTGGCCGGACGGGAAGGAGCCGTCGTGAGGCGCGTGCACGAGCGGCAGCGGGCTCGGGTAGCGTGACGAGGGCCGCTCGAGACCGGTCGCGGCCTTGAGCGCGGCCGCAGCGAGGTCGGAGAGAAAGTCGGCGGCGGCGACGAGCACGAAGAGCCACGGGCGCCGCCAGAGCAGCGCCAGCACGAGGGCGATTCCGAGCCAGACGAGACCGACCGTCCCGATCCGCGAGAGCGTTTCGAACACCGGGTCGAGCCAGCCGGCCCGATGGTCGACGATCCAGCGCTCGAGGTGCCGGTCGAGCCCGATCAGGTCGGAACGATCTGCTTCGTCTGGTCGATCAGCTGCTGCAGGTCGAACGGCTTACCCACGAATGCGTGGGCGCCGCGCTCCGTCGCCTCGGCCTCGGAGCGCTCGTCGGCCTTGCCGCTGAACATGACGACCGGAATCGCGCCGACGCCGTGTCGCTCCTGGATCTGCCGCAGCATCTCCCAGCCGTCGACCTGGGGCATCATCACGTCGAGCAGGACCAGATCGGGCTTCGCGTCCTCGATCGCGGCGAGCCCCTCGTTGGCGCTCCCCGCCTCGCGCACGCTGTAGCCCTCGAACTCGAGGTTGACGCGGACGAGCTCGCGCACTCGCTCGTCGTCGTCGACGAGCAGGATCAGCGGCCCGGTCCTGCTTGCCCCGCCGGGCCCGGATCGCTCGAGGAACTTCTCGAGATCGGCGCGGCGGTAGCGGCGGTGTCCGCCCGGCGTGTAGAACGCGGGAACGCGGCCCTGATCCGACCACTTGCGGATCGTGCTCTGGGCGACGCCGAGGAAACGGGCCGCCTGGCCGAGGGTCAGCCATTCGCTCTCGCCGCCGCGCGCGGTGCTCTGATCGCGGAAAGCCATGGGCTTACGAACTTAACCAAAGCTTCCGTTTCTTACACCTCAAGGCTGCGTGAGGCTTCCCGGCGGCAGCGTGTGCACGTAGGTGATGGTCCCACCGGGTCTCGGATTGTCGTGGAGGGCCTCGCCGACCGCCACGCCGAGCCCGAAAACGACCAGCACGAACGCAATCATGAGGGCCCAGCGCGCCGCCGCGCCGCGACGGCGGCGGCGCCGGCGGGCGAGGCGATGCTGGGAAGCCGTCACGGCCCGAAGTCGACCGCGCCGCGCTGGTACACGTAGAACGCGGCGGCGACGACCGTCGCGAGGTCACGCGGCCAGCCCGGGGACGCCGCGCGCTGCGAGACGGCGTCGCGCGCCCAGCTCTCGGCGTCGCCGAACGCGCGGACGAGCTCCGCGATCGTGAACGTCTGGCCGACGCGGCGCCGCAGCTCGTCGCTGACGACCTCGACCTGCGCGAGCAGGCGCGCGTAGTGCGTGCGGTCCGCGCGGGCGGCCTCGATCCTGCGCGAGGCGTCCTCCCATTCCCGGCGCGCTGTCTCGACCCCGACCACCACGGCGGGAATCTAGACGGGATCGCTGCAGCAGCGGTCGGGCCACAGCGGCTCGACCTCGGCGAGGATGCGCTCCCCGAGCTCGTACCCCGGATTGGCGAGCGCGAACGCGGCGTGCGCATGGAGGCACTTCAGGCTGCCGCGCCCGCCCGAGCCGCCGATGCCGAGCTCGAGCGACGGATGCTCCCAGCCGTCGGCGAGACGCCGGCGGAGCCGGCACTGCTCGTCGTTCGCGCGCTCGAGCGAGGCGGCGAGCTCGGGATCGGTCCGCGCCGCAGCGCTCCAGCGCTCCACCCCGCCTGCGGCCTCGAGTCGCGAGACGGCCGCGACGAGATGGCGGCAGGTCAGGTAGTAGGTGGTCGGAAAGGGAGCCCCGGAATCGTCACGCGGAGCCTGCTCGGTGACCGCGGGACGACCGAACGGACAGCGGCGCGCGACGCGACGATAGGCGCGGGGCGCGCGGCCGAGCTGCTGCGCGACGAGAGCGCGGTCATCCATGGCTCCTGAGCGTAGCCCGTAGGTGCCGCCGCCAGTCGCCGATCCCCTTGACGATGTAGAGGTGCTCGCCGGGCTTCACGTAGCCGAGACGCCGAGCCTCGCGAGTGAGCGCGTCGAGGCTGGTCGAAACCACGAGCCGGTGCTCGAGCGCGCGCTTCTGCGCTTGGAGCGAGCGGACCTCCGTCCGGCGCACGTCGAGCGAGTGGCGCGTGTGCAGGTACGCCCGCAGTGGGCGCACGTAGAGCAGCCCGACGAGCGCGAGCGCGGCGACGGCCGCCCAGCGGAGGGCGAGCGTCGAGCGGGCTGGGCGTCCTCGGCGCGCCATCGCGGGAGTCTCTTCGCCCCCGGCGCGGCTCTTCCTACTGGATCACGTCGACCTTGATCACGTTCGTCGAGCCGGGGATGTTCACCGCGGTACCGGCGGTGATCACGACCCGGTCGCCGACGCCGATGAACCCGGCGGCGCGTGCCGCGTCGATCGAGGCTGCCCACAACGCCTCGACGTCACCCATCTCCGGGATCAGGATCGGCGTGACGCCCCACTCGATCGCCAGCTGGCGCGTCGAGTACTCCTTGTGCGTGAGTGCGACGATCGGCCGGCGCGGTCGCAGGCGCGCAACCGCGGAGGCCGTGCGGCCGGTGAAGGTCGGGACGAGGATCGCCTTCGCGCCGAGCGCCTCGGCGAGGTCGCAGGCGGCGTTCGACATCGCCTGGCCGATCGTCGGCTCCTCGTGCGCCTCCGGGAGCTCGTGCCGGTAGCCCATGCTCGGCTCGACGGCCCGTGCGATCCGGTCCATGTACGCGACGGCCTCGACCGGGTAGTCGCCGACGGCCGTCTCGCCGGAGAGCATCACCGCGGAGGTGCCGTCGAGGACGGCGTTCGCGACGTCGCTCGCCTCGGCCCGCGTCGGCTCCGCCGAGTGCACCATCGACTCGAGCATCTGCGTCGCCGTGATCACCGGCTTCCCGCGCTCGAGGCACTTGAGGATGATCCGCTTCTGGAGCAGGGGCACGAGCGCGACGCCGATCTCGACCCCGAGGTCGCCGCGCGCGACCATCACGGCGTTGGTCGCCTCGAGCACGTCGTCGAGCACCTCCACCGCCTCCGCCTTCTCGATCTTCGCGATCACGTGAGCGTTCGACCCGGCGCTCTCGATCAGCTGGCACAGGTCGCGGACGTCGGCGGCGGAGCGGACGAACGAGAGCGCGACGAAGTCGACGCCGAGCTCGAGGGCGAATTCGAGATCCTCGGTGTCCTTGCGCGTCAGCGACGGAATCGGAACCGGGACGCCGGGCAGGTTGACGCCCTTGTGCGAGCTGACGAGGCCGCCGACGAGGACGCTGCAGCAGGCCCGGCCCTCCTCCATCCGGTCGACGCGCAGCCGGACGAGCCCGTCGTCGATGAGGACGTCGTGGCCGGGCTGCAGCACCTGGCCGATCACCGCGGGACTGACCGGCAGCTCGCCGTCACCGGCGGTCTGCTCGCCGACGACGGTCACCTCCTGGCCGCGTCGCAGGACGACGGGCTGTGGCAGGTTGCCGACGCGGAGCTTCGGCCCCTGGAGGTCGGCGATCAGCGCGAGCGGGCGCCCGATCTCCTTCTCCAGCTCGCGGACGCGGCGCGCGCGCTCGGCGTGCTCTTCGTGCGTGCCGTGCGAGAGGTTGAGGCGGGCGGCGTCCATCCCGGCGGCGACGAGCTCGCGGAGCCGTTCGGGCGAGTCGGAAGAAGGGCCGAGCGTGGCGACGATCTTCGTGCGGCGCGGGTTCGCGCTGGCCATGATCGCAGCGTATCTACGAGGTCGGCGTTCGGCCGGATCTCGATCGACAGCCGCGGACCGGTCCGATCCCGACCCGACCCGGTGCCTGGCACCAGGACCGGTCCAAATCCGACCCGGCCTGGGACGAAGCCCGGCGCCGGGTTCTAGCGGCCGGAGTGGGCCCGAGCGCGGGGGAAGGCCGCCCAGCCGGGATAGACCGCTGCATCCCCGAGCTCCTCCTCGATCCGGAGGAGCTGGTTGTACTTCGCCACGCGGTCGGTGCGGGACGGAGCGCCGGTCTTGATCTGGCCCGCGTTCGTCGCCACCGCGAGGTCGGCGATGGTCGTGTCCTCGGTCTCGCCCGAGCGGTGCGAGATCACCGTCGCATAGCCGTTCGAGCGCGCAAGCTCAATCGTCTCGAGCGTCTCCGTCAGCGTCCCGATCTGGTTGAGCTTGATCAGGATCGCGTTCGCGACGGCCTCGTCGATCCCGCGGCGCAGGCGCTCGGGGTTCGTGACGAACAGGTCGTCGCCGACGAGCTGAAGCCGCTCGCCGAGCCGCTCCGTCATCGTCCGCCACGCGCCCCACTCGTCCTCGGCGAGCCCGTCCTCGATCGAGACGATCGGGAAGCGGTCGGCGAGGCCCGCGTAGTAGTCGATCATCCCCTCAGCGTCGCGGATCTCGCCCTCGACGCGATAGCCCCCGCCTTCGTAGAACTCGGTCGAGGCGGGATCGAGCGCGATCGCGATCCGGTCGCGATGGCCCGCCAGCTCTGCTGCCTCGACGATCGCCTCGAGCGCAGCCGCGCTCGACTCCAGGTCGGGCGCGAAGCCGCCCTCGTCGCCGACGCCGGTCGCGAGCCCGCGGTCGTGAAGGACGCCCTTGAGCGCGTGGAAGACCTCGACCGCGACCCGCAGCCCGTCCGAGAACGTCTCGGCGCCGGTGGGGACGATCATGAACTCCTGCAGATCGATCGAGTTCTGCGCATGCGCGCCGCCGTTGATCACGTTCAGCATCGGGATCGGCAGCGTGTGCGCGCCGACGCCCCCGATCCAGCGGTAGAGCGAGACGCCCGCATTCGCCGCCGCCGCCTTGGCCGCGGCGAGCGAGCAGCCGAGGATCGCGTTCGCGCCGAGGCGGCCCTTGTTCTGCGTTCCGTCGAGCTCGAGCAGCCGGGTGTCGATCGCGCGCTGGTCCTCGGCGTCGAGGCCGCGGAGCGCCGGTGCGATCTCGGTCTCGACGTTTCGCACGGCCTGCAGCACACCCTTGCCGCCGTACGAGCGCGCGTCGCCGTCGCGGAGCTCGAGCGCCTCGTGGACGCCGGTCGACGCGCCCGACGGCACCGCCGCGCGGCCGACGGCGCCCGACTCGAGGCGAATCTCCACCTCGATCGTCGGGTTCCCGCGCGAGTCGAGGATCTGCCTCGCGTGCACCGATTCGATCTTCGTCACGCTCCCGCCTCCTTGGCCTGGTCGAAATACCGGTCCTGCTCGCCGAGCTCGAGCTCCGAGAACATCTTCCCTTCCGCGGCGGCGAGGCGCTCCGCCTCCTCGACGCGCGCGACGAAACGAGTGGTCGCGCCGCGTAGCGCAAGCTCAGGATCGACGTTCAGCCGGCGCGCGACGTTGACCGCCGCGAACAAGACGTCGCCGAGCTCGTCCACATGGCGCGGATCGGGCTCGGTCTCGGGCGCGGGATCGTCCCCGAGCTCGGCCCGCAGCTCCGCGAGCTCGTCCTCGAGATCGCCCAGCGCGCCGACCGCGTCGGGATACTCGAAGCCGATCGCCGCCGCCCGCCGCTGCACCTTGCGCGCGTGCAGCAGCGCCGGCAGCGACTCCGGCACGTCGTGGAAGATCCCCTCGCGCCCCTCGTGCGAGCGCTTGATCGTCTCCCAGCGCTGGCGCACTGCGCCGGCGCTGGTGGCCTCGGTATCGCCAAAGACATGCGGATGCCGGCGCACCAGCTTGGCGTGGGCAGCGCGTGCCGCGCCCTCGAGATCGCCCTGTCCCTGCTCCGCCAGGAGCAACGACAGGAAGTAGACCTGGAAGAGCAGGTCGCCGAGCTCGTCGAGGAGCTTCGCCGAGTCGCCCGCGTTCGCCGCGTCCGCGACCTCGTAGGCCTCCTCGACGGTGTGGGGCACGATCGTCCGCGCCGTCTGCTCGCGGTCCCACGGGCAGTCGCGCCGCAGCCGCTCGGTCAGCTGCTGGAGGTCGAGGAGGGCCTCGGCGAGGCCGGACGAGGTCACTGGGTCGTGGCGGTGGCGCTGGTGGTGCTGCTCGTGCCGGTATTCAGCGTGGCGCACGGATCGGTGAGCGGCTTGTACCCGACCTGGTAGCTGAGCTTGCCGGCACAGAAGTCCTTCTTCGTCTGATCGACCCACTTCGTCATCGCGTCGTTGCGCTTGGTCTGCAGGACCTGCTGCTTGATCTGGTCCTTGACCTGCGAGAACGGCGTCTGCTTGGCCGGCCGCACCGCCGAGAGGGCCTGGATGATGTGCCAGCCGAACTGCGTCTTGACTGGCGCCGAGAGCTCGCCCTTCTTGAGCGAGAACGCCTTCTTGTCGAACGGCGGCACCGTCTGGCCGCGGGAGACCGTCAGCTTGCCGCCCTGGGCCGCCGAGCCCGGATCCTTCGAGTACTTCTTCGCCAGCGCGGCGAAGTCGCCGCCGGCCTTGAGTTGCGCATAGAGCTTGTCGGCAAGCGGCTTCGAGTTGACGAGGATGTGGCGGACGTCGCGGCTCTCGGGCTGGCCGTATTGCGACTTGTGCGCCGCGTAGTAGTCCTTGATCTCCTTGTCCGAGACCTTCACGTCGGTGGTCACCTTCTTGAAGATCGCCTCCGAGAGGAGCTGCGCCTTGATGTCGTCACGGACCTGCGCCTCGGTCAGGCCCTGCGACTTCAGCTGCGACTGGTACTTCTTCTCGTTCCCTCCGAAGTACTGCTTCTTGATCTGCTTCAGGCGGTCGTCGATCTGCTTGTCGCTGACGCTGACGCTGAGATCCTTGGCCTTCTGCTCGAACTCCGCGCGCTGTACCAGGTACTGGATCGCCTGATCCTGCAGCGTCTTGAACTCCTGCGAGCCGGACTTCGGGAACGGCCGCTTCTGGGACTTGAAGCTCTTCTTCGCCTGGGCCAGCAGCGCGTTGAACTGGTCCTTCGTGATCGTCTGGTCGCCGACAACCGCCACGCCGTCGGCGGGCACGCTCTTCGGCGACGAGGAGCCGCCGCAGCCCGCCGCAAGCACGGCGACGAGCGCGAGAAGGACGAGGATCGGAAGAGAGCGTTTCATCAGGGAACCACCGGCTCAGGCCGCTTGCCGGGCCTCCAAGATAGCATCGACCAGACCGAGCGCCCGCTTGAACCCGTCTTCGCTCCGCAGGCTCACTTCCCTGCTCGCGACGGTGTAGACGGCGGTGTGAATCCGGTCGCGGAGCTCCTTCAGCTCCCCGGAGCCGAGCACGAGCTGGCCGACCGTGGCCTTGCCTCCGCGGAAGACGAGATAGTCGGCTCCGAGCCGGGCGAGCTTGATCTTCGCCTCCTGGATCGCGAACAGGTTCGAGACCGGATCGGGCAGCGGCCCGAAGCGGTCCTCCATCGCCGCCGCGAGCTCGCGCAGCTCGTCCTCGGTCTCCGCGAGCGCGAGCCGCCGGTGGATGTCGATGCGCAGAGCCTCGGAGTCGACGTACGCGGCCGGGACGTAGGCGTCGATGCGCGCGTCCACGCGCACCGGGCGGGCCGCGATCCGACGCTGGCCCTGGAGCTCTGCGACCGCCTCGTTCAGGAGCTCGACGTAGAGCTCGAAGCCGACCGCGGCGACGTGCCCCGATTGCTCCGCGCCGAGCAGCTCGCCGGCGCCGCGGATCTCGAGGTCGCGCATCGCGATCGCAAAGCCGGCGCCGAGCTCGGTGTGGTCGGCGAGCGTGGCAAGCCGGGCCCGCGCCTCCCCGGTCAACTCACGCGCCTCGGGGTAGAAGAGGTACGCGTGGGCGGTCACGTCGCTGCGGCCGACACGCCCGCGGATCTGGTAGAGCTGCGAGAGTCCGAGCGTGTCGGCGCGCTCGACGATCAGTGTGTTCGCCTGCGGGATGTCGATTCCCGACTCGATGATCGTCGTCGAGACGAGCACGTCCGCGTCGCCGCGCAGGAATGCATGCATCTTCTCCTCGAGCTCCTTCTCGCGCATCTGCCCGTGCGCGACGAGGATGCGCAGCCCCGGGCAGAGCTGCTGGAGCTTCTCCGCCGCCTCCTCGATCGTCTCGACGCGATTGTGCAGGTAGAACGACTGGCCGCCGCGAGCGTGCTCGCGCTCGAGCGCGAGCTTGATCAGCTCGTCGTCGTACTCGCCGACGGTCGTGCGGATCGGGCGGCGGCCCTCGGGCGGCGTCTCGATGATCGAGATGTCGCGCAGCCCCGAGAGCGACATGTGCAGCGTCCTCGGGATGGGCGTCGCGCTGAGCGTGAGCACGTCGACCTCGAGGCGGAGGCTCTTCAGCAGCTCCTTCTGGGCCACGCCGAAGCGCTGCTCCTCGTCGAGGATCACGAGCCCGAGTTCGCTCGGGATCACGTCGCGGCTGAGCACGCGGTGCGTGCCGATCAGAACCTCGACCTTCCCGTCGGCGAAGTCGCGCAGGATCTGCTTGACCTCCGCCGGCCTCCGAAAGCGGGAGACCATCTCGACCCGGACGGGGAAGTCGCGGTAGCGCTCTCTGAACGTGTTCCAGTGCTGTTCCGCGAGGATCGTCGTCGGTGCGAGCAGGAGCGTCTGCTTGCCGTTGACGGCGATGGCGAACGCGGCGCGGACGGCGACCTCGGTCTTGCCGAAGCCGACGTCGCCGCAGACGAGCCTGTCCATCGGACGGGGCGACTCGAGATCCTCCTTGACCGCCTCGATCGCGAGCTCCTGGTCTGGCGTCTCCCGGTAGGGGAACGACGTCTCGAGACGCTCGAGCCACTCGTTGCGCAGGTCGTAGGCGACGCCCTCCGCCGCCTGGCGTTGCGCGTAGAGTGCGATCAGCTCGCCGGCGAGCTCCTGCACGGACTCGCGGGCGCGCGACTTGAGCAGCTGCCACGCCTTGCCGCCGAGCTTGGACAGCGCGGGGGCCTTCGCGTCGGCGCCGACATAGCGGCCGACCTTGCCGAGCTGCTCGTGCGGGACGTAGAGGCGGTCCTCGCCGCGGAACGCGAGCAGGAGGTAGTCGCGCGTGACGCCGGCGACCTCCTTCGTCTCGAAGCCGAGCAGCTTCCCGACGCCGTGGTCCTCGTGGACGACGTAGTCGCCGGTGCGCAGGTCTGCGAAGGACTGGAGGGCGCGCCCGCCGAGCCGCCGCTCGCGCGGGGCGCGGCGACGGAAGACCTGGTGCTCGGGGAGGAGGACGAGGCCGAGGTCGCGCCAGACGAAGCCGCGCCGCGCGGGCGTGACGGCGAACAGCAGCTCCGCCTCCTGGGGCAGACCCTCGGGCGCAGCCAGCATTCGCGCCTCGACCTTGCGCAGCAGGTTCTCCGTGCGGAGCGCCTCGCCGCGGTGCGGGAACGCGACGACGACGCGCTGGCCCGCCCGGACGAACGCGGCGAGCTCGTTCTCCGCCTCGGCGAGCCCGCGGGCGGCAATCGCCGGGCGCAGGGCCTCGAATGCGAACGGCTGTCCCTGCGGGAACGGATCGAGCTCGGACGCGCCGGCGGTCGAGACGGGGGCGAGATTCTCCTCTTCCCAGACCCGCCGTACCTCGTCGGGCTGCCAGACGAAGTCGGGCGCGCGGTCCAGCGGCCGTACGAGGTCGCCGGGCACCGGCCGGAGCTCGCCCTCGTCTCCGTGCCACTCCTGCAGGCGGTCGAGCCGGCGTTCCGCGGCGGGATAGACGACCGCATGCTCGACCGGGTGGAGCGCGCGCTGCGTGAACGGCGAGAAGGCGCGGATCGACTCGATCTCGTCGCCGAAGAACTCGACGCGCATCGGCTCGCGGCCGGTGGCCGGGAAGACGTCGACGATGCCGCCGCGCACGGCGAACTGCCCGCGCTCGTCGACGCGGCCGATCCGCTCGTAGCCGGCAAGCGCGAGCTCCTCGGAGAGGTCCTCGACCGCCACTTCTCGGCCCGGCTGCAACTCGATCGGATCCGGCCGGGCATCGGCCGGAGGCATCGGTTCGGCGAGCGCGCTCGCGGAGGCGCAAACGAGGCCGCCGCGGGCGAGCACGTCGAGTGCGCGGGCGCGCTCGCCGACGAGGTGCGGCGGGGGCTCGAGGCCGGACTCCCAGCGCACGCCGCGGCTGGGCAAGAGCGCGACGCGCTCGTCGCCGAGGAACCAGCTCGCAGCCTCGGCGGCATCGCGTGCGTCGGCATCCTCGGGAAGCAGCACGACGAGCGGTCGCGAGAGCCGCTCGTGCAGCGCCGCGAGCACGAGCGGCAGGGCCGCCTCGGAGACGCGCGCACGGCTCGGCAGCGCCTCGGCGAAGGCCCGGAGGCGCTCGTGCTCGACGAGCTCGCGGACGAATGCGTGGAGTACGGGGCGGTCCATGACGACGGGCGGAACCTCGCGGTTCCGCCGGGTGTCATGGTAGCCGTCCGGGTCCGGCGTGCGAAGCATGGGCAGGTGCAGCGCTTTTCTCGCAGGATTAGCCCGAGGATATTCACAGCCATTTCGGCGAAAAGCCCGGATTTGCTCTCCGCAAAGTGCGCCTCAGAACGCCATCGGTTCTCTCAACCGGATCCGAGTCACGTGAATGGCCCGGCCCAGGCTCGTCTTTCGTCCGCGAATTACGAACGGCGAATTTCGACCGATGCCGAGAACCCCTCGATTCAGGGATCGATCGACCGCGCTCCTGCGCCCATAGTCAGATGGGGCGCCTCTGCAGCGTCCTGCGAAGTCTGCGGCCCATGAACTCTCGATGGTCACCCGACCAGGCGCGTCTGCGCCCTTGAGGCGAACCCGCCTCCTCGTCGCCGAATCGGCGGAGATCTTCCGTGCGAGCGTGCGTGCGGCGCTCAAGCCCCACGCCGACTTCGTCGTCCACGAGGCGGAGACCTGGACGCCGCAATCAAGACCGCCGCCAGCATGAAGCTCGGTACCGCGTGGTCGTTCACGACGAAGTGATGGGCTGATCGTGATCGCGGTGCGCGAGCAAGGCGACGAGCTCGATGTCGAGCTTGAGCTGGTGGTGGCGACCAGTTGCCGCCTGTGCGGCGGCGGCCGGGTGGAGGTCAAGGAGCGCCCGCGGGTGCGCGTACGCGACCTGCCATTGAGCGGCCGGCGTGTGACGCTCGTCTGGCGCAAGCGCTGCTGCCCGGCGTCGCGATCGTGCTCGACCCCTTCCACCTCGTGCGCGGCGCGAACGGCGCGCTCGACACGGTCCGGCGCGAGCGCCAGTGCTTCCGCCGCCGCCCTCGGCCGGTCAGCAGCGAGCAGCGCAGCGGCGGCTTCCGGCCCGAGCTCTGGCGCTCGCGGCGGCGCTTGCTGAAAGGCGCCGAGCGGCTCTGCGAGCGCGAGCGTCGCAATCTCTGCGAGCTCTTCCAAGCCGAGCCGCTGATCGCCGAGGCCTGGGGGCTGAAAGAGCGCTTCCGCGCGATCTACCGCTCGCGCGACCGCGAGCAGGCCGAGCAGCGGCTGGCCGCCTTCGAGGCCGCGGTCGAACGGGCGGCGATCCCCGCCTTCACCGCCTTCGCCCACGGACTGCGCAGCTGGCGCGAAGAGCTGCTCGCCTACTTCGAGCAACCGACCACGAACGGCTACGCCGAAGGCGTGATCAACAAGATCAAGGTAAGCAAGCGCCGCGCCTACGACCTGCCCAGCTTCGACAGCTTCCACGCACGCGTCCTCGTAGCATGTGGCTGACAAAATCACGCAGTAGCTCCCCGCTCAATCAGCAAGAGCCCGAAAGCGTGACGTTCTAGTTGAAGCGTTGCTGGGCGCGCTCGAGGCCCTCGGTGTCGAGGGCTTCGACCGTGTCGGCCGCGCGCGAGACGATCGCCTCGACGTCGTCCTCGGGCTCGAAGTCGGAGAGGACGAAGTCGGCGAGCGGCCTCGGATCGCCCCGGCCGGGCCGGCCGACGCCGACGCGGAGTCGCAGGAAGTCCCGTGTCTGCAGATGCTGAGCGACCGATCGCAGGCCGTTGTGGCCCGCGAGCCCGCCGCCGAGCCGAACCTGCAGCCGGCCCACCTCGAGATCGGTGTCGTCGTGGACGACGAGCAGCGCGTCGGGCTCGACCTTGAAGAACCTCGTCGCCGCCTGCACGGAGCGCCCGGACTCGTTCATGTACGTCTCGGGCTTCAGCAGCGCAACACGATGGCCGTCGAGACGCAGCTCGGCGAGCTGGCCCGAGAACTTGCCGCGCCACGACGCGCAGTGCCGCCGCGCGAGCTCGTCGACGACCATCCAGCCGACGTTGTGCCGGTTGGCGGCGTACTCCAGCCCGGGATTGCCGAGCCCGACGACGAGCAGGTCGAGCGACGAGGCCGACTCGCCCCGCCGCCGAAAGAGCCTCAAGCGCTACCCCTCGACGGTGCCTTCGCCGCCCGAGGCCTCAGCCTGCGGCTGGGCGGGAGCCTCGGAGCCACCCTCCGGCGCCTCCTCGCCCTCGGGCACCTCGACGCCCTCGGCCGCCTCCTCCTCCGCGAGCTCCTCCTCCGGCTCGACGACGCGCGTCGGCATCGTCAGCGTCGCGAGCACGGTCTCGGGATCGTCGACGAAGGTCGCGCCCTCGTACGCGCCGAGGTCGGCCAGGCGAAGCGTGTCGCCGATCGCCATCCCGCTGACGTCGAGCTCGACGTGCTCGGGCACCTCCATCGGCAGCGCCTCGACGGTGATCTCGCGCGCGACCTGCGAGAGCACGCCGCCCTCGCGCACGCCCGGCGAGTCCTCGCCGCCGATGAGCTGGACGACGACCGTCGCCTGGATCGGCTGGTCGAGCCGCACCTCGTGCAGGTCGACGTGGATCACGCCCCCGCGCACCTTGTCCTGCTGGTACTCCTTGAGGATCGACGGATGCGTCGAGCGCTGCCCCTCGAGCACGACGTCGAGAATCGCGTGCAGGCCGCCGGCGCCGGTCAGGGCGCGCCGCAGCTCGCGCTCCGGAACGGAGATGGGGTGGGGCTTCGAGCGGCCGTAGAGGACGCCCGGGACGAAACCCTGCTTGCGAAGCCGCCGCGACTCGGCCGAGCCGAGCTTCTCGCGCTCCGAGACCTGCAACTTGACGCGTTCTCCGGCCATCCGGCGGCGGAGTGTAGCGGACGCCGCCCTCTAGTCCGCGCAGGCAGACCGCAAGTTTTCTGACTTGTAAGTCGTCTTCTCTAGGGAACCGACATTGGAGGGATCCATGAAAAGATGGCTATTTGCAGGCGTTCTTGGCGCATCCCTCGTGTTGGCGTCCGCTGCGGTGGCGGCGACCGTCTTCGTGACGCCGTCCAACATGCACGGGTGGACGCCGAACCATGACTCGTGCGGGGCCGTACCGTCGACCGGATCGCAGGGCTTCGTCAACGGCCCCGGCGATCCGCCCGGGCCCGGGACGGGCAGCTACGCGTTCACGACAGGGGTGAACGGCGACTCGTACGAGACGTTGCGTCAGGGCAATCTCGCCGGAACGAAGCTCGCCGACCTGACGGCGCTCTCGTACAGCACGTACGTGAGCCACTTCGGCTCGGGCGGTCAGGCGGTCTATATCGACCTGAAGGTCGACGTGAACGGCGACGGCGTCGCGGACGACACGCTGACGTTCGAGCCGATCTACCAGACCGGCGGGTACAGCGGCGACAGCGTCCCGAACCAGGGACAGGTCGTGCTCAACACCTGGCAGACCTGGGACGCGCTGCACGGCGGTTGGTGGACGGAGAGCTCAGGCACCTCCGGCCCGCCGCTCGTCACGCTCGCGCACTACGTCGCCCAGCATCCGAATGCCCAGATCGTCAACACGTCAACGGGCGGGTTCCGGCTGTCCGCCGGCTGCGGCGGCCTCGCGTGGACGAACTTCGCCGGCAACGCCGACAACTTGACCATCGGCGTCAAGGGTCAGAACGTGACGTACAACTTCGAGCTCAGCCAGCGCGGCGGCGGTGAAGGCGCAGGCCAGGGCGGCGCCGCGGCCGAGTGCAAGAACGGCGGCTGGCGGCATTTCACCAACCCGTCCTTCAAGAATCAGGGCCAGTGCGTCAGCTTCTTCGTCCATCAACGAAACGCGAAGAAGCACGAGGACGCCAAGCACGGCGGCCATCACAAGAAGGGCCACGGCGACTGAACGCCGGCACGAGCACGGTGAGGCCCCGCTCCGGCGGGGCCTCACTGCCTGAACCGGCCGGCACCGCCGTCGCAGAACCGGCCGCATGTGCGGAGCAACGTTCGGCGGCTAAAACAGCTGGTTCTCGCCGCCGAAGATCGCCGAGACCGAGTCGTCGGCGAACACGTTCATGATCGTCTCGGCGAGGAGGCCGGCGACCGGGAGGACGGTCATGTTCGCCGGGCGTCGCGTCGGGTCGATCGGCACGGTGTCGGTGACGACGATCCCGTTGATGTCGGAGCCGTGGAACCGATCGAGCGCGTTCCCGCTGAAGAGACCGTGCGTCGCGAACACCCACACGGCCCGCGCGCCGTTCTCGCGTAGCACCTTCACGTTCGCGAGCAGCGTCCCGCCGGTCATGATCACGTCGTCGCCGACCACGACGATCTTGTCGCGGACGCGGCCGGTGATCTCCGTCACCTCGACGACATCGTGCGAGGGCCGGCTCTTGTGCATGATCGCGAAGTCGGCCTCGATCATCTCCGCGAAGCGAACGGCCATCTTCGCGCGGCCCTCGTCGGGGGCGACCGAGACGACCTCCGGGCCGGTCAGGCCGAGGTCGCGGAAGTGGCGCGCGAACAGCGGCAGCGCGGTCATGTGGTCGACCGGAATCGTGAAGAAGCCCTGGATCTGTCCCGCGTGCAGATCCATCGTCAGCACCCGGTCCGCACCGGCGAGCTGGAGGATGTCGGCGACCAGCCGCGCGGAGATGGGCTCGCGCGGCTTCGCCTTCCGATCCTGGCGCGCGTAAGGGAAGAGCGGGATCACGGCGGTGATCCGCTTCGCCGAGGCGAGCTTCGCCGCCTGGATCATGAAGAACAGCTCCATCAGGTTCCGGTCGATCTCGCCGGCGCCGGTCTGCACGAGGAACACGTCGGCGCCGCGAATCGACTCGCCGTAGCGGCAGTAGGTCTCGCCGTTTGCGAACGTCTCGAGCTCGATCTCGCCCAGCTCGAGCCCGATGTGGTCGCAGATCCGCGCCGCGAGCTCGGGGTGCGAGCGGCCGGCGAAGACCATCAGCCGCTTCTGCGGGCCGCGCTCGATCCAGTGGCCCGCGGCAGGCTGCGGCACCGGCTCGCTCACCTCCAGGCCGGGCAGGCGGGTCAGCTCAGTCGTTGCGCTTTCGATCTGCGTGGCCTTCCTTGTTGACCTGACGGGCACGTGCGATGGCGAGGGCGCCCGACGGGACATCCTCGGTGATGACCGAGCCCGCCGCAACCCAAGCATTGTCGCCAATCTCGACCGGAGCAACGAACGCATTCTGAACCCCGGTCCTGACGTTCCTGCCGATCTTCGTACGCCCCTTGGGCATTCCCGGCTCGTGCGGGAAGTTAACCGTGACGTTGGCGGCGGCCACATTCGTGTCCTCGCCGACCTCGGCGTCGCCGAGGTACGAGAGGTGCGGCACCTTCGTCCGAGCGCCGACGTGGGTCTTCTTCAGCTCGACGAACGTGCCAACCTTGGCGGCCTCGTCGACGACCGTCCCGGGCCGGAGGTAGGCGAACGGGCCGACGCTGACGCGCGGGCCGATCTCCGCGTCGATCGCGACCACGTGCGGGCCGACCTCGGCCCCGGCCGCGACCCGGGTGCTGCCTCGCAGGATCGTGAACGGCTGGATGACGGCATCCGGCTCGAGCTCGACGTCGGGGTCGATCCACGTCGACGCGGGATCGACGATCGTGACGCCGGCGAGCATGTGCTCCTCGTTGATCCGTTCGCGCAGCGCGGCCGCGGCTGCCGCGAGCTCGGCGCGCGTGTTCACCCCCTCGGTCTCAACCGGGTCGCCGGCCTCGTGCACGGCGACGGCGTCACCGTCCTCGACGAGGAAGCGGACCGCGTCGGTCAGGTAGAGCTCGCCCTGGGCGTTCTGCGGCTCGAGGCGGTCGAGCACGGGCCAGAGCTTCTCGCCGCTGAAGACGTAGATCGAGGAGTTGACCTCGCCGATCTCCAGCTCCTGAGCGGACGCGTCGGCCGCCTCGACGATCGCGCGCAGGTGACCGTCGCGGTCGCGGACGATGCGGCCGTACGCGCGCGTGTCGGCGGGCGAGAACGAGAGTACGGTCGCCGCGGCGCCCTCGCGGCGGTGCGTCTCGAGCAGCTCGCGGAGCAGCTCGCTCGTCAGCAGCGGCGTGTCGCCCGAGAGGACGAGAACGTCGGCCGCGCGCCCGTCGAGCGCGGCGCGCGCGGAGCGGACGGCGTCGCCGGTGCCGAGCGGCTTCTCCTGCACCGCCACCTCGAGCCCCTCGAACGCATCGCGGCTCTCGGGGGAGCAGACGACGACGAGTGGATCGGCGCCGAGGGGGCGGGCCGCCTCGAGCACCCAGTCGACCATCCTCCTCCCGAGCAGCCGGTGCAGGTGTTTCGGGGTCGCCGAGCGCATGCGGGTGCCGAGGCCGGCGGCCATCACGACGGCTGCTAGGTCGCTGGGCATGTCAGGCGATAGATGGCTGGGGCGCCAGGATTCGAACCTGGGATCGCGGGACCAAAACCCGCTGCCTTACCACTTGGCTACGCCCCAGCGAAAGCCTCGCGTCGGAAGACGACGACCGCGCCGGCGAAGCCGGCGAGGCCTCCATGGTCGGCGCCGCAAGACGGCGCCTTAGCACTTGGCTACGCCCCATCAAGGGGTCCGCAGTCTAGCGACGGTCGGCGAAGACGAAGTAGAGAGCGACGACGGCGAAGACCGCGACCGCGATGATCGCCGTCCAGAAGACGATGAAGGCGAGGATCGCGGCGATGACGGCCAGCAGCTGGGAGGCGGCGAAGATCCACGAGAGCTGGCGCGCCGTGTCGGAGCGCGCGTCGCGGCCGGCGGCGACCCAGACCGCGACGGCCACGATCGCGAGGCCGATCACCGTCCAGCGCGAGACGTCGTGGAAGAGCACGACGATGATCGCTTCGACGATCGCGATCCAGAGAGCGAACCGCGTGCGGCGCGCGCGCAGCCAGCGCCCCGTCCGACTCGTTCCGTGCTCGATGACCCCCGCGTCCTGCCCTGCAATCACGCGTCAAACGTACCATGCGGGTGCAGTCAGCCACACCCGCCCGCGGGAGCGGAGACGGGCGAGCGCGGCCTCCGCCGGCCCCCGGTGGAGGAAGAGGCCATAGACGGCCGGGCCCGCGCCGCTGACGTCGGCGCGGAAGGCGCCGAGCGCCCGCAGCTCCTCGGCGACGGGCGAGGACGCGAGGTCGTTCGGCGGCAGCGCGTCGAGGTCGCGCGGGCGGCGGACGGCGGCGAGCGCGTCGAGCAGCCCTTGGCGCCGCTCGTCGTAACCGTCCTCGCCGCCCCGTCCGTCGAAGGCGCGGTAGACGTCGGCGGTCGAGCGCTTCGTTGCGCCGCGCGGCAGGATCAGTGCCACCCAGTAGTCCTGCGGCAGGTCGAGCGGCTCGAGCTCGCTGCCGTCGCCGGTGCCGAGTTGTGGGCCCGGTCGCAGGAAGAAAGGGACGTCGGCGCCTAGGCGCGCCGCGAGCCGCTCGAGCTCGTCCGGGGCGACCGCGCGCTCGAGCGTCTGGTTCGCGAGCCGCAGCGCGGTCGCGGCGTCGGAGCTGCCGCCGCCGAGGCCGGCGGCGACCGGCAAGCGCTTCTCGATCCGCGCCGCCCAGCGCGGCTCCGTTCCCGCAGTCTGCGCGAGAGCCGTGAGCGCGTCGCGAACGAGCGTGTCCCCGTCGAATCCCCGCACCGCGAGCTTCGGGGCCGGCGCGATCGAGACCCGGTCGCAGAGCGCCAGGCGCTGGTAGACGGTCGTGAGCTCGTGCTTGCCGCCGGCGCGGGGCGGGCCGACGACGAGGGCAAGGTTGATCTTCGCCGTCGCCGGCCGGCGGATCATGCGAGCGCCTCGGTCAGCGCGACGAACTCGTCGGGAGAGAGCGCCTCGGCCCGGGTCGCGGGGTCGCGACTGATCGCGGCGAGCGCGGAGGCCCCCTGCTCTCGCGTGGCGGCGCCAGCGAGCTCGAGCGAGTTCGGCAGGGTCTTGCGCCGGTACGCGAACGCGGCCCCGACGACGGTCTTGATCCGCGGGTAGCCGTCCGGCAGCCGGGTCCGGCGGAAGGCGACGAGGGCCGAGTCGACGTTCGGCCGCGGGCGGAAGACGGTGCGCGAGACGGGATGGAAGCCCGTGCGCTCGGTCGCGAGCTGCACGAGCACCGACACGGCGCCGTAGGCCTTCGTCCCGGGCGCGGCGAAGAGCCGATCGGCGACCTCCCGCTGCATCATCACGCACCAGAGTCCGATCTCCGGCAGCCCGCCGAGGCTCTCGACAATGAGGGGCGTGGCGACGTTGTATGGGAGATTCGCCACGAGCTTCGTCGCGCCCGGCGCGAGCGCGGCGAGATCGAGCCGGAGCGCGTCGCCGAAGTGCAGGTCGACGTTGGCGCCGGCGGCGCGCAGGTGCGGCTCGAGCGAGGCGTCGATCTCGACGGCGTGCACCCGCGCGACGCGGTCGGCGAGGTAACGGGTGAGCACCCCCAGGCCCGGGCCGATCTCGAGCACGACGTCGTCCGGCGCGAGTTCTGCCAGGCGGCCGATCACGGCGAGGATGTTCTCGTCGACCAGGAAGTGCTGGCCGAGCCCCTTCTTCGGCGCGATCACGGCAGTCCGAAGGCTGCGGCGGCGTTTTGCTCGATCCGCTCGCCCAGCTCGGCCGCGTCCTCGCCACGCGCGCCGGCGAGCGCCGCGACCGTGTGCGTCACGTACGCGGGCTCGTTCTCGCGCCCGCGCACAGGCTGGGGCGCGAGGTACGGACAGTCCGTCTCGGCGAGGATCCGGTCGGCGGGAACCTGCACGGCGGCGTCCCGCAACTCCGGCGCCTTCGGGTAGGTGGCGTTGCCGGCGAAGGACACGTACCAGCCGCGCTCGAGCGCCGTGGGCAGCAGAGGCGGAGACGAGAAGCAGTGCAGGACGACCGTTCCCCTGAAGGCGGCGAGCGTCTCGACCGTGTCCTCGTCGGCCGCGCGCGTGTGGATGACGACGGCCTTGCCGAGGCCGGCCGCGAGCTCGAGCTGGCGGCCGAACAGATCGCGCTGCCGCTCGCGCGGGGCGTAGTCGCGGAAGTAGTCGAGGCCGGTTTCGCCCACCGCGACCGCCTTCTCGTGGAGGAGCAGGCCGCCGAGCTCGTCCAGCCGGCCCGCCTCCTCGCCGCCCGCCTCGTGCGGATGGATGCCGAGGATCGCATACACGCCCTCGTTGGCCTCTGCGGCAGCGAGCGCGGCCCGGCACGAGTCGACCGTCGTCCCGACCGTGAGGATCCTCGTCACGCCGGCAGCCCGAGCGCGAGCGACGAGCTCGTCCGGCGGGTCGCTGCACGCCTCGAGGTGCGCGTGCGTGTCGATCACGCTGCCGCGGTCGGCTGGTCGACGCGCGGGAAGAGCGGCGAGGCCGCCTCGATCCCCTCGGCCGGGTCGGCCACACCGGTGCCGATGCGGTCGAGCGCGAGGTCGACCGGCTGGCGCAGCGCCTCGAGGATCTTCGGCGCCGTCTCCGGGAGGTACGGCGACAGCGCGATCGCGACGGCGGAGAGACCGTCGGCGAGGTTGTAGAGGACGCGGTCGAGCTCGTCCGCGTTTGCCTCGTCCTTCGCGAGTTGCCACGGCGCGCTCGTCTCGACGTACTGGTTGAGATGGCGAACCTCCTGCCAGATCTCCTCGAGGGCGCCTGTGAGGTCGAACTGGTCGAGCCGCTCGACGAGCCTGGCGCGCAGGGCGTCGGCGTCGAAGGGCGCGCCGCCCTCGGTCCGCTTCAAGCCGCCGCTGCGGTAGCGGGCGATCATCGCGGTCGTGCGCGAGACGAGATTGCCGAGATCGTTCGCGAGCTCACGCTCGTAGCGCTCGTGCAGACTCTCGATCGAGACGGTCCCGTCCTGCCCGAACGAGACTGCCCGCGCCGCCCAGAAGCGAACGGCATCGGCGCCGTAGACGTCGATCAGGTCGAGCGGATCGATGACGTTGCCGAGGCTCTTCGACATCTTGCGGTCGTCGATGAGGAGGTATCCGTGGACGAACAGCTGGCGCGGCACCTCGTAGCCGGCCGCGAGCAGCATCGCGGGCCAGTAGACGCAGTGGAAGCGCAGGATGTCCTTCGCAAGCAGGTGTCGAACGGCCGGCCAGAACGTGCCGACGAGGTCCTCGCCCGGACGCGCGTAGCTGAGCGCGCTCAGGTAGTTGACGAGCGCATCCGCCCAGACGTAGGCGACCTGGCTCTCGTCCCAGGGCAGCGGGATGCCCCAGTCCGTGCCGGACCGGCTGATGCTGAAGTCACGCAGCCCGCCCTGGATGAAGCTGCGCGCCTCGTTGTAGCGGAATCCCGGCAGCACGACCTCCGGCCGCTCGTCGTAGAGCGCCAGCAGCTTCTCCTGGTACGCGGAGAGCCGGAAGAAGTAGTTCTTCTCCTCGATCCACTCCGGCTCCCGGTCGTGCAGCGGGCACTTGCCCTCGACGAGCTCGTCCTCGGTCTTGAACGCCTCGCAGCCGACGCAGTACCAGCCTGCGTACACGTCCTCGTAGACGTCGCCGTTGTCGTAGATGCGCTGCAGGAAATCACGGACGAAGCGCTTGTGGCCCTCATCGCTCGTGCGGATGAAGAAGTCGTTCGAGACGTTCAGGCGCTCCGGCAGCTCGCGCCAGACGACGGCGATCCGGTCGGCGTACTCCTGTGGTTCGAGTCCCTGCTCCTGCGCGACGCGAAGCACCTTCGTCGCATGCTCGTCGACCCCTGTCAGGAAGAACGTCGCCTCGCCGCGCTGACGATGATGGCGCACGAGGATGTCCGCCGCGATCGTCGTATACGCATGGCCGATGTGCGGCGTCGAGTTGACGTAGTAGATCGGCGTCGTGATGTAGAAGCGCTCCATCCCGATCAATGATAGGCACGGGCCGCCGCCGCACCCGCAGCGCCAGGCCGGCGACGACCGCAGCGAGCGCCGCGCCGAGCACGAACAGGGGGAGGGCGAACGGGAGGCTCCGGTGCCGGCCCGCCGGCCGACCCGCGGTGCGGGCTCGCATGGGCGCGGGAGCGTGCACCGCCCGGCGGTGCACCGGCCCGGGAGGCCGGCCCACCTGCGCAGCGTGGTGGACTCGGACGCGGCCTACGTGGTGCTCCTCGCGGACCGGAGCGGGCACCGACCGGGGCGCCTTTGCACCCCGCCGCGGACGCGGCGGCACGCGCACCGCGCGCGAGGGCGGGGACGCATGCGCGGCCCGTGGCGGCACCAGCCGTACGATCGCCTCGACGACGGTCGCAGCGGCGCTTTGGACGAGCGGCGCGAGCTCGGGACCGGGCGCCGCCGTCGGCGCCGGAGCAAGGTCGGGCGCCGCACCCGCAGCCGCCTCGGCGGGTGCCTCGGTGGCCCCGGCGGCGCCTTCCGCCGCCGTCGGATCGGCCGGGTCGTCGTCGGCAGAAGACGTCGCGTCGGCGCGCGGAGGCTCCTGGTCGGCCGGCGCCGAGGACGCCGGCGGCGGGGTCGTCGGCGGTGCCGAAGGCGGCCCGGGCTCGGAGACCGGCGGCGGCTCGGCCGCGGTGGCGGTCGGCGGCTCGGCCGGAGACTGCTCGGCGGCCGCAGGCGGCGGATCCTGCGCCGGCTCAGACGGCGGCGAGTCGCTCGCGGGCGCCGGAGCCGGGACGCCGGCAGCAGGGTCCGACGCGGAATCGGAGCCGGTCGCTGACGGATCCGGCAGCGACGCCGGCGCAGGCTGCGGCGCGGTCGCGGGCGCCGCAGCCGCAGGGTCGGGTGCCGGCGCAGGCGCTTCGGGGGCAGGAGGCGAGCCGCCGGCGTCCACGGCCGGCGGAGAGGCCTCGGCCGTCGTGCCGGAGCCGGGCGAGCCCGGGGACGCACCCGGCTCGCCGGCGGGCGCCCCGGTCGCCACCGCCGCTCCCGGCGCAGTCTCGCCGGTGTCGGCCGACGCCTCGGCGGCGGGATCCGGGGCCGCCGCGGGCGGCTGCACCTCCACCGCAGGAGGAGGTGCGGCGGCGGGGTCGGGCAGGAAATCAGGCGGGTTCGGGTCGCCAGACGCGGAGGCCGCAGGCGGCGTCGCGGGCCCGGTCGGCTCGGCACCCGGAGCGGGCGGCACGACCGTGGGCAAGGAAGCGGGCACCGGAACCTGAGGCGCGAGCCGAGGCGGGAGCAGCGAAAGCGGGTCGACGTATCCTTCCGGCTGGGAGGCGACCCGGATGCCGAGGTGCACCTCGGCTGTGGCCCCGGCGCTCCCCACCACTGAGCCCTCGGCGACGGCCGCACCGCGAGACACCGCGATCGAGCCGAGGTGTGTGAGCGTCACCGACCAGCCGTCGGCAGTCCGGATCGAGACCGCGGGTCCGCTGCCCGGAACCGAGCCTGCGAAGGAGACGACCCCGCCCGCCGCCGCGAGCACGGGGCTGCCCGGCTCGGCTCCGATCTCGACGCCGCGGTGCTGCCCGGCCGCGTACGGGTGCGCCGGGTCGAATGAGAAGCCGCCCAGCACCGGCCCGTCGGCCGGCCACGTCCAGGCACGGGCGCCGGGCACGACGACGAGCAGGACGAGAACGAGCAGGAACGGGACGCGCCGCACGAGACCACCGCCTTGTTGTCAGGATTGATAACGAGACGGACACGCTAACAGCGGCGTCGGGTTGTTGTCAAATCTGGCTACAGAGAGCCGCGGTAAAGGCGATTGCGGGGCACGCCGGTCAGGCGCGCCACGACCCCCGCGGCCCGGCGTCGCGGCACACCGGCCTCGACGAGCTCGGCAACCGCAGCGAGCGCAGGCGCCTCGTCCGGCTCGGCCGTCGTGGCGTCCCCTCCGGCGACCACGAGGGTGATCTCGCCTTTCGGCGGCGAGGAGAAGCGCTCCGCGAGGTCCGCCGCGCTTCCCCGGACGACCTCCTCGAACCGCTTCGTCAGCTCACGGCAGACGGCGACCGGCCGGTCTGGGTCCACGCGCGCGAGGGAGGCGAGAGAGCCCGGCAGGCGCCGCGCCGACTCGAACGCGACCGCCGGCCACGGCCAGCCGCGCAGCTCCTCCCACAGGGCCGCCAGCGCCTTCTCGCCCCGCGGCAAGAAGCCGAGGAACTGGTAGCGGTCGGCCACGAGCCCGCTCGCGACGAGCGCCGTCTCGACCGCCGAGGGCCCGGGCAGCACGCTGACGGGCACGCCGGCCTCGAGCGCGGCGGCGACGATGCGGGCGCCCGGGTCGGACACGCCCGGCAGGCCCGCGTCCGACACGAGCGCGACCGTCTCGCCCGCCTCCAGCCGCGGCAGGAACTCGGCCGTCCGGGCCGCCTCGTTGTGCTCGTGGTAGGAGACGAGCCGAGCCTGGATCCCGTGCCGCTCGAGCAGTCCGCGCGTGTGGCGCGTATCCTCGCAGAGCACGACGTCCGCCTTCCGGAGCGCGGCGAGCACGCGCAGCGTCACGTCCTCGAGGTTCCCGATCGGAGTCGCGCAGACGAGCAGCATCCGCGCCGGCTAGGCGGCCGCGGTGGCGGCGTCGAGCGCCTCGAAGGCGACGAACGCGGCGCCGATGAGCCCGGCCGCGGTGCCCAGCTCCGCCCGGACGATCCGCACGTCGGTACGCCCGGGCGGCAGCGCTTCGCGGCGGAGGATCTCCCGCGCCGGCGCGAGCAGGAGCTCCCCGGCGGCGATCCCGAAGCCGCCGCCGACGACGATCAGCTCCGGGTCGAAGATGTTGACGAGGCTGCCCATCGCCGAGCCGAGATAGCGTCCGATCTCGGCGAGGATCTCGATCGCGGCGGCGTCGTCTTCGCGCGCGAGGCGGACGAGGCGGTGCGCGTCGGCGGCCGGACCGAATGCCTCCCGCGCGGCGCGCGCCGCCGCGAGCCCGGGGA
>Ga0137371_10000513_pt1 | contig 28866 bp, 35 predicted proteins | sample SagtaG_7_FD_104919 | JGI IMG/M metagenome (GOLD analysis project Ga0137371, IMG submission 104919) | Vadose zone soil microbial communities from Sagehorn Ranch, Mendocino, California, USA - Sage1_R_40_16 metaG | ecosystem: Environmental > Terrestrial > Soil > Vadose zone | place: USA...
CCGGCGCGGTCGGCCCTGAACGCGATGTGCAGCGGCGTCACCTGATCCTTCTCGCTGATCCCGACCATTCCGTCGTCGGTTCCCAGCAGCACGAGCCCGGGCCACTCCATCACGACCTTCGCGCCGAGCGTCCCGAGCACCTGCTCGTAGAACTTCCGGCTTTCGTCGAAATCCTTCACCGGGATCGAAACGTGGTCGAGCACGGCTCCTCCTTTCGTCGACAAGGCAAGATTCTCTCGGATGATCCTCGAAAATGGAACGATCCGCACCCTCGAACCGGCCCTGCCGGTCGCGCGTGCGCTCGCCATCGCCGGAGACACGATCGCCGGCGGCGTCGGCACTCACGAGCGCGCGCTCGCCACCCCCGAGCGGATCGACCTCGGCGGCCGCTGCGTTCTCCCCGGCTTCAACGACTCGCACGTCCACTTCCCCACGTGGGCGCTCGCCCAGAGGCAGGTCCGGCTCGAGGGCGCCGCCACGCTCGACGAGACGCTCGAGCGAATCGCCGCCGCGGCACGGGACGTCGAGCCCGGCCGCTGGCTGCGCGGCATGGGCTGGCGCAGCGGCGACTGGTCGCCCCCGGTCGAGCCGACGAAGGAGGCGCTCGACCGCGTCACCGGCGACACGCCCACGGCCCTGATGGCCCGGGACTACCACTCGCTCTGGCTCAACTCGGCCGCGCTCGCCCGTGCGAACGGCGACCTCGAGGTCGAGGGCGGCGTGGTCGTCCGCGACACCGACGGCGAGCCGACCGGGGTGCTGCGCGAAGAGTGCGCCTGGCACTTCCGCGACGCGCACGTCCGGCCGACGGAGGACGAGCTGGTCGAGGCGTCACGCGAGGGTGTCCGGATCGCGGTCTCGCGCGGAGTCACGGCCGTGCACGACAAGGACGGCTGGCTCGGCGCCCTCGGCGTCTGGCAGCGGCTGCGCGACGAGGGCTCACTCCAGCTCCGTGTCTGGCAGTCGATCCCCGCCGATCACGTCGGCAACGCCGCCGCGCTGCAGCTCCACAGCGGCTTCGGCGACGACCTCGTCCGCGTCGGCTACCTGAAGACCTTCATGGACGGCACGCTCGGCTCGCAGACCGCGCGCATGCTCGACGGCTCCGGCGTGCAGATCACGAGCCGCGACGAGCTTGCCGAGATCATCCGGCTCGGCGCCACGGCGCGGCTGCCGGTGGCCGTGCACGCGATCGGCGACCTCGCGAACCGCGAGGCGCTGGACGCCTTCGAGGAGACGCGGGGCGATTGGCAGCCGCTCGGCCTGCGCCCGCGCATCGAGCACGCGCAGCTCCTGACCTGGGAGGACATTCCCCGCTTCGCGCAACTCGGCGTCGCGGCCTCGGTGCAGTTCAGCCACGCCCCCTCCGACGCGGAGATCGCCGACCGCCTCTGGGCGGGCAAGACGGACCGCGCCTACGCCTACCGCTCCCTCTGGGACGCCGGGACGCTGGTGGCGAACGGCTCCGACGCGCCGATCGAGGAGCTGGATCCCTGGGCCGGGGTCGTCGCGGCCGTGTTCCGTGACTGGCACCCGGAACAGCGTCTGATCCTGGACGAGGCCATAAAGGCCACGACCGTCAACCCGGCCTGGCTGGCGCGGGACGAGCACCGGCGCGGCAAGCTCCTGCCCGGGTATCTCGCCGACCTCGTCGTCCTCGACCGCGACCCGTACGAGACCGACGACCTCACAACCGTCAACGTCGTCGCGACCATGCTCGGCGGCCGCTGGACACGGAACCCGCCGCCGTGGGAGGATCGCGCGGGGTAAGCGCGACCGCAGGAGGGCGTGAATCCGATGGAAGCTGGCGTCGTTCGGTCCTTCGATCGCTTGCGGGTGCACTCGATCGGGCTCCCGCAGGTGCTCTTCCAGTCGATTACGCACATGGCGCCGGCGGCGGCGGTCGCGTACTCGATCTACATCTCCGTCCCGTCGTCGAAACAGGCGCTGGCGCTATCTGTGCTGCTCGCGCTGATCGCATGCCTCTGCGCGGCGACCGCGATCGGCCAGCTCGCGAAGCTGGAGCCATCGGCCGGCGGCCTCTACGCCTATGCGGCGCGCTCGCTCGGGCCCTGGGCCGGCTTCAACGTGGCGTGGCTGTTCATCCTCTTCGAGCCGCTGGTCGCGCCGTTTCTGTACCTCGAGTTCGGCTGGGCGATGCGCGAGGTGATGTCGAGCGAGGCCGGCTGGCACTACAGCGGCCAGTGGTGGATCTGGGCGCTCCTGATGACGGTGATCGTCTTCCTGCTCACGTACCGCGACATCCGCATCTCGACCACGGCCGGCGTCATCCTCGGTGCGTTCGAGATCACGGTTTTCGCCGCGCTTGCGATCTGGATCCTGCTGTCGAACGCCGGCGACGTGACCCTGCAGCCGTTCAATCCGAATCACGCCGTTGGCCACTGGAGCGGCGTCTTCCGCGGAATGGTCTTCGCGATCCTCGCATTCATCGGCTTCGAGGCGGCTGCTCCGCTCGGGGAGGAGGCGAAAAACCCCAGGCGATCGGTTCCGCTCGCAGTGGTCGGATCGGCCCTGGCGATCGGGCTCTTCTACGTCCTATGTTCGTTCGCATGGGTGTTCGGCGCCGGGTTCAACCACTTCGTCGACCAGGCGACGGGCGCCGACCCGTGGCGCAACCTCGGCAAGGTCTTCTGGAGCACGGGCTGGGTCATCGTCTTCCTCGCGATCTGCAACTCGATCGCCGCCAACTCGAACGCCGCCGTCAACGCGGCAACTCGGGTCTTCTACGCGCTCTCGCGCAACGGCCTCGCGCCGCGTGCACTCGGACGCACGCATCCGCAGTTCAAGACGCCGTATATCGCGATCATCTGGATGAGTGTCTTCGCTTTTGTGCTCTCGCTCATCCTCGGGTGGAAGTGGGGCCCGCTGATCGGCTTCTTCTTCATCGCGACCTTGGCCGTGATCGTCGTCGTGGTGGTCTACATCCTGATCTGCTTCGGGTGCATCTGGCACTACTGGACGAAACGGCGGGCGGAGTTCAACTGGTTCCTCCACTTCGTCGTCCCGATCGCCGGCGCGGTGCTCTTCTTCTTCCCGCTCTACTACGAGTACGTGAAATTCCCGCCGACCTACCCGATCAAGTACGCGAACTGGATCGCGTTGGGCTGGGTCGCCGCCGGTCTCGCGCTGACCGTTTACCTGACACAGCGCCATCCAGACCGCCTGCGTGACATGGAGCGCGTCTACGTCGAAGACGAAACTGTGGCACCGGAGCGCGCCTGATGGCGACCGCGGTCGGCCACCGGATCGGCCGTGACGAGATCATCTGGGCCTTCGGGCCCGACCTCGAGCCCGCGCTCGAGGTCGATCCCGGCGAGACGGTCACGTTCGAGACCAACGACTGCTTCACCGGCCAGATCACCTCGGAGGACGACCTCGTCACAGCGATCGACTTCGAGCGCGTGAACAGCGCCACCGGCCCGGTGGCCGTCCGTGGCGCAGAGCCGGGCGACTCGCTGATCGCCGAAATTCTCGACGTGCGGCCGATCGAGTTCGGCTTCGCCTGCCTGATCCCCGGCTTCGGCCAGCTGATCGAACAGGTCGAGGCGCCCGTGACACGCATGTTCCGCGTCGAGGACGGCTGGATCCAGATGAACGAGCGCGTCCGCTTCCCCGCCAAGCCGATGGTCGGCGTCGTCGGCGTCGCGACCGACGGCGACACGCTCACCAACGGCCTCGCCGGACGGCACGGCGGCAACCTCGACGACCACCTGCACGGCAAAGGCGCGCGGATCTTCTTTCCCGTGCGGCAGGAGGGCGGGCTCTTCGCGGTCGGCGACATGCACGCGTCGATGGGCGACGGCGAGATCTGCTTCACCGGGGTCGAGATCGCGGGGGAGGTCGACATCCGCTTCGACCTGCTCAAGGACAAGCAGGCGACCTGGCCGGTGACGGAGTTGGAGCGCAGCTGGGTGCCGCACGCGACCGCCGACGACTACGACGACGCGCTCAAGCTCTGCGCCCAAGAGGCCGCCAAGCTGCTCGTGGACGAGTGGGACTTCTCGATCGAAGACGCGTTCATCTTCCTGTCCGTTGCCTGCGACGCCGGTGTCGCTCAGGCGTGCAAGCCGGCGCCGCAGTTTGGCACGATCGCCCGCTTCACCATCCCGAAGCTGGACGCAACGCCGGCGCCGTTTCGGGCGACTTGACCTGCCGCGGCTCCTCGCGGACGGCGCGTGCAACCTTCAGGATGATCGCCAGCAAGGCGGCGATGCTCAGCAGGATCAGTGAGCCTGCGATGAGGAGGTCGGTTTCCATGCAGCCATCGTCGCTGCATCCGGAGGGCGTGCCTAGCCGGTGAACCCCCGAGTCGAACGGCGGAAAACCGCACCGCTACAATCCGGATAGCGATGCGCACGATGAACCCGATCCACGAGTCGACGTCCTGTGCCGTCGCCGCCTGCGCCGCGATCATCGGCGCCAAGTGGACCGCCTTGCTGGTGCACGACCTCTCCGAAGGCCCGCGCCGCTTCTCGGAGCTCGAGCATTCCTGCGCCGGGATCAGCCCGCGCACGCTTTCGGAGCGCCTGAGGGCGCTGGAAGACGAAGACCTAGTCGAGCGCCACAGCTACGCCGAGAGCCCGCCGCGCGTCGAGTACGAGCTCACCGTGAAAGGCGAAGCCTTGCTGCCGATTATCGAGGAGATGCGGCAGTTCGGCCACGCGTTCCTGACGCCCGCGTAGCCCACTCCGGCTCGGCCCACAGCTTCGCCAGCTCCACGGTCGTCGCGGCCGAGGCCGCCATGTCCTGCACGGAGGCCCACTCGAGCACCGAGTGGAACTGCTGGCCGCCCGTGAAGATGTTCGGCGTCAGCAGACCGCGGGCGCTCAGCATCGCCCCGTCGGTACCGCCGCGGATCGGCTCGCGCCACGGCTCGATCCCGCAGCGGCGCGCAGCCTCGTCGGCAGCCTCGGTGATGCTCTGATCCTCGTCGAGGAACTCCTTCATGTTGTGGTACTGCGCCTCGACGCTCACGCTGACACGTGCGCGCGGTTCTTCCGCCGCCAGCTCGTCCGCGAGGCGCCGTAACAGCTGTTCGTGCTCCTCGAGCTTCGACGGATCGAAGTCGCGGGCGATGAACCGCAGCTCTGCCTCCGCGGTCGTGCCGGTGAAGCGATGCGGATGGATGAAGCCTTCACGTCCCTCCGTCGTCTCGGGGGAACGCTCGCCTTGCGGCAGACGCTCGATCAGACGCGCGCCGAGCTTGATCGCGTTGACCATCTTCCCCTTCGACGTGCCGGGGTGGACGCTCAGGCCTTCGATCCGGATCCGCACCTCGGAGGCGGAGAAGGTCTCGTCGTCGATGCGGCCGAGCTCCGCACCGTCGAGCGTGTAGGCGAAGTCGGCGCCGAACTCCTCGATGTCGAAATAGTCGACGCCGCGGCCGACCTCCTCGTCGACGGTGAACCCGACGCGAATCGGTGCGTGCTCGAGCTCCGGATGCGCGGCCAGGTACGCGACCACGCCCATGATCTCGGCGACTCCGGCCTTGTCGTCGGCGCCGAGCAGGGTCGTGCCGTCGGTCGTGACGATGTCGTGGCCGACGCGCGCAGCGAGGATCGGGTTCTCGTCGACCCGCAAGACCTTGCCGGTGTCGCCGGGCAAGACGATGTCCTTGCCGTCCCAGTTGCGGATCACCTGAGGCTGCACGTTGGCACCGGACTCGTCTTGGCTCGTGTCCATGTGCGCGATCAATCCGACGGTCGGGCCCGCCGAACCGGGTAGCGTCGCGAAGACGTAGCCGCGCTCGGTCAGCTCGACGTCATCGAGGCCGAGCTCGCGCAGCTCACGCTCGAGCACCTGGCCGAGGTCGCGCTGCTTGGCCGTGCTCGGATAGGTCTGGGAGTCCTGGTCCGACGTCGTGTCGACTCGGACGTAACGCAGAAAGCGTTCGAGCACGTCTTCCTGGAGCTGTGCTGCGAGCTCAGGCAAGCGCGGCCAGCCCCTTGTACAGCTCCGTCGCGGCCGCGACGGCTCGGTCGACGTCCTGGACGCGCAGCCGCTCGTTCGGCGAGTGCACGTTGCTCTCCCGCAGCGCGAACCCGGTGCCGATCGTCGGGATCCCCTTCTCCGCGAGCGCCGGATAGATCGGCAGCGTGCCGCCGACGCGCACCAGGATCGGCCGCACGCCGACGGCGCGCTGGAACGCGTCCAGGCCGAGCTGGATCGCGGGCGAGTCGGCGGCGAAGACGCCGGGCGGCGCGGAGTTCTCGCGCTCGATCGTCACGGCGGCGTCCTTCGGGACGGCCTTGCGGAATAGGCGCTCTGCGGCCGCGGCGATCACATCGGGGTCCTGCCCCGGCGCGAGGCGGATCGTGAAGCGCGCCTCGGCCTCGACGACGAGCGTCGTGTTCACGAACTCCGGCTTGCCGCCGTGGATCCCGTTGACGTCGAGCGACGGCTCGGCCCAGGTGCGGTCGTAGAAGTCGTGCTCCGCGTTCGCGTCGAGCGGCGTCGCACCGGCCTCGTCGAGGATCTGTGCGCCGGACGGGAGCTTCTCCAGGCTCGCGACCTCGGCGTCGCTGAGTGCCGTGCGCCCGATCCGCAGCTGATCCGGCAGCAGCCCGTCACGCGCGAGCAGCGCGGAGAGCCCCTGCACGAGCACGTGGATCGCATTGAGCGCCGCGCCGCCGTAGTAGCCGGAGTGCATGTCGCGCTCGCCGGTTCGCACCTGCACGTGGAAGCCGACGAGACCGCGCGTCGCGAGCGCGAACTCGGGCTGCTCCGGCCGCGTCATGCCGCCGTCGAAGATGATGCACGCGTCGGCGCCGCGGTCGTCCTCTTCGATGAACTCGACGATCGAATGGCCGCCGATCTCCTCCTCCCCGTCGCACGCAACCCGGATGTTGACCGGCAACGCACCGTCCGCGCGCAACAGCTCGGCCGCCTTCAGCAGCGTGTAGAGCTGGCCTTTGTCGTCGGCGATTCCGCGTGCGTAGAACCAGCCGTCGCGCTCCTCGAGCTCGAACGGCGGCGACTCCCACAGCTCGAGCGGCGCCGGAGGCTGGACGTCGAAGTGCCCGTACACGAGCACGGTCGGCGCGCCGACGCCGTTCGTGCTGGCGGGAATGTCGCCGACGACGAGATCGCGCGTGCCGTGCCGGACGAGCTCGGCCTCGCCGCCGGCCCGCTTGACGAAGTCGCGCACCCACTCCGCCGCACGCCGCAGGTCATCTTGATGCGCCGGATCCGCGCTGACGCTGGGAATTGCGATGAACTCCCGTAGCTCGGCTAGCCAGGTTTCGTTCACGTGACCCGTCCCAGAAGACCAAACGGTCGCGCCGGCAAAGCCGGCACGACCTCCAATGGTCGGCGTCGCAAGCGACGCCTCAGCGCGATGAACTCGCGTAGCTCGTCGAGCCAGGTGTCTTCCACGAGCGGGCGAGTCTACTCGGGGGTCAGTCCCGGCCGGCGATGATCGTGGAGCCGCTTCTCCCCGAGGGCACATGTCCCGCCCACGCCGGGGAGGCAAGCAGCGCGACCGCGAACGCCGCCGCCAGGATCGCAGCGAGCTTCCTCCGCACGTATCCGATTCTATAGGTGCGTTACGCCACGTCGCGGAGCTTGATCGCGTCCGCGAGCGCGCGCAGCTTCTTGAGGCTCTGGTTCTCGATCTGGCGGATGCGCTCGCGCGTGACGTTGAACGTCCGCCCCACCTCGTCGAGCGTGCGCGGGTGCTGGCCGTCGAGCCCGTAGCGGAGCTCGAGCACCTGACGTTCGCGGCTCGAGAGCGTGCCGAGGATCTTCCGCAGCGTCTCCTTGCGCAGCGTGATCTCGGCCTCCTCGTCCGGCAGCGGCAGGTTCTCGTCGGTGATGAAGTGACCGAACTCCGACTCGTCCTCGTCTCCGACCGGCTTCTCGAGCGACACCGGCGTCTGAGCGCTCCGGCGGATGTGCTCCACCTCTTCCGGAGTGAGCTCGAGGTCGCGGCCGATCTCCGCCGCGGTCGGCTCCCGGCCGAGCTCCGCGCGGAGCTTCCGCTCCGACCGGACGATCTTGTTCAGCTTCTCGACGACGTGGACAGGCATGCGGATCGTGCGCGCCTTGTCGGCGAGCGCGCGGGCGACCGCCTGGCGGATCCACCACGTCGCGTACGTGGAGAACTTGAATCCCTTGCGGTAGTCGAACTTCTCCGCCGCGCGGACGAGGCCGATAGTCCCCTCCTGGATCAGATCGAGGAAGGGCAGGCCCTGGTTCCGGTACTTCTTCGCGATCGAGACGACGAGGCGGAGGTTCGCCTCGACCATCTCCTGCTTGGCGAGGTGGTCGCCGCGCTCGATGCGCTTCGCGAGCTCGACCTCCTGTGCCGCAGTGAGCAGGTCGACCTTGCCGATGTCTTTGAGGAAGAGCTGCAGGGCGTCGGTCGAGACCTCGCGCGGCTCCTCCGCCGCCTCCTGCTCCTCCTCGGGACCGGCGACCACCTCGATGTGGAGCTCCTCGAGCGCGTGGTAGAAGTCGTCGAGCTGATTCGGCTCGAGATCGAGCTCGTCGAGCCCGACTGCGATCTCGTCGGCGCTGAGCTGGCCGTGTTCGCGTCCGGCCTCGAGGAGGGCTTTGGCGTCGTCCGTCTCGAGCACGTCGACGACGGATTTCGGTGGTGCGACGGCCTCGGTTGCGCTCAATCCGTTCCCCCCTCGTGGAAGCGGCGTTTGGCGATGCCGCACTGTGCCAGTTGGCCAGGACGAAAGCCATAGGCCGAACGGCTCATCTTCGTGCGGACTGGTCCTACGGCTTTCGCCCCGCCTTGAGAAGCGTCTCGGCCCTGTTTCCAAGTGTAGTCCGTGGTCCTTGCACGTGGGCCAAGGTCAATTCGTGACGGGCACGAGGCAGGTCGCCGAAGTAGATCAACAGGAGCCCCAGATGGAAGCGGACCGTCTGGGCATGCGGGAACCGCCGTACGAGGGGTCCGAGCCTGGAGAAAGCCGCGGCCGGTCGCTCCTTGTCGTACAGGCCGACGGCCGCCGCCGTCAGCGTCTCGGGATCGTTGGGGGCGGCTCGCGCCGCGGCGGCGAACTCGCGTTCGGCCGAAACGGGACGGAGCGCCTGCTGGAACGCCGCCCCACGAAGCAGATGCTCCTGGGCGGCGGTCTTCGCGCGGACGAAGCTGGGCACGAACGGCGGCAGCCCGGGCGGCGTTCCCGGGTGGCGGAAATCGGCGGCACGCACCGCTGACGGCGAGTCCGGCTGGACGCGCTCCGCCTCGCGCCATGCGTTTGCCGCGTCCGTGTTCTGACCCGCGAAGGCGAGGGCGAGCCCGAGCTCGAGGCGCACGAGCGCGCTGTGCGGGTAGCGCGCGGCAAGGATGCGGAGCCGCCGCACCGTTCCCTCCGGCCACGCGCCCAACGCCTCGCGAACCTGCTGCGCGAGCTCGGCCGGCGCCGTCGGGTCGGGCGCGAACGGCGGCGGCTTGCTCGTCGGACGGCTGACCTCCGAGCGCGTCGCGAGCGTGATGCCCACGGCGATGCCTGCGGCGGCGGCGGCGGCCGCGCCGACAACCAGCCAGGCTCGCAGCCGCGGGCTCATCCGCCGCGACCGTATCGGAGTCTTCGCCGCTATATTTCGGAAAGCGATGCCGACGTACAGGGAATTGCTGCAACAGGTGCGGAGCGAGATCTCCGAGGTCGACGCGTCCCGTGCGCGCGAGCTGGTCGACGCCGGCGAGCCGGTCGTCGTCGACGTACGCGAGCAGGACGAGTGGGACGAAGGCCACGTCCCGGGTGCCGTGCACATTCCGCGCGGCCACCTCGAGTCGCGGATCGAGCGCGTCGCGCCCGATCCGTCGCAGCAGGTCATCGTGTACTGCTCCGCCGGCAACCGCTCTGCGTTCGCCGCGAAGACGCTCGAGGACATGGGCTACGAAGACGTCGCCTCACTCGCGGGCGGCTTCACCGACTGGAAACGCAACGGCTTTCCCGTCGAACTGCAGGCCGGTCTCGACGGGCCGCGCCGGGCGCGCTACAGCCGCCATCTGCTGATTCCCGAGGTCGGAGAGCAGGGGCAACTGAAGCTGCTCGACTCGAAGATCCTGCTGATCGGCGCGGGCGGGCTCGGCTCGCCCGCATCGCTCTACCTTGCAGCAGCCGGCGTCGGCCGGATCGGGATCGTCGACGCGGACGTCGTCGACGAGTCGAACCTGCAGCGCCAGATCGTCCACTCGACCGAGCGCCTCGGCGAGGCGAAGGTCGAGTCGGCGAAGCGCACGATCGAGGCGCTCAATCCCGACGTCCAGGTCGTCGCGTACAAGGAGCGGCTGACGTCGGCGAACGTCGAGCGCATCCTTGCCGACGGCTGGGACGTGATCGTCGACGGCGCCGACAACTTCCCGACGCGCTACCTCGTCAACGATGCGGCCGTCTGGCATGACGTTCCCGTCGTGCACGGCTCGATCTACCGGTTCGAGGGCCAGGTGACGGTGTTCCGGCCCGGCGCGGGCCCGTGCTACCGCTGCCTCTTCCCCGCTCCGCCGCCACCCGAGCTGGCGCCGTCGTGCGCCGAGGGCGGCGTGCTCGGCGTCCTGCCCGGCGTGATCGGGTCGCTGCAGGCGAGCGAGGCGCTGAAGCTTGCGCTCGGAATCGGCGAGCCGCTCGTCGGCCGGCTCCTGCTCTTCGACGCGCTGTCGGCGGAGTTCAACGAGGTCAAGCTGCGCCGCGACCCGGAGTGCCCGGTCTGCGGCGAGCACCCGACGATCACGGACTACATCGACTACGTCGAGTTCTGCGCGGGCACGAGGGAGCGCGCGTGACGGTCGCTCGCCTTCGGCACGCTCCCGCGGGGGAAACCATGTTTCCCCCGCGTGCCCCCTTCTTTAGGTCACGCCTCAGCCCCCGCGCCGCTGCGATCGCCGCGTGCACTGAGGAGGAAGTTTGGGGAAACCTCACGGTTTCCCCCTATGCCCCTTCCCTACGTCATCGGCCGGAGGCCGGCCGATGACGAAGGTCCGCATCCCACCCACCCTGCGCGAGCAGACCGGCGGCGCGCGTGAGCTACCCGCCGAGGGCGACACCGTGCGCGATCTGCTCGACGACCTGATGGGACGTTTTCCGTCTCTGCGGCAGCAGCTGGTCGAGGACGACCAGCTCGCACCGTTCGTGAACGTCTACGTCGAGGGCGAGGACGTGCGCACGCTCGATGGGCTCGAGACGGAAGTGCGGCCCGGGTCGACCGTGATTCTCTTGCCGGCAATGGCCGGTGGGTAATCCGGCGAAAGTGCTGCACACTTTCGCCGGGTCGAAGAGGTAGATCCTCGCTTCGCTCGATGAAGTTGAAGACCTCAGTCCAGCAGCTCTACGGCGAGCTCTGGGCGGACGAGGATCCGCTCGATCTGGAGCTGCAGGCCAGTCTCCAGCCGCGCGGCACGGAGTGGCTGTTCGCGGCCTTCGCCGACCTCGGCCCGCAACCCGGACAGCTGGTCGTCGACGTCGGCGCGCGGGACGCGGGCCACGCGATCCGGCTCGTCCGTGAGCACGGCGTGCGCGCGATCGCCCTGGATCCGGTGCGGCACCACGTCGAGCTCGCCACGCGCGCGGTGTCCGAAGCCGGCCTCGAGGACGACGTCGAGGTGGTCGAGGCCGGAATCGAGGCGATGCCCGTCGCCGACGGCGCAGCGGATTGGATCTGGTGCCGCGACGTCCTCGTCCACGTCGACCTCGAGCGTGGCTTCGCCGAGTGCGCACGCATCCTCCGCCCCGGCGGCCGGCTGCTCGCCTACGTCACGTGCGCAACCGACTTGCTGGAAGAGCGGGAGGCGGCTGCGCTGTTCGAGGCCGTCGCAGTCGTCCCCGAAAGCACGCAGCGGGGCGCGATCGAACGGCACGCCGCGGCGGCGGGCCTGACCCTCACCTCGTACACGCCGCTCGGCGGCGAGTGGCGCGAGCGGATGATCGAGGACGGGTCCTGGGATCCCGGCAGCGACCTGCTCCGCTTGTCGCGGCTGCACCGCCGGGAGCCGGAGCTGGTCGAGCGCCACGGCGAGACCCGCGTCGCGGCGTACGCGGCGGCGAGGGCGTGGGGCGTCTACCAGCTCCTCGGCAAGCTCTGCCCCTCGATCTTCGTCTGGCGGCGCGATGCGTAGCGTGGTCGCGCCCTCCCTGCTCGGCCTGATCGGAGACACGCCGCTCGTCGAGCTACGCCCGGTCGGCGACGTACGCGTCTACGCGAAGCTCGAGGGCCAGAACCCGACCGGCTCGATCAAGGACCGCATCGCAAAGGCGATGATCGAGGCGGCGGAGGCGTCCGGCGAGCTCGAGCCCGGCCGCGAGCTGCTGGAGCCGACGAGCGGCAACACCGGGATCTCGCTCGCGCTCGTCGCGAAACTGAAGGGCTATCCCCTCACCTGCGTGATGCCGGAGAACGCGACCGAGGAACGCAAGCGTCTGCTCGGTCTCTTTGGCGCGCGCATCATCTTCTCGCCGCCGGAGGAGGGCTCGAACGGTGCCGTGCGCACGGCGCTCGAGCTCGCGGAGCGCGAGCCGAGCTACTTCATGCCGTTCCAGTACGCGAACGAGGCGAACCCACGCGCGCACTACGAGGGGACCGGCGCTGAGCTTGCGGCCGCGTTGGACCGCATCGACGTCGTCGTCGCCGGGCTCGGCACGGGCGGCACGTTGATGGGCGTCGGCGAGCGCTTGCGCGAGACCTTCCCCGACGTCGTCGTCGCCGCGGCCGAGCCCCTGCCCGGCGATCCAGTCATGGGGCTGCGCTCGCTCGACGAGGGCTACGTCCCGCCGATCCTCGACGTGTCGAAGCTGGACCGCAAGGTGCTCGTCTCGAACGAGGAGTCGGTGCACGAGGTGCGCCGCCTGCTCGACGAGGAGGGACTGTTCGCCGGCGTCTCGTCCGGAGCCGTCGGCCATGTCGCGCGCAGGCTCGCGGGCGAGCTCGAGGAGGGCGTGGTCGTGGCGATCCTCGCGGACGGCGGCTGGAAGTACCTCTCCGCCGGTTTCTGGGACGCCGACGACGTCGAGCGTTCGATGGAGCGAACCGTCTGGTGGTGATCCCCGCCGACGTGCGCGCAGCGCTCGTCGCGCACGCGGAGCGGGAGGCGCCGAACGAGGCCTGCGGGCTGGTGCTGCTACGCGAGGGCCGGGCCGAGCGGTACGAGCCCGGGCGGAACGCGGCGGCGTCGCCCTACCGCTTCGAGCTGGAGTTCGACGACCCGGAGATCTGGTACGCGGAGGACGCCGGCTACGAGCTCGCCGTCTTCCACTCGCACGTCTCGGCGCCGGCACGGCCGTCGCGCACTGACGTCGAGAACATCGGCCTGTGGGCCGGCAAGCCGTACGTCGTGTACTCCCTGCAGGCGGACGATCTGGCCGTCTTCCGGATCGAAGACGGCCAGATCGCCCCAATACCTCTCAGCTCGTGACCTTGAAGAACCCGAACATCAGCGACTCGTGGACCGAGCAGTAGTACTTCCACTTCCCGGTCTTCAGCGCCACGGTCACGGTCTTCTTGCCCTTGAACGAGGTCCCGGTCAGCACCTTCTCGAACTTGCCGCCGGTCTGCCGCTCGAGCGTGAAGTTGTGGATGGCGGCCTTGTCCGTGATCACAAAGGTGTACTTGCCCGCTTTGAGCGTCGTCACCTTCTTCGTCCCCTTCTTCAGCGTGATCGTGTAGCCCGGCCCGACCGTTCCCACGAGCTTCGGCGTCGTCATGGCCGAAGCGGGGCCTAGGAACAGCGCCGCGGCGAGCACGCCGGCGGTCAATAACAAACCGGTGATACGGATCATCGAGAGCTCCTTCGCGTTGTGGTTACCGCCCAATTAACCCTTTACCCGATGGAACCCTCAGCGGTTTTGCCCTACGTGACCTTCAAGATGCCCTTCATGCCGGCGGCGGTATGACCGGGCACTGGGCAGTTGTAGACGTATTTGCCCTTTTTGAGGGTCACGACGAAAAGACCGGTCTTCCCGGGCTTGATCAGCTTGCTCGTCTTGCCGGCGATCCTGAAGTCGTGGGCCAGCTTGCCTTTGTCGACGAGCTTGAAGGTAACGCTGCCGTGCGGAACCGTCGTCTTGGACAGCGTGAACTTGAACTCCTTCATCGCGACGGTGACGGTGGTCGCAGTCGTCGCCGACGGTCGCGCCGCGATCGGCGCGGCCGCGACGAGCGCCGCGAGCGCAACCGCGAGCGCAAGGGTGATGCGATTCATGAGGTGAGACCCCTTTCCCGGTTGGACACCTACTACGCGCCCATCGTAGCCGCAGCCCGAATCGCGCGGACGGAGCTACGCGTCTAGTTGTCCGGGTCGAACAGCTCCGCTTCGAGGTCGTCCCGCTCGGAGTCGTCGCGGTCCTTCTGATCGCGTCGCTGCTCGAATGTGACGGCGAGCCTGTTGATCCGCGAGCCTTCGACCTCGAGCACGTCGAAGCGCATCCCGTCGTGCGAGATGTCGTCGCCGACCTCGGGCTGACGCCCGAGCAGGCCGAAGACGAAGCCGGCGACCGTGTGGTAGTCCTCGACCGGCAGGTCGGTGCGAAAGCGCTCGTTGAAGTCGTCGATCGGGAACGTCCCGTCGATGCGGACCGTGTCGTCGTCCACCTGCTCGACGGACTCGTCCGGTAGGTCGAACTCGTCCTCGATCTCGCCGACGATCTCCTCCAGCAGGTCCTCGAGCGTGACGATCCCCTCCATCTCGCCGTACTCGTCGACGACGATCGCCATGTGCTGGTTCGCGCGGCGGAACTCCGTCAGCAGCGCTGCCAGATCCTTCGTCTCCGGGACGATGTGCGCCGGCCGCACGAGCTCCTCCACCTTCACCTCGTGCATGCCGCGCTCGCGCAAGGCGGAGAACAGGTCGCGCACGTGCAGGATCCCGACGACGTTGTCCAGCGACTCGCGGTAGACGGGATAGCGCGTGTACGGCGAGTCCATCACCGCCTCGAGGCATTGCTCCGGCGGCAGGTCGACCGACAGTGCCACCACCTCGGGGCGGGGCACCATCACGTCCGAGGCCTCCTTGTCCGCGAAGTCGAAGACCTTGTAGAGCATCTCCTGCTCCTGCTGCTCGATCTCGCCGTGCCGCGTCGACTGCGAGACGACCATGCGCAGCTCGGCTTCGGAGAGGACGTCGTCCTCGGCGCCCGGCGGCTGGAGCCCGAGCACGCGCAGCACGACCTCGGTCGCGCGCTGCAGGAACCAGATCAGCGGGCGGAAGGCGAGGAAGAAGCCGCGTACGGGCGCCGAGACGAAGAGCGCAGTCCCCTCCGAATGGCCGAGCGCGATCCCCTTCGGCACGAGCTCGCCGATCACCACATGCAGGAAGGTCAGGATCAGGTAGGCGATCAGCACCGCGAGCACCGTCGCCAGAAAGTCCCCGAACGCATCGGCGAGCGCCTGCTCGCCGAGCGCGCCGATGCCCAGTGATGTCAGCGTCACGCCGAGCTGCATCGCCGCGATGAACTTCGGCGGATCCGAGGTGATGCGGAGCACGTCGCGCGCGCGGCGGTTGCCCTGGTGGTGCAGTTCGACGATGCGGGTGCGGCGCGCGGTCACGAGGCCGTATTCGGCCGCGACGAAGAAGGCGTTCAGCAAGATCAGAACGCCGACCGCGATGAGCTCGAAGAGGAGCGTCACGCCCCGACCCCGTGGGCGTTGGTACTAGGAGGGATGTCTTCGTCCAACTACGGGCCAGTATAGGTAACGGTCCCGCCGTCACCGCCGCGCGCGGCCCGGCCCTCGCGTACCAGGCGTTCCAGGTGCGAGAGCGTCTCGGCCACGGCGAAACGGCGGTGCGTCGGGCCGAGCTCGGCGCCGAAAACGGCGAGCGAAACGTCGTAGGCGGTGCGTAGCTCGCCGGACAGGGCCGCGGCCGTCTCGTCGAGCCGTTCTCGGTGGTGGGCGATCAGCTCGCGCGCCCGCTCGGCGCCGTTGTCGATTGGCTCGCCGTGTCCCGGATAGACAACGCGCGGCGCGAGCTCGACCGTGCGCTCGAGCGACGCGAGGTAGTCGCCGAGCGGGTCCGGGCGGCTCTCTGGATAGAGGCCGACCGCAGGCGAGATCGCCCGCAGGAGATGGTCACCGGAAATCAGCACGCCGTCGCGCAGGAAGCCGAGGTGGCCGTCCGCGTGCCCGGGCAGTTCGACGACGCCCCAGCCGTCGAGCTCGCTGCCCTCGTACAAGAGCTCCGGGTCGAGCGCGTAGCGGATGAACGGTGCAAACGCGTGACCCTGCTCGACCAGGTCGTCGGCGACCGCCGCCGGCACGCCGTGCGTCGTGAACCACGCCGCCATCCGCTCCGGCCAGTCCGTGCTCCCCCACACCCGCTCGCACTGCGCGTAGTCGAGCCCGCCCTGGAAGACGGGCGCGCCTGTCGCCGCGGCAGCCGCTGCCGCACCCCCGACGTGATCCGGGTGGAAGTGTGTGATCGCGATCCGCTCCACCGCGGCGGAGGCCCACGGCGCGTCGCCGAGACCCAGCCCGGTGTCGAACAGCGTCCCGTCGACGAGGTAGCAGTGGACGTGCTTCGGCCCGGTCGGCAGCGGCAGCGTCAGGCGCCGAACACCGTCTTCGAGTGCTACGAACACTTGTTCTATACTTCCTGCTGAGGCCATGCGGGTCGAGTATCGCGAAGAGCCGTGCAAGTCCGCCCTCAATCCGGTCAAGGGCATGGGGTTCAAGTGGTCCCTGAACCCGTACATGGGCTGCGTCCACCGCTGCACGTTCTGCTACGTCCGGCACTTCGAGCACCGCTCGGACCGGCCGTCCGACGACCGCTACGGGACGTCGATCCGGGTCAAGACGAACGCCGCCGAGGTGCTGCGCAAGGAGCTTGCCCGCGCGTCGTGGCAGTACGAGCACGTGGCGATCGGCGCGGCGACCGATCCGTACCAGCCGGCCGAAGGCAGGTACAAGCTCACCCGAGCATGCCTCGAGGCGTTGCGCCACGCGTCGAACCCGTTCTCGATCATCACGCGCGGCCCGATCATCGTGCGCGACCTTGACGTGCTCGTCGAGGCTGCCCAGCGCGCGTCGGTCTCGGTCACCTTTTCGGTTCCGACAGTCGACGAGGACGTCTGGAAGCGGACCGAACCCTCGACCGCACACCCGCGCCAGCGGTTGAAGGCGGTCAAGGCGCTGGTCGACGCCGGCGTGAACGCGCGGGTGGGGATGGCGCCGATCCTGCCCGGCATCTCCGATCGGCCCGAGCAGCTACGTGACGTCGTGCGTGCCGCCCGTGAGGCCGGCGCGACCGGGATCTGGGCGAACCTGCTCTTCCTCCGCCCCGGCACGCGGGAGCACTTCCTCGCCCACCTGGCGGAGGACTGGCCGGAACAGGTGCCGCTCTACGAAGAGCTCTACGCCGCCAAGGCCTATCTCGGCGCCGACCTGATGAAGCCGGTCCGACGCGAGGTCTCGCGGCTCGCGCAGGAGTATGAGATTCGAGATCGCCGAGAGCTACCCCTCGCCCCTCCGCCCGAGCCCGAGCAGCTTTCGCTGAGCCTTTGAAGACGGCCGCGCGGGCAGAAGCCCGCACGGGCTCGATGCGGCGCCGCCGATGTCGACGCCTGGGCGGAATATCATCCTCAACAGGTGTCCTCCCCCCCAGAGATCACCTGCCTGATCGTCGACGACCACGAGGTCGTGCGCGAAGGCCTGCGCCTGTCCCTCTCACGCGCGCCGCACATCCGCGTGATCGGCGAGGCGTCCGACGGCGCGAGCGCGGTTGCGCTCGCGGAGCGCCGCCGCCCAAACGTCGTGATCATGGACGTGCGCATGCCCGGCATGGACGGGCTCGAGGCGACGAAGATCCTCACGGAGAAGGTGCCCGAGTCTGCGGTGCTGATCTTCACCGCCTACAGCGAACGATCGCTGCTCGGCCGCGGGCTCGAGTCGGGCGCGAAGGGCTACATCCTCAAGGAGGCGCCGCACCAGACGCTGCTGCGGGCGATCGAGAAGGTCGCGGCGGGCGAGGGCTACGTCGATCCCGCGCTGATGCCGGCCTTCCTGACCGGCAAGGACAAGGACGAGATGCTGACCGGGCGCGAGCGCGAGATCCTGCAGCTGCTCGCGGACGGCATGTCGAATCAGGACGTGGCTGCGAAGCTGTTCATCAGCCAGGAGACCGTCAAGAGCCACGTCCGGCACATCCTCGCCAAGCTCGAGGCTGATACGCGGACGCAAGCGGTGGCGATTGCGCTTCGCGAAGCGATCATCGACTAGAGCGGGACTCCTAGTCCTGGCGTTCGCCACGGCCGCGGTGCTCGCGGTCGTCGGGCTCGCGGTCGGCAGCAGCGCGCTGACGATCGTCGGTCTCGCACTCGCCGTCGCGCTTGCGGGCGTCGTCGCGGCCTACCTGATCGTCACGGAGAGACGCCGGCACGAGGCGGCGGAGCAAGAGCTGACGAGCGAAGCGCGCTTCCTCGAGTCGCTCGTCGAGACGATGGGCTCGATCGCAGGCAACGCCGACGTGCTCGAGCGCACGCGCCAAGAGGCCGAGCGGCTGTTCGAAGCACGGGCGCTGCTGCTCGCTCCGGGCGAGCGGCCGCGCGCTGCGCCGGCGGAGAACGCGATGGTGATCCCACTGCGGGCGCACGACGAGGAGGTGGGCGCGCTGCGCTTGACGCGCGACCGCCCGTTCGACCGCGACGAGGTCGTCCGCGCAACGGTGCTGGCCGACTTCGCCGCACGCGAGCACGAGAACGCGCAGCTGCTCGGGGAGGCACAGCTGCGCGAGGTTGAGCGCACGCGGCTGTCGAACCAGATCATCACCGCCGAGCAGGACGAGCGCCGTCGCCTGGCCAACGAGCTGCACGACGGGGCGGTGCAGTCGCTCTCCGGTGTGGCGCTTCTGCTCGATGCCGGCCTCAACTCGATCGAGGAGGGGCGGCGGGACGAGGCGCGTCAGATCATCGGCCGCGCACTCGAACGCCACCGTGCCACGATCGGACAGCTCCGCAGCCTCTCGTTCAACCTCGAGCCGGTCGTCCTCCGCGACCAGGGCTTCGCTCCCGCCGTCCGCGCGCTCACGGATCAGATCGAGCTCGCCCACCACGTGCAAGTCGACCTGGACGTCGATACCGCCGAGCAACTCGCCGAGAAGACGCAGGCGGCGCTGTACCAGATCATCCGCGAGGCGATCAATCAGGCGGTGCGCAGAGGACCGCCGGAGACCTTGTCCATCACGATCCGGCAGACGCACGACGGCGGCGTCGAGACGTCGATCTCCGACGATGCGCCGGGCGAGCGCAGGCGGCGCAGCCTCGAGGAGCTCGAGGAGCGCGCCCGGACGCTGAACGGTGCCCTCAAGGTCGACCAGCGCCCGAGCGGCGGCACCACGATTCGCGTCGTCCTGCCGCCGTACGCCGCAGCCCGTTAGCTCGTTAGGATCCGCGGCCGATGGTCGGCAAGTATCTGCTCTTCGTCTGGAAGCCGAGTGGCTACGAGCTGCGCGAAGCCGACGGCGAGGTCCCAGCGGTCGGCGCCGAGGTGGAGCAGGACGGCACCAGGCTGCGGGTGACGAAGGTCGCGCCGTCGCCGCTTCCCGGTGACTCGCGGCCCTGCGTCTATCTACAGGGCGCTTAGCGCGCTCTCGGCGGCGATGCGCCCGAAGACGAGGGCTGCCGCCAGCCCACTCGCGTAGCCGCCGGTCGAGATGCCGCCCACGTCGGCGCCGGCTGCAAAGAGACCGTGCGCGCCGACGACCTGCGCCCGCTCATCGATGCGAAGCCCGCCGATCGTGTGCGTGATTCCGGGCTTGACGCGTACTGCGACACGCGCTGCAGGCGGAGTCGCGAACGGAAGCTCGGACGGATCCGTGCGCGTCGCCGCGACCGCGACCCGTTCTGCAACCGCCTCGTCGGCGAGCGCTTTCTCATCCAACACGTACCAGGCACGTGCACCGGGCTGCCGTGCCGTCGCCTGCACGAGATCGTTCTCCGACCACGAGACCTCGCCTTCGAAGAACTCCTCCCCGTGTTCGTTGTACACGCGTGCAACGCGCCCGTAGAGCTGAGCAAGCGGGACGAACTGCTCCTCGGAAAAGTCCGCGTCCGGCATGTTGCGGCCGTAGAACTCGTGCATGCCCGCAGAGAGCTGCGCGCCGCGGCTCAAGGCGTAGCGCAAACCGACGCCAGCGCTCCAGGGATTCGCACGCAGCCGCAACCGCCCACCGGGCCGGATGTGCTCGTCGACGAGACCCGTGTCACCCTGGAAACCGCCGGTGGCGAGGATCGTCGGCTCAGGCGCGGTCTCGCCGAGGCGCAGGTCGCCGGCCGCGTGGACGAGCACGTCGGTGAGACCCCGAGGATCGAACCGCTTGCCGATCGTGCGCGGGTTCCCGGTCTCGTGCGCGACCACGGGTGCGCCCAACGACTCGAGCCACGCGATGCCGTCGTCCAACTGCTCCCAGACGGCGCGTTGCAGGCGCTCGTCGCCGGTGGGACATTCCGCGCGGAAGTCGTCCCACTCGCGAAAGCGCCAGACCACGCAGCTCGACAGCAGCATCGAGCCGCCTGCGCGCGTCCCCTTCTCGTAGACCAGCGGCGCTGAACCGAGCTCGCGCGAACGGACGGCCGCGCACAAACCGGCCATGCCCGCGCCGGCGATGACTAAGTCAGTGCGAATTCCGGCTTGTGCTCGACGTACTCGATGCGCACGCGCTCAGGGCCCCAGACGAAGACGGCCCGTGTGTTCGCGGCGTCGACCACGTTGTCGAGGACGCCCATGTCCTCTGCCTCTGCGATGTGCTCGTCGACCGAGTCGACAAGCACCGCAAGGTGATTGAGCAGCGGCTTGTCCGGATCCCCCGGCTCGCCCGGGTGGAACTCGATGTACGCGCCGCCGACCTGGACGCGCGGATGACCCTCGGCGGATGACAGCGCCGGATCGAAGCCGAAGCGCTCGTACGCCTTTGCCGTCAGTACGGGATCGGCCGAGAAGAGCGCGACGTGATCGAGGTCGTACTCCGTGTCGGACGGAGCCTCGACCAGCCGGATGCGCACGTCCTGGCCGAGATCGAATTCGTCCTTCTGAGGCAGCTCGGAAACGCGCAACGCGACGTGCTTGAAGGCTCCCGGCTCACGCGGGCCCTCGGCGCTGAACAGCGTCAGCTTCCCGCGTCGAGCATCTGCACCGACGAGCGTGAAGTTCTCCTGCCGGTCGATCACGTGCATCCCGAGATTGCTCGTCAGGAACTCGGCGACCGGCTCCCGGTCCGCCAGCCAGAAGGCGACGTGGTCCAGAGTCTTCGGCTCCACGCCGCCACCCTAGCTAGCGGCTGCTGCACTACGTCGAGCTACTTGCGAGCGTCGACCGCTCTCTGCAGCTGGGCCTTGCTCATCTGCGAGCGGCCGGGGATGTTGCGGCGCTTCGCCTCGTTGTAGAGCTGCTCCTTCGTCCGGCCTTTCGGTCGGCGGGTTCCCGAGCGAAGCCCGCCGCGGTGATACGACGACATGTCACGAGTCGACGTCCGCGACGGCCGGCTCTTCGACTCGCCCGATCGAGCGCGCTCCTTGTTGACCGTCCGCGCCGCGATCTCCTTGGCCCGCTTCGTCGAGCGGCCCTGCTTCTTCTCGCCTTCCTTGATGTGCTCGTACTGGCGTTCGCGCTTTGCGCTCCATGCTGACTGAGGCATCTGAAAACCCCCTACTGAGACTTTGTGGCTCAGAGCCACTTGCTCGGCAACTACACCGGTTTAAGTACCCGGTTCTCGCGGACTTACTCCAGCAGTGGGGTTCCAGACGTTGTGCCCGGCCGCGTACCCCCACTTGAGACTTTGTGGCTCAGAGCCACTTGCTTGACAACTGCACCGGTTTAGCACCCGGTTTGCGCCCACTTACTCCAGTGGTGGGTTCTGGACGTTGTGCTCGGTCGCGTACTCGTCGGTGAGCTTGTTCACGACGTCGAGCCCTTCGCCGTACGCGTAGTTGATCTTTACGAACGGCTCCCACTTGTCCGGCAGCGCGTCCTCCGGGAAGATCGCCTCGACCGGACACTCCGGTTCGCATGCCCCGCAGTCGATGCACTCCTCGGGATCGATCACGAGGATGCGATCGGCCTGGTGGATGCAATCGACAGGGCAGACGTCGACACACGAGAGGTCTTTGATGTCGATGCAGGGCTCGGCGATGATGTACGTCATCCGACCGTCACTCTACTGAGGCGATCAGCTCCTCGACGATCTGAGGGGCACGCTCCTGGAGCGCGTTCTTGACCAGCACGTGGTCGAAGCCCGCCTCGTGGGCGCGACGCAGTCCGGCCGTGTCCGTGTGTCCGCTGAAGCCCACGATCGGGACCTCCGGATAGGAGTCCGCGACGTCGTCCGGGTCGACTCGGCTGATGTCCGCGATCACGAGATCCGGCCAATCGGCGCTGTCCGTCGTGACGAAGTGATGCGCAGGCAGCAGGGCCTCGAGCTTGCCCCGAAAGTAGACATCGACCCCACAAAGCAGGATCGTCGCCACGGCGGGAGCGTACCCCGCCGAGGGTGCGGTTGCTAGGGTCGCGCCGTGGATTTCGTGCCCGTCGCTCGGGTCGAGGACATCGCTCCTGGCACCATTCGCACCGTCCGCGCCGGGGAGGAGGAGGTCGCGCTGGCGCATTGCAACGGCGGCTTCTACGCCGTCCAGCCGCAGTGCCTCCACCTGCACGGACCGCTCGGCCACGGCAAGCTCGAGGGGTGCGTGCTGACCTGCCCGTGGCACGGCTGGCAATACGACGTGCGCACCGGGCAGAACGAGTTCGACCTCGCGATCCAGCTTCGCACCTACGACGTCCAGGTGGAAGACGGAGAGGTCCGCGTCCGCGTTTGAACGGGGCGTGGAGCTCATCCGCGCCGGCGAGTACTTCGCCGCGCACGAGGAGCTCGAGGATGCCTGGCGCGCGGCGCCGCAAGAGGAACGCGACTTCTTCCAGGGGCTCGTGCACGTCGCGGTCGCCTGGTACCAGGCAGGGCGCGGGCGCCGCATCGGCACGGAGCGCCAGCTGGCGAAGGCGATCCGCCGGCTGACGCCGTACGCGCCCGCACATTGCGGGCTCGAGCTGAACCCTCTCTTGCAGCAGCTCCGCGAGCTCAGCGCTCGCGGCTCGCTCGACCTGCCGCCGCCGGTGCTTTAGAGATCGCCGAGGCCGAGCGCCTCGAGCAGGCGGTGCGTGTAGATCTGCACGCGGTAGAACTCGTCGAAGAAGAGCAGCAGTCCGAGCGCGACGAGAATGACGCCGCCGACGATCGAGAAGACGCGGTAGTGGTCGCGCATCCAGCGGAAGAACGCCATCCCACGCACGAAGAAGACGGCGACGAGCAGGAACGCGACGCCGAGCCCGGCGGAGTACGCCGCGAGCCAGGCGGAACCGCGCAGCACCGTCTCGGAGTTGCTCGCAGCGGCAAACGCCTCGGCGAGGAACGGCCCGACACAAGGAGCGGCGCAAATCGCGAACGCGCCGCCGAGCAAGACGCGCGACCCTTTCCGCCGCGCTCCCTGCATGAGACCGCCCGCGACGACGCGATCGGTCCCCGGCAGCAGGCCCATGAACGCCAACCCCGCCACGACGAGGATGAAGCCGGCGAACGCCTGACGCGTCTGGTCGCTGAGCGCGTTGCCGATCAGGTTCGCCGCTGCGCCGAGCGCGACGAACACGGCCGCGAACCCGGCGATGAACGGCAGGCTCGAAAGGGCGACCCGGCGGCCGATACCGGGATCGCCGAGCCGCTGTGCCTCGACGGCCGAGACCGCCGACAGATAACCGGGCACGAGCGGTAGCACGCACGGGAACGCGATCGACGCGAAGCCGAGCAGGAACAGGCCGCCGGCCTTCTCCATCAGGCCTCGAAGCGGCGGAGCTCGTCGTCGAGCCGGCGTTCGAGAGCGGGATCGAGCTGCGCTGCGCGCGGCGCAGGCTCACGCGCACGCGACCACCGCCACGCGCCGAAGCCGACCACGACGGCCGCGACGACGATGCCCCCGATCGGCAACCACCAGGCCAGCAGCCCGAAGCCGTGCCGCGGCGGCGCGGCGAGGATCGCCTGCCCGTACTCGGCGACCAGCCTGTCCTCGATCTCGCTCTTCGTCTGCCCGGCGGCGATGTCTCTCGCGATCACCCGCTTGATCTGCTGCGCGGCCGGCGAGCTCGACTGGTCGAGCGTCGTGCCGCACACCGGGCACATCACCTCGCCTTCGAGCTCGGCCTGCGTCGGATGCCGGTCGCTCGCGTACGCGAGGGGAACCGCGAGCAGCGCGGCGACGAAGACCAGCGCCACCCGCTTCACGATTCGGCGATCTGCCGCAGGTAACGCGGCAGGTCTTCCTCCACGACCAGCTCCCCGACCACCTTGCCGCTGCGCGCCACGAAGAAGATCTTCGGGATCGGGAGCCCGCCCCACTTCGCGAGCACCTTGCCGTTGCCGTCGTGCACGCTCGGGTACGTGATGCCGTGCTCGCGCTGCCAGTGGCGAGCGTCGTCCGAAAAGTCCTTCGTGTCGACGCCGATGAAGGCGACGCGGTCGCCGTAGCGCTTGCGCGCAGCCTCCAGGCGTTTTGACTCGTGGACGCACGGTATGCACCACGAGGCCCAGAAGTCGAGCACGAGCGGTTTCTTCCCGCGCAGCGACGCGAGGTCGATCGTGCCACGACCGTCGAGCCGCGTCAGGTCGAAGGTCGGCGCGGTGGGATGACGTCCTGCGCTCAGCGCCTGCGAGACGCCGTTGTTGTCGTCGTGGACGACGCGCCACACGAGCAGCGCCAGCAGCCCCACGACCACAGCGAGTGCAAACACCTGCGCCGTCAGGCGGGCCGGGCGCGCCATCAGGCGGCGACGATGAAGACGGTCGTGCCGACGTCGACGTGGTTGAACAACCACTCCGCCTGCGGGATGTGCATCCGGATGCAGCCGTGCGAGACCGAGTAGCCGATCGAGGCGTCCGACGGCGTGCCGTGGATGCCCACGCCCGCCGCCGACAGCCCCATCCAGCGGGTGCCGAGCGGATTGTCCGGCCCCGGCGGGATCGGCTTCTGTCCCTGCGCCCACGGCGAAGGGGGCGGATACCACCAGGGGTTCCTCCACTTCACGACGATCGTGAAGCGGCCGAGCGGTGTCGGATATTGGCTCTGGCCCGTCGCGACGGCGAAGAACCGCCGGTACTTCATGCCATCGTAGAGCAGCAGGCGGTTCGAATTGCGGCGAATCACGATCACGGGCCCGAAGTTGCGCTGGGTCAGCTTGGGCTTCACCGCAGGCATGACGAGGCGCAGCTCCTCGCGCGTGCCGGCGGCGAGCGCGGTGTTGATGTCGCGCACCGCGCGGCGCTGGTCGAGCTTGCGCCCGCCGTGTTCCTGCGACAACCAGGGCCGCAGGTTCCGGAGGTAGAGCTTCGAGTCGACGGCGGGCCGGTCGAAACGCTGCGCGAGCTTCGCGACGAAGTCGGCGATCGTGCCGCTCACGACGGTGACGCCGAGCGGGATCGCCGAGTACGGCTGCGCGACGAGCGCTTTCTCGATCGCCTTGTCGATCACGGGGGTCGCGCCGAGGACGTCGGGCGTCACGAGCACAAGTGTGGAGCCGACCGTGAGCTGGAGCGGCTTCTGGAACTCCTGCTGGATCGTCGCCGTCGCCACATCCGGCGTCAGTCCGCCGACGTCGACTCCCGCGATCGTGACGCCGACGGGAATCGTGCCCGGCGGATCCGCAACCGCGGGGGTGGACGCGATCAACAGCCCGGCGATGAAGAGGAGGATGAAACGCTTCACGTGGTCAGCGCAGCGAAAATCCGCGGATCGTTGGTGATGATACCGTCGGCTCCCGCACGGACAAGCCGTTCCGCGAGTGTGGGGTCGTCCACCGTCCAGACGTAGACGGCCGCGCCGAGCTCGTGCGCGCGCGCGATGGCAGCCGGCGACGCGATCGAGTGGTGCAGGGTGGCCGCCCCGGCCCGGGCACGGGCGAGGAGCGCGGGCAGACGCCGCGGCAGAGAGGCCCCGAGGGATGCGAGCGTCGCGCGCACGACGGGCGCGAGCGGGCCTCGCTTGGAGAGCCCGAACCGGTCGCGCGGCAGCGTGTAGGAACGCGGCAACTCCGGCTCGAGCTCGGCCACCCGCCGCAGCGACGCCGCGTCGAATCCGCTCACCCACGAGCGATCGATCACGTCGTGGCGCCGCAGTGCCTCGACCACGGCCCGCTCGACGCCGCGGCGCTTGAGGTCGACCTGCAGACCGACGCGCGGCAAACGCTCCGCGCAGAAGGCGAGCGCCTCGTCGAGCGTCGTAGTCTCAGGCCCGGCCAGCTGTAGCTCGTGCGCGAGCACGACCGTGCCGTCGACGAGCGCGAGGACGTCGAACTCGAGCATGTCGCAGCCAAGCTCGACGGCCAGCTCCAGCGCTTCGAGTGTGTTCTCCGGCGCGAGTGCTGAGGCGCCGCGATGGCCTACGCGGGCAAATCCGCCCGCCGGCCGGCGCAGCGCGATCACACGCGACGGACGACGACGATCGCGCAGTCGTCGGCGAGCTCTCCCTGCGCAAATGCACGGCAGTCGTCGAGGACGGCGCGCGCGAGCTCCTCGGGCGGACGTTCGGCTCCCCGGGCGAGGGCCGCGTCGAGGCGCTCGAAGCCGTACAGCTCCCCGTCCCGCCGCGCCTCGAGCACGCCGTCGGTGTACAGCACGACGCCGTCGCCGGCGGCGAGCTTTCCGCGCAGCTCCTCATAGGTCTGACCCTGCTCGATGCCGAGCACCAGCCCGTGCGCGTCGAGCGCCTCGAGGGTCTGGTTCGATCGGACGATGCGCGGAGCCGGATGGCCGGCCCCGGCAACCGCGAGCTCGCCGGTGCGCGGATCGATGACGACGTACACCATCGTGATGAACTTCCCGGGCGCGATCTCGCCGACGATCACGTCGTTGGCCGATTGCAGGAAGTCGCTGGGCTCGGAGTGCTCGCGGGCCAGCGAACGAAACACGAACTTTGCCATCGCCATGTCGGCGGCGGCTTCGATGCCGTGGCCCGTCACGTCGCCGAGGGCGACGGCGAGGCGTCCGTCGGGCAGCTCCATGAAGTCGTAGACGTCCCCGCCGACCTCGACACGTGCCGACGACTCGTACGCTGCGCCAAGCTTCAGACCTGCGAGCTCGGGAACCGTCTGTGGCAGCAGCGAGTGCTGCATGGTGTCCGAGAACTCCTTCTGCTGCTGGTAGAGACGCGCGTTGTCGATCGCGAGCGCCGCCTGTCCCCCGATGCGCACGGCCTCGTCCACCGTCTCCCCCGTGACGGGAGAGCCCGGACGCATCGAGACGATCGTCAGCGACGCGAGCACCTCGGCCGGGGTGGCGATCGGCACCGATGCGCCCGTCCAGCCGCGCTCGAGAAACGGCGCGAGCTCCGGCGAGGCCTCGGCCGTCGTCTGAAACGGCTCGCCCAGCCGGAACAGCCGTTGGATCGCGTGCGCGCCAAACGGCTGCGGGCGAAACAGGATCGACCGCGCAGCCTCTTCGAGCCGGGGCTCCGCGACCTTGAGCGCGCGCGGCAGCAGCCACTCCCGCCGTTCGTCCGGCATGCGGATCAGGGCTGCGTCGACGTCGAGCACATCCACGATCGTGCTCGTGACGGCGTGGAGCGTGGCCTCGAGCGACAGGCTCTGGGCGAATGAACGGGAGATCTCGTACAGGGCGCGGACCTGCTTCGACGCGGCTCGCTCCGCGTCGAGGGCGCGTTCCCTTTCTGCCCCGAGCCGCTTGGCGCGCTCGTGCAGCTGCGCGTTCTGCACCGCGACGGCGAGCTGGGCGGCCAGCGCCGCGAGCAGGGCCGTCTCGTTCTCGGTCACCGGCCGGCCCCTCGGCGGGTAGACGGCGAGCAGGCCGATGACTTCGTCCTGGGCGAGCAGCGGCACAGCAACCGCGGCTGCGATCCCCGACTCCGAGGCGGCGTCGGCCACTCCCGCCAGGCGTGGGTCGGAGACGACGTTGCGCACGACGAGAACGCCGCGCGAGCGGAACGGGCCGAGCGCGAGCTCGAGCAGGCGGCCGGCGAGCTGGACGTGCGGACCGGCGAGCCCGACATCGGCGGCCGCGTACAGTCGGTCGTCTTCGCGCAGGTAGACGGCCAGGCGGTCCGCGTCGAGCAGCTCCGCCACGCGGGCGACTGCTGTCTCGAGCGTGTGGGCCAGCGACAGTTGCGCGATCGCCTGCCCGATCACCGCCAGCAGCGCGCGCGTGCGATCGAGCTCGGCCCCGACGGTGCGCGCGCGGATGCTCGCGCGCAACGCGTGCGCCGCACGCACGCCGAACGTGCGCAGCGTCGACAGCTCCTGTTCCGACGGCTCGCTGCCGTCCGCGAAGAGCAGCTGGAGCGTGGCGACGGGAGGCTGCCCGAGCTGAAGCGCGGCGGACGTCGAGTCTGCGAGCTGCTCGACCGCGACCGCGACCCTGCCGTCGAGCGCGCGCTCGGCTGCAGCCCGGGCGGTTTTGGCGTCGACGGTGGCACCGACGGCCGAGAGGAGCTCCAGCTGTTCGTCCTCGCCGCGCCGCCAGAGGAGCGCCGCCACCGCGTCCGTTGCTTCGGCCGCGAAGCGCGTCAGCTCGGCCGCGGTGCGCGACTCGTCGGCGCCGGCCGCGAGAGCATCCCCGGCGAGGGCGAGAGCGGCTTCGCGCCCGTTGCTCTCTTCGGGGCCGACGGCGGGGCCGAAGGCCCTGATCGCGAGGGAGGCGAGCCCGGCCGCGACGCGCGCATGGCGCCGTTCGGTGTCGTCGAAGGGTGCGCCGCGCATCAGCTCGAGCGTCCCGCGCACACGGCCGTCGACATGGAGGCGCCCTCGACCGACTCGGCGAACGCGTCCATCGTCTCGAGCAGTTCCATCGGATGTTTGCCGGCCAGCGCGAGCACGCGGACCGCGCTGCGGATCTGCCCCATCGCCGCCGCCGCGCCGATC